>JFJP01029799.1_pt1 | contig 21404 bp, 10 predicted proteins | sample 431651 | NCBI WGS metagenome assembly JFJP01 (sample SAMN02602958, study PRJNA72255) | Microbial mat metagenome, whole genome shotgun sequencing project. | biome: fresh water; feature: sink hole; material: water; isolation source: purple microbial (photo- and chemosynthetic) mats found in...
TTCGGTTTCACCGCATATCGGCAGGGATCCCCCGACTTCTCGACTCTGCCGCCAGCCAGGCCGGATTGGTTCAACCTTTTGCTGATTCACGGGACGCTGGACATGCCTGTCGGCGAAATCCCGTATCATCCGGTCACCTCTGCGCAGCTGGCACAAACCGGCTATGACTATGCAGCGTTCGGTCATTTCCACAAACCCTTTGAGGCGGCGGGAAGTCCCTACACGGCGAATCCGGGATCTCCGGAACCGCTCGGATTTGATGAACCTGGAGAACACGGTGTTCTGGTCGGCTCCATCGACCGCAGAAACGGTTCGGTCAGGGTCACGACACACCGGGTTCCTGTCGCTGCAAGGGTATATGTGGAACGCAGGGTCGATCTGTCTTCCTGTGCAAGTCCGGACGCCTGCAAACTCGCCTTGGCGGACGCATTGTCGGATTGTTCTCCGGAGCGTCACCTTCCGCATGTCCGTCTGACCGGCACCCCGCTGGAGGCGCCGGATGTCGATGCGCTTGCGGATTGGTTCGGCGGCGACTGGCTGCTTTTCAGGCTGACGGACGACACCCGGCCTCCGCTGGGCGGGGAAGCCGGACTTTCATTCGAATCCCTGACAGGCCTGTTCTGCAGGAATCTTGCCGAAAGACTTGCGGCGGCGGATTCGGCCGGCGACAGGGAACAGGCCGAGGCGCTGCGGCGCGCGCGTCAGATGGGGCTTGAAGCCCTTGCCTATGGAACCGTCCATATGCCGCCGGAACGGTGAGGGGGATACATGAAAATCACCAGGATGGATGTCAAGGGGTTCGGTCGGTTCCGTCAGGCCCTGTTTTTGCCAGGGCCAGGTCTGAACCTTGTCCATGGTCCCAATGAAGCGGGCAAGAGCACCCTGCTTGCCTATGTGGGTGCCATGCTGTACGGCCTGCGGGGCGGACGCCGCGGCCGGGACGGTGAACTTCCGCCTCTTCGGCAATACGAACCCTGGCAGGGAGAGGTCTATGCGGGTGTACTGGAATACAGGCTGGATGATGATTCCACGTATCGGATCGGCCGAAACTTCCTGAAAGGGTCGACCCATGTTCAGGATGGGCATGCGAACGACATCACCGGTCTCTTTCCGTTGGATCGCGAAACCGGCCCGCAGTTTGCCGAAGCGCATCTTGGCATGAATGCGGAAACCTTCCTGCGCACCTTGTTTGTCGGTCAGATGAAAACAGCGCTTGATCCCTCCGGCCGTCGGGATGTCATGGACAGCCTTCTGAGGATGCAGGATGCGGGCCGGGACGAGAAGACCTTTCGGCAGGCGGAAGACGCGCTGCAGAAAGCTTTGCTGGAGCGCGTCGGGTCCGGGCGCAGCACGGTGAGACCGATGGACCTCGTTCGGAACCGGCTTGCTGAACTGGATGCGGAAGCGGCATCCATCCGTCGGCAACGGGAGCTTGTCCGGGAAACGGCCATGTCGCTTGCCGAAACAAAGGCAAGATTGAGCACGCTCAGAAGCAGGCAGGGTTCCTGCAGGCTGGAATTGGCAACCTGCAGGAAAGCCGTCCGGGAAGGCGAACGACTCGAACGGTTGGACGCCATCCGGGATGGAAAAGACAGGCTTGAATCCCTTTCAGGCGAAGAAGCGACCTTGACGGCCGAATCCGAGGACTTGGCCGTCAGGCTGTCAGAACGGTCCGCGCTGGCTTCCATCGAGGAGGCATCAGCAGCCCAGCTTCCCTTTGACCTGGGCAGGCGGCGTGAACTGCTTCGGGCGTCCGCGCGCATCGAATTGGAACTGTCCCGAAAAAAGGAAGAGGCCGAATCACTCGAGTCCGAACTTCCGGATGCACCGGCGTGGCGGGACAGAAAACGGGTGGATGCCGTGCTGCGGGAATACCTTGCACTTCGTGGACAGGTTGGTTCATCGGATGAACGGGGAAGTGTGATCCATGAGATGAAGCGCCGGAAAGAAAATGCCGGCGCTTATCCGGAGAATGCCGGCAGGCCTGGTCCTCGCTTTCTGAGATTCATCGCGCGTTGTTTTTCTTTTCAGGCAGTGAGATGTGGCGTGAATAATTGGCCGATCCGAATTCTGGGTTCCCTCGCAGGGGCTGTTCTTTCCATTTCGGCAGGTTCTCTCGCACTCGGAATGGTCCGCCCGGACATCGTTCCGCCTCGAAGCCTGGCCGGGGTTCTCCTTGTTCTTGTCGCCGGATTGTCCGGTATTGCCTCACTATGGGTGCTGATCGGTCCCCGGCTTATGGGAACCCGCATCGCGGAGTCGGACGAACTCGGGGATGCCGACCGGGATGGCATCCTTCGCTGGAACCGTGCCAGAAAAGCTTTTGACACGCTGATCAACGAAACGGGTGTATCTTCCGTTCAGGAATTTCTTCGGGTAAAAGGGATCGTCGACATGGTGGATACCCGCCTGGCGGACTTGGCAAGGGATGCTGCCGAACTGTCCGAACGGAGGGATAAGTCGCGCAGCGAAGCGGATGCTCTTTCCCTGCGAACCTCGGCGTTGATGCAAGCGGCCGGACTCACCGAAGAGGACAACCTCGATGCCGGCCGCATGAAGGATTTCCAGGACATTCTCCAGCGTTACCGTGACGACAGAAACAGGGCGGCTGTCGTGAATATGCGTCTGGAGGCAATTCTGAACGAGCGGACTGCGTTGCTGCGCTCGGTCGGTGCCCTGGAAGAGAATGAAATGGTCTGGGGACATGACCTGTCTCCGGACAGCCTCCCCCCGGAGGAACACACCTTCCCATTCGGTCACCGGGTGGATTTGCCTGAAACCGGGGACATGCGGCGGAAGCTTCTGAACGAGGCAGCCACATCCGCCATGCGGGTCCCAGCCCTTATGGACTCAATCGAACAGCTTGGGCTGGAAATCGCCGCGGCGCAATTGACGGAGGCGACGCTGGAAACCCGTCTGGAGCGTGCTCCGACGGAAGACCGCCTCCAGCAGGTGATCGAGGAATCCGATCGGCTCGAGGCGCGGCAGGCCACGCTCCAGGCATATGGCGAAGGTCTGCGGCTTGCACTGGAGGTCCTCCGCGAATCCGCATCCGCGCTTCGTCAAGGGGTATCGCCCCGTTTGGACGAAATGACGGGGGATATCCTGTCCGCATTTACCAGCGGCAGATACAGCCGCGTCGGAACGGACGATCAGCTTTCCGTCCGCCTTGAGGCAGCAGAATCGGCGGAGATGACCGCCCTTTCGCAAATGAGCGGGGGCACCGCAGATCAGGTCTGGCTGGCTGTCAGGCTTGCAGCCGTGAGATTGCTCGAGGAAGGCAGGGAGTCCCTCCCGCTTTTCCTGGATGAACCTTTTGCCCAGTTTGACGAAGGCCGCACGGCCGCAGCATTGCGCTGGCTGCGCGACCAGGCGGGAAAACGGCAGATTTTTCTCTTCACCTGCAGGAATCGGGAAAAGGAACTTGCCATGTCGATTTTTGGTGATTCTGTTTCTTTGCACGAGTTGTAGCAAATTGCATCTACTGGGTCCGTTGCCGCGGAAGGATAACATAATCAGCTATCCTCCGTCGGGGGTCCGAATCCGCCTGCTCCATGATATAATGAAACCTACGGGATTCATCCTGTAAATCGTATCGGGATTCACGGATACGCTGCAGCGGAATCAGGGGGAGCAATGGCTCGGAGGCCGATTCGGACAAAAGATGACAGAAGCACGACGACTCAGGCGCCGGAAAGCGAATTTCTGCTCTTTTTCAGGAAAAGGTGGCAAGCCTGGCCATTGTTTTCTGAAATCCACGGAGCAGGTCATTTCTTTCCTGGTCCGAAGTGGCTGACCGGTTGGCTGGTGGTCCTTTTTCTTGTTCTTTTCGTGACCTTTGCGTCGTTCACGCTGGTAGCCGACATGCTTGGACGCAAAATCGCCGATACGGCGGGTGCCGTCACGGCACAAGGCAGACAGGCCCGGCTGATCCTTTCGAACACGGAACGCCAGCTTGACCAGCTTGGCCATATGTTCGTGAAAACACTGGAAAAGACCGAGCCGGCAACGGGAGATGACGGGGAACTTGACAGGCAGCTCGCGGAAACAATTGTGGAGACCGTATTCGACGAAGGCCAACCGATTGCGGCTTATCTTGACCTGTATCATGCGACGGGCAGCCGGACCACCATGCTGTATGAGGATGACGGAACCGGGGCAGGCCTCTCCATGGTCGATTCCAGCCGTGCTGCGGACCGGTTCGACCTGCCCGCCGGGGAACGCGGATTGGCGCATGAGAACCTGATCTGGAGTGAAACAATTGGTGAAATGCTTCCAGGAGGGGCTGCCAGGTCCCGCGCAACGCTTTTCAGGATGATCGGAACGCGGGATGTCCGCGGTCATATTGCAATTGCTTTTGACGCGGATCGGATTGCCGGGAACCTGTCTTTGAAGATGCCCGATGCGAGTCCATATTGGGCTCTTGTGAATTCAAACGGAGATTTGATTGCGTTTTCCCTTCCCGACTCACAGGACGGCACCACTTCCGTGAAACCGCTCCGGAATACCGGATTGGCACCGGCCAGTCTCGGCATCCAGGCAGCGAAAGCGGACGGGGATGGATTGGTCGCGCTGACCGACTCGGTGGATGCCGTTTCCCGGCAGATTGGCTTTTACCGGGGCAGGATGAAACTGAACGGGCAGGATGTCTATGCCTTTCCGACAGAAATCGGCATCGGCTGGCGGTTCATTGCAATTTATCCTTCCCTCGATCTGTTTTCCGAACAAATCGACATCATGAGACTGTTCACCGGTATCACGGTTCTTTCACTGGCGCTGGCGCTGCTGGCCGGACTGATGATTGCCAGGCGTGCCGCTTCGGATCTGACGCGGCTGACTGGTTCCGTGAACAGGCTGAAACAGGAAAGCACCCGGAGCAAAGATCAACCCGATCTGCAGATGCCGCTGGAAGATCCGGTGCTTGCCGGGACCGGCGAACTGGCTGAACTGGCGCGCAGCATCCGCGATGCATGGTCCGGTCTGGCGGTGCGAAATGGCGTGCTGGAGGCCGAACTGGAGAAGAACCGGATGCTGGCCGGCGAAATATCCCGTTTTTATTCCCATGTCCGTGTTCTGAATGGGCAGGACTTCCGGATCGATTTTTTCGAATACTATGTGGAGTCGGACCGGTTTTTGTTCCTGACCGGGCTGGTCACCCTGCTCGGGGATGGTTCGCAGATTTTTCGGGAAATGGGTGGAAGGGAATTCTTCGAACGCTTCAACTGCAGGCTTCAACCGATGGCGTCGGGTACATCCGCACGGGGGCTTGCCCGGCGGACGGAACTCCATGCAGATGCGGAGGAACTGCTTTCTCCGTCGGATTCCCATGAGAATTTCCAGCGTGGCATCACCGACAGCCTTTCCGGGAACAAGTCCTTTTCCGTGGAGTTCCGAGCGGACGGAATACCGGACACACCGCTCTGGCTGAGATGCTGGGGTCGGCCGGACATGGCGGAGGGCAAGGTCAGCGGTGCCCTGATGGACATCAGCCAGGAGGTCCACCAGCGCTCCGTCGACAAGAATCGCCTGCTCACGGACGGCATCACGGGTTTTTTCAACCGGAACGCATTGTCCGAAATAGGCGGACATGTTCTGAACACCCGAGAACCAGGTGAACTCATCGCGTTTGCCTACTTCGGGCTGAAAACCTATCAGGATTTCGAGCTGCGGTTCGGCATGGTGGCAGGAAATGCCTACATCCGAATTTTTGCGGATATGCTTCGGGAACGCACGGCGGAACAGCACATCCTGTTTCGCTGGTGGGGTGCCGATTTTCTATGCATCGTACGCGGTCTGAATGAGCTTGAGGAAATGCGCCGTCTGGGTGAAAAAATGCTGCGGGAACTTTCCGCGATGCATCGTTCCGTCAATGGCATCACAGCGGACTTCCCGCTTGTCGCCGGATTTTCCTTCGCCGGCGTCCACGGGAATACGCCGGCGGAACTGCTCGAGTATGCGGCTTTCGCCAAGCACGAGGTGGACCTTGGGCAGGCGGAGAATCTGAACGAATTCAATCGCACGCGATACGACGACTCCCGTCAGGCTGCGCTCCGCCGGAGCTTTGTTCGGGATGTCATAGAAAGAAATGAACTCTATGTTGTCTATCAACCCATCGTATCGCTGGAGACTGGCGAGGTGTTTGGATTCGAAGCATTGTCCAGACCGGCGAACCGGGTTTACCGAAGCATCACGGAACTGATCGGGGATGCCGAGGACACAGGCCACTATGCTGTTCTGGAACGACGCATGATCTACAATGCCCTCGACGGGTACATGGAGCGCCCGGAGTCCTGCCAGGATGCATGGCTCTTTCTCAATACCGCCCCGGTTCCCGCACTCACGGAAGCGGACTACCTGGATATCCGGGACCGTTACTTCGGATTCATGCATGTGGTCTATGAAGTCATCGAACGCAGCCGGATGGATCCGGACGAGATTGAGCGACGAAGGAACCTGGTTCGCCGGACCGGTGCGAAATTTGCACTGGATGACTTCGGATCCGGGTATTCGAATCATCTTGCGCTGCTGGCACTGGAGCCGGACATCATCAAGATCGATCGGGGCCTTGTTGCAGGCGTCGATCTGGATGTCCGCAAACAGAAGCTGCTTTCGGACATCATCGGCTACGCACGGCAGGGCGGAACGCTTGTGCTGGCGGAAGGTGTGGAAACGCGCGGTGAATTGGCCGCACTTTGCCGGATGGGGATTGATTATGCGCATGGGTTTTTCCTCGCCAGACCAGCTGTCACCTTCGGCAGTGTGACGGCGGAAGCATTGGAAACGATCCGCAGCCTGAAGGCAGTCCGGTGGGACAGTCATGAAAAAATCCACCGGACCGCAGCCCGTCTGCAGGTTCTGAACACCCAGACCGCCCTGGAACACCCTTTGGCAGGAGGATGACCATAGATGAAAGGACTGCATACAGATGAGTCTCGAACGATTTTTGGCGCTTCGTGCACAATTTGACGCATTTTTCTATGAATCCTATCGTTTGTCTGAAGAGAACGGCACTTTTACCTGCAGATTCTCCTATCGGCTTCAGGGACGGGATCGGATCATTCCTTTCGAGCACTCGGTCTGCTTCACGGAGCATGACACACCGTTTCTTTCCGTATCGGACCCCCTCCTCCGGCATGCCGTCTTCCTTCTGGGGATGGCGGAATCGGTCAGTTATTGGAAACTCGCTTGTCCCGAACACTTCACAGTTTGTGCGGGCGCTTTTTCCCCCGAGGAATCCTCTTTCTGGAAAAAACTCTTCACGCGTGGTTTCGGAGAGTTTTATTGGTTGAACGGCATTTACGGGCATGTGCCGGACGATGGATACGTGCAGATAGACTCCCTGCCGGATGCGGTGATCCATGCCAGCCGCAGTGCGGAAACCTCCGGATGCCTTGTGCCGGTCGGCGGCGGCAAGGATTCCGTCGTGACGCTTGAGCTTCTGAAACGGCTGGGCACCGTCCTCTCTTCCAATCCGCCGCATGATGCAGGCACGGGACCGGCAGGCGCCGCAGGACCGGCAGGCAGTCCGGCGATGCTGCCCGAGTGCTATCTGCTGTCGGCACGGCAGGCATCCTATGATACGGCGGAAATCGCCGGATATGGAGCCGACCGGCGTACGGAAGCGTTTCGCACATTCGACCCGCAGCTGTTCAGGATGAACCGGGAGGGGTATTTGAACGGTCATGTCCCCTTCTCCGCGATTCTCGGGTTTTCCGCCGTTGTTGCGGCCCTTCTGCGTGGGCGGCGCTATATCGTGCTTTCCAACGAGGGCAGTGCGAACGAGCCTACGGTGCCGGGCACCTGGGTGAATCATCAGTACTCGAAGTCCCTGGAATTCGAAGTTGATTTATCCGAATACATACACCGGTTCCTGACTCCTTCCGTCACCTACTTCAGCCTGCTGCGGCCATGGAGTGAAGCCCGGATTGCCGGAGAATTCTCCAGGCTGACCTCCTACCATGCCGCGTTTCGAAGCTGCAACAGAGGAAGCCGGGAAAACCGCTGGTGCTGCGAATGCCCGAAATGCCTGTTCGTTTTCATCCTGCTGGCGGCACATGCAGGTGTGCCCGCGACAGCTGCCATGTTTGGGGAAAATTTGCTGGAAAAGGAAATGCTTGTCCCGATTCTGGATGAACTGGCCGGTTTTGCTCCCGTGAAGCCGTTCGAATGTGTCGGCACCGTTGCCGAAACCCGCTGGAGCCTTGAACGCATCCTGGAAACGGGATGGTGCGAACCGGGCCGTTCGGCATGGGTGCTGGCCGATCGGTATGCGGCGATGCGTCCGCCAGGCGAAGCACCGGCATTCCGCATGACGGAACCTGAACTGGCGGAAAGAATCCCTGCATTGTTTCGGAGAATTGTTCTGGAGGGGTATGCCCATGTGTGAAGAAGCAATGGCATCCACACTCAGGAGCAGGTTTTCACCGCACAGCATCGGCATCCTCGGTTACGGCATGGAAGGCCGGTCCACCTTTCGGTTTCTGCGCAGCCTTCTGCCGGACGCCCTGCTGCATGTCGCAGACCGTGATGCCGCCCGGCTGACGGAATTATCCAGCCAGGAGTCGGCCGGACTTGTCGCGCTTCATGCCGGAGAATCCTATGCAGAAGCGTTGTCTGCCTGTTCCCTCGTGTTCAAGACGCCCGGGATTCCGTGGCGGGATATCGATCACATCTTCGCCCCGGAACGGATTACCTCCCAAATCGACCTTTTCCTGTCCCTGCTCGGCGACCGGACGATCGGCGTCACCGGCACGAAGGGGAAAAGCACCACGACCGCCCTTCTCCGGGAAGCGCTCCGGGCATGCGGGCGGGATGCCGTGATGGTGGGCAACATTGGCCTTCCGGCACTTGATGTCGTTCTGTCCGATGTGCCGGAACGGGTTTATGTTCTGGAGTTGTCCTCGCACATGCTGGAAACCGTGCGGCATGCACCGTGTGGAGCTGTTTTTCTGAATCTCTTCGAGGACCACCTCGATCATTACCGTTCCTTCGAGGCATACGCGGCCGCCAAGGAGAACCTGCTCAGACTGCTGGGCCCGGACAGCTTTGCCATTATCGGGGACCAGGTGATCGAACGCGTCTGGCATCTCGTGGCGGGACGCGTCTGGCATCTTGGGGCAGGTTCCCGCTACAGGATTGAACTCGAAGAGGATGGTACGCTGACACTTCCTGCAGACCTTCCCTCCATGTCTGCCATGATGCGGGATGCGTCCTCCCTGTCCGGACGAAAGGCGTCCGGCGGCATGCTTCCCTTCGCGGAATCCGTTCGAATTCCTGAAGCCGCTTTTTCATCCCGTCTGCTTCGAGGAATGCATAACCTTTCCAACATGCGTACAGCCCTCCTGGCCGCCTGGGTTTTCGAAGAACGTTCCGGCCGTGCACTGGATGTCCAAAAGGCCGTTGACGCACTCAATGCCTTCCCCGGCCTTCCCCATCGGCTGGAATTCATCGGCGAGGCCTCGGGAATCCGGTTTTTTGATGATTCCATCTCCACGATTCCTCAGGCAAGCATTTCTGCCGTGAAATCGATCGGGGACGTGGACACGTTGATCTTCGGCGGATTGGATCGGGGCATCGACTACGGGCCGCTGGAGAATTTCCTCGCGGAAGGCGGGGTGCCGCATGCAGTCGCGCTTCCGGCAAGCGGTCATGCCTTGCTGGAAAGGCTCGAAGCCGCAGGCAGAATCTCTCGGGGTGTGGCATGCCATCCTGCGGCGGATATGGCGGATGCGGTGGAAATTGCCTTCCGTGTCACCCGCCCGGGGCGCTCCTGTGTGCTGTCGCCGGCAGCGGCCAGTTACGGCTATTACAGGAACTTTGAGGAGCGCGGCGCGCATTTTGCCGGGCTTGTGCGGGCCCATCCGACGGGAATCGTTCTCCCGTGACTGTTTCGGCTGTCGCTTCATCCGGTTTTTTTGACTTCTGTCATTCATTTTGCTATAATTGGCTTTGGTACAGGGTTGAAACTCCCGGCAAACGAATGGGCACGCCCAATGCGGGGCTGGCAGCTGGGAAGGCCGGCGGGCGGCTTTCCGGGGCAGCGGGCACTTTCCGTGGCGGACCCGGATCAAACCAAATCGAATGGTGCGGCATCGCACCAGCGGACCGTTTTCGTCGGACCGTGAACAGAGATGCGGAAGGGTGTGCCAAAGAGGGGCGTTTGTATGTTCAGTATCGGTGACAAGATTGTGTATCCCATGCACGGAGCCGGTGTCATTGAATCCATCGAAGAACGCGAAATCCTTGGTGAAAAAAAGAGCTATTATGTCATGAAAATGCCGGTTGGTGACATGAAGGTCATGATTCCGGTCGGCAGTGCCAATCATGTGGGCATTCGCGGCGTCATAGGACGCGGGGATGCGGATGCCGTCTTCAAATGTCTGGAGGGTGGAACCTGCGAGCAGAACACCAACTGGAACAAGCGGTACCGGGAGAACATGGTCAAAATCAAGAGCGGCAATGTATTTGAAGTGGCGGATGTCGTCCGAAGCCTCGTACAGCGCGAACGCGTCCGCGGGTTGTCCACCGGAGAGCGGAAGATGCTCAACAGCGCCAAGCAGATTCTCGTCAGCGAACTGGTGCTTGCGAAAAACCTTCCCCCGTGTGAGGTGGAGGATATCATCAAGCTGAAAATCCCCCTTTGAAGAGCAGCAGATTTACACCGGATGCCGGTGCGGTATCCGTTCGGCCCTGCAGACGGGCCGTCCTTGTCACGCCCGGGTCTTCCGCCGAGTGACCGGTCCTTGGGTCCGGGTGCTCCGAAAGACCGGGCAAACGCGTTCAGGAGCGGGACAAACGCATGCTGGATCGGATCCTTCGTTTCGCATTCGGACTGACTGGTGTCATTACAGGTGTCACCATCACAAGATTCCTTCTCGTGCAGTACGGCTTTCGCGACATGCTTGACAGTTCGCGGGGCGCGCTATGGCTGCTCGGATCCGGCATTCTCTGCGGGGTCATCATGTTCCTGCTCAGCAGCCGCCTCATCAGAAGCCTCACGGCTGCGCTTGAACAGACGGAAACGCTTATCGGGAACGTCACCCTCTATGAGATGATCATTGGCGCAGGCGGCCTCATTGCGGGGCTCATCGTCGCCAATCTCGTTTCCATTCCACTCTACCGCATCCAGGTGATCGGTGTCACGCTGGCCATCATGATGAATGTGCTGTTCGGGTTCTCCGGCATATACTTCGCCCTGATGAAGCGTCATGAGGGCATTTACGGCGCCCATGGAAAATCGCATGGCGCATCCGTGAAGCTGCTCGATACGAGTGCCATCATCGATGGAAGGATTCTGGATGTCTGCCGCACCGGTTTTCTTGAGGGAGAGTTGGTCGTACCCGGTTTCGTGCTGGAGGAACTCCGGCATCTGGCCGATTCCCATGATGATCTGGTCCGTGCGAAGGGCCGGCGCGGACTGGATGTGCTGAACGCCCTGAAAAAGGATTCCCGCGTGCCGGTCCGAATCGAGCGCTTTCATCACGAAGGAGCCGCGGAAGTCGATGAGCAATTGCTTGCCTCCGCGAAGGAGATGGGTGCGTGCATTCTCACGAACGACTACAACCTGGCCAAAGTCGCCGCCATCCGCAATCTCACCGTCCTGAACGTGAATGATCTGGCCAATGCCCTGAAACCGGTGGCTCTTTCCGGCGAAGAAATGACAGTCCGCATCATCAAGGAAGGCAAGGAGGCCGGACAGGGCGTCGGGTATCTGGAAGACGGCACGATGGTCGTCGTGGAGGATGGCGGCCGATACAAGGGACAGGATGTGGGTGTCGTTGTCACAAGCGTGCTGCAGACCTCGGCAGGCCGCATGGTCTTTGCCCGGTTCAAGGAACCGCATCTGACGTTGGTCAAGCCGTGACCCTGGTCAAGGACCGAACCAAGGATGGATTCCGACGGCGGGACGATGGATTCCGACGGCGGAAGGATGGATTCAGGCGGCGGCTGGATCCGGAAAGGCAGCCATATGGCGTTTCGCAGGGAAATCACGATACCCGGAGATGTGGCGGTCGTCGTCGTGGCGGCTGGCCGCGGCACACGCATGGAGACCGACGGAAACAAGGTGTTTCTGCCGGTGCGGGGTATTCCGGTTCTGGTCCGGACCCTGCGGGCATTTTACGAGTCGGGTCTCGTTCACCGGTATATCCTGGTGATTGGCGCGGAGGAACGGACGGAAGTCAATTCGCTGCTGGAGAAGTGGTGTCCGGAGATTTCCGTGAAGCTGGTCTATGGCGGCACCGAGCGGCAGGAATCCGTTTACAATGGCCTGATGGCCCTGCAGGGGGATGAATCCGTCGTACTCATCCATGACGGTGCCCGGCCTTTCATCACGCAGAATGCCATCCGTGCCTGCATCCAGGCGGTCTGGACCCAGGGGGCCGCCTGTGTGGGGGTTCCGGTCAAAGATACCATCAAACGGGTCGACAATATGGATGTCGTGGTTGAAACACCCGACAGGACGCTGCTCTGGCAGGTTCAGACTCCACAGGGCTTCAAACCGGACATCATTCTCAAAGCCCATCGCAAAGCTGTTGTGGAAGATTTTCGCGGTACCGACGACGCTGTGCTTGCAGAACGGATGGGCGTGAAGGTCCGCATGATTATGGGCGGCTACGGCAATATAAAAATCACGACACCGGAAGACCTCGCGTTTGCGGAAGCGATGCTGGGGGAATAAATCTTCCATGCACTTCCAAATCATGTACAAATGCGAAGTTGCATGGAAGCCATCAAGTTTTTCTGGGGCAGGCAGGCGATGATGTACGGGAGCGGATGATGGAATTGACGGATTACGGCATTCCCCGTTTGCTGATTGCGGATGACAATGAAAATATCCACGAGGACATCCGGTTCATTCTCAATCCGGTGCCGGGCGGTGCCGAAGATCCCGAGCTTCTCAGACTGAAGGCGGATTTGTTTTCCCAATCCTTCCTGATTCCTCCGCCGATTCCGGACATCCGATACCGCATCGAGGATGCCTGGCAGGGGGAGGAGGCCGTCCGGATGGTTGCCGATGCCGTGGCATCCGGAGACCCTTATGCCATTGTCTTTCTGGACGTGAAGATGCCGCCCGGCATGGATGGCATTCAGACGATCGGACGGCTCTGGGAAAAGGACCCGCAGATTGAAATCGTCATCTGCACCGCATATTCCGATTATACCTGGGAGCAGATTCTTGTGCTTTACGGGCAGACGGATCGGCTGCTGTTTGTCCGAAAACCCTTCGACAGTGTATCCATCAAACAGATTGCCCTGTCTCTCACGACGAAGTCCCGGCTCAACAAAATGAACAGGGACCACATCAAACATCTCGAAGCGGAGGTCGGCAGGCGCACAGAGGAATTGGAGCGCACCGTGGACCGGCTTACCGCTGAAATCGCGCTCCGGCGCGACCGGGAATTCCAGTTGTCCCGTCTGGCTCATTATGACACGCTGACCGGGCTTCTGAACCGGCATTCCTTCTACGGCAGGGTGGGAGAAATTGCGGCAGGCCTGAAACCATCGGATCACGAGCCGACACATGCCTTGCTGTTTGTGGATATCGATGGTTTCAAACTGGTCAACGATGCCTGGGGACATGACGTCGGAGACCTCGTCCTGGTCGAAATTGCGGCCCGTCTTCGCCAGTCGGCCGGGGATGCAGCCGTTCCCCTGCAGGCAATGCTGGTTGAATCGGACGTTCCTCCCCGTGTGGAAGCCGCAGTGTTCCGTTTTGGAGGGGATGAATTCACCCTGCTGCTCGAATATCGGGGACGTGAAAACGTGCAGGCCCTCGCGGAATTGATTCTCCGCAGTCTCGCCGCGCCGATTGCAGTCCGGGGGGAAGCCATCCACATTGCCTGCAGCATTGGTGTCAGCCTGCTTCAGGGAGATGCCGCAGATTTCGGGACGCTGCTGAAGCATGCGGACATGGCCATGTACAAGGCAAAGGAGCTCGGGGGAGCCTGCGTGTTCCATGATCAGCTTCGGGGAACCGGCTGGATGGATCCGGTGGATCTAGCTGCCGACATCGGCTCGCTTATGGATGGCGAACAGATGGAGGTTCATTACCAAACCGTTGTCGGGGATGGAAATCGTCCGGCGGGCATGGCATCCCTTGTCCGTTGGCGTCATCCGCGCTACGGCATCGTGCTGCCGGAGGATTTCATTCCCATCGCGGAGCGCATGGGGCTGCTGACGGAACTGGAGACGCGTGTTCTGCGCATAGCCTGCAGACAGGCGGCCAGTCTGAGCGGCGTCGAGTACCGCAGCCTGTTCGTCATGGTGCACTGCTCTTCGGTTCTTTTCTACATGCCGGGCTTCCCGGCACTGCTTGTGAAAATTCTTTCGGAATCGGGTCTTGGTCCGGAACGACTCACTCTTTCGCTGGAGGAACAGGTCCTCTCTCAGGATCGGGAGGCCGCCGCACGTGTGCTGGCTGCGCTGACAAATGCCGGCGTCCGAATCACCGTGGAAACTTCCGGAGCGGTCCAGTCGCTCAACATGCTTCTGCGGAGCCTGCGCGAAGGGGATTCGATTCAGCTCGATCGAAGCCTTCTGGCCAATGTGACCCGCCGCGAAAGCGACCGGCTGTATTTGTGGAACCTGCTTGACATCGTACGGAACCATTCGCTCGGTGTGCTGATCGGCGGGGTTGAAACCGCTTCGCAGGATGAACTTCTGCAAAAGAGAAACTGCCTGCGGCACGGGTTCTTTTATGGGCCACCGGTTCCATTCGATGCATTCGTCCGGGATATCATGCAAAGCGGCACATGACGGGGGTGGGACGTGTTGGATTCACATGCCGGAACCAGACAGCCCAGGCATGGCAAGTACACCATCGGGTATCTGGATGACAATGACTGCAACGAATTTTTCACCCAGGTTCTCGAAGGGATTTCGGATGCCGCCCGCCGGTTTGAAGTGAATCTGGTACGCTTCGGTTATTTCACCGAAGACGAACCCGAGCGTCATGCGCAGCTGCTGGCCCTCATGCAGCAGGCGGATTTGGACGGGCTTGTATTTCTGGGATGGACACAGGCCGCCGTCATGTACAATCGGGAAGACTTTCTGACTCGCTTTTCCGGCTTGCCGCTTGTCAGTGCCGGTGCCTTGTTTGCGGACATTCCTTCCGTCCTGTGTGACGGGTCCGACCACATCCGGCATATTGTCCGGCATCTGATTCGCCGGCACGGCTACCGGCGGATCGCCTACCTGCCGCCCGAACGGCCGGACAACCGCCTGGAAGCATGGGAGGAAGTCCTGCGGGAGAATGGGTTGTGGTATCCTGAACTTCACATTGAGGACGGCGAATGGAAATGCGCGGGTCACGCCGCCCGCGCCAGACGTTTTTTCGAGATCCTGCTGGATGAACGGGAAATCCCGCTGGACGCCGTGGTTTCCTCCGGTGAATATGAAACGGAATCACTGATGCGCGAACTGGCGCGCAGGCATCTGCGCGTTCCGGAAGACATTGCGTTGACCGGGTATGTGGACGGTGATTTCGAGCGGTACTCCCAGCCCGGCATCACGACGGTGGATTATCCATGGGCTGAAATCGGCTATCAAGCCATGCGTGTCATGCTCGATCTGCTGACAGACGGTTCTGCGCCTGCCGTCACCGTCGTACCGGGCCGTGTTCTTTACCGGGGTTCCTGCGGGTGCGTTTCCGATGTGGTGCACCTGTTCGCTGTTGGCCCCGCAGTTCCGTCTGTCCGTCTGCTCACGGAAATGACGGATATGGAACATGCCGAGCTGGTTGCCGGATTGTGTGCAGATTTTCACAGCCCGGGCCTTGATTTTCACCGACTCGTCGATACCTTTCTGATGGACTGCAGGACGACTGAACCAGGAGCCTTCCTGCCCGAATTCTCCCGTCAGGTCGCGGAAACGTCCGCGAACTTGAGACAGGCAAGGCTGGAAACGTTGGTTGCGCGCTTCAGGAATGCCGTCATGCCTTGGCTCATTGCTTCCCCCGAGCTGATGCGCATCTCCGGGGAGCTTTTCCGGCAGGCGCAGCTTCTGCTCACGGACGCGATACGTCGCAGCAGGGGCCATGCGGAGATCCAGTCGAAAAACCTGGCGCAGTCCATGCAGGAAACCAGCCAGGCTGTCATGACGGAGCACAGCAATCCCGCCATCTTCACCGCACTGATGGAAAACCTGCTGAAAATAGATGTCGGCTTCTGCTGCGTGGTTCTCCAGGAAACCCGGCTGCCGGAATCACAGGCGCTGCCCACGCCTTCGGAAAACCGGTTCGAGCGGGGAGAAACCGTGTTCATCGATGTGCTGAAGCGGGAAATGATCAGCGTGCGGAATCTCCCTGCAAATGCGTTGTTCCGCCGGCTTATGCCGGAATCCGGCCATGCGCGTTTTCTGCAGGTTCATCCGCTGATGGCGGCAGGCACCTGGATGGGATATGTCCTGTTTGAACCGGGGCCGACGGACGAGTTGGTATATCGGACGCTTGCAACGCATCTTGCGGCCGGATTCATCAGTGCCATGATGGCACAGCGTCTTGAGGAAAACTATCACAGTCTTGTGGAGCGCGCTTTTGAGGAAGGAATGGCCGATGTCGTTTCCCAGGTGCTCCATAACATCGGAAACGTCTACAACAGCGTCAATGCTTCGGTTCAGCTCCTGACCGGCGAACTGGCGCAAAGTCCGGTTCCCGATCTGCTTCAGGCCGGCAAAATCCTACGGGGGATATCCGACGGCGGAGAACCGGAGACGGAATCGGACATCGAACGCAGGCTGAAACTCATGAACCTCTTCCGCTTGCTCGGGCGAAATGCCGAGAAGCACCGGGAGACGCTGCTCGCCCACTTTGGACGGATCTCCCGGAATGTGCATCTGATGGATGACAGCATCACCATCCAGCAGGGATACGCATCCGGCGGCGGATTGCCGGAACCCGCCTCCCTGCTCCATATGGTGGAGGATGCCATCCGGGTGCATGAAGCGGTATTTGGCCGCATGGGCATCACAGTGGTGAAAGGCTGGCATGCGGCGCCCCTGATCACAGTCCAGCGAAGCCGCATGTTTCAGGTGCTCGTTTTTCTGCTGGGTGCGTTGGGGGAGACCTTGCACAAAGCCGAGAACAACAGTGCGCAGCTTTGGATTTCCATGGATGTGCGGACCGGCTGCAGCTTCCTCCGACTGTGGGGATTCGGCAAGGATCTCCGCGAGTATCTTGCAGGGGTGGATGCGGTGGGCTTCGAGTCGTCGTCCGGCAACCGGATGCATACATTGGAAGCCTGCTATGCTTATGTGCGTGAAATGGGCGGTGAATTGACCGTCACGGTCGGTGAGGGCGGAAAAAGCACCAGCTGCGAATTGGTGTTTCCTGTTTCCGCGCCCGATGCGGGAGGAACGACATGATGGGTGCTGGTGGTTGGGCTTCCCGGTTTGAGGATGGCATCGTGCCGATGACCATTGGATTCCTCGACGAAAACGGCAGTGATGAATACCACAGCACCCTGCTCGAAGGAATCGCGGAATCTGCGGCAGCCCATCAGGTGCGCCTTGTGCGCATCGGGCATTTCATCTCAAACGATACGGAACGGGATCCGGTCCAGGTGAAAATGCTGCATCGTTTCACCTCGCAATTCAAGTTCGACGGTCTGCTTTTTCTCGGTTGGCACCGGGCTGTGAACCTGGAGAACCTCGCATCTTTTCGCAGCCGATTCCAGGACGTCCCGCTGTTTTCCATCGGTTCCGTTCATGAAGGCATTCCGGCCGCTTATTTTGATGGCGGGCCCTATGTGGAGGAATTGATTCTGCACCTGGTCAACCATCATCAAAGAAAGCGCATCGCTTTTGTGGCACCCTTCACGCCGGACGGACGCGCGGATTGCTACCAGCGCGTCATGCTGCAGCATGGCCTGTCCGATCCGCTGCTTTTCGTGCAGGAAACCCTCATGGAAGGACTTCCGGTGCCGGAGCGTGGAAAAAGGGCTGTGCAGATTCTGCTGGATGAACGAAACGCCGGACCCGATGCCATTATTTCGCTCTACAACATCGAGACCGAAGGCATTCTGAAAGAACTGTCCGGTCGAGGCATCCGCGTCCCGGAGGATATTTCCGTCACAAGCTATGAAGACGGAGAAGTGGGACGATATGCCAGTCCGTCCTACACGACCGTCCTGTTTCCCTGGCGGGAGCTGGGACGTGTCTCCTGTGACCTGTTCCTTTCCAGACTGAAACAAAAACGGGAGAACATCCGGGAGGTCACGGACACCGATCCCTCACAGGGTACGCTTTCGGGCTCCATGCCAATGGAAGTCAAGGTGCCCGGGCAGATGATCATCCGTGAATCCTGCGGATGCGGTGGACCGGCAGCGGTTGGCATCCGGGAGATCCAACGCCCTGCCAAGTCCCTGCTGGATATGTCGGAAAGGGAATGGCGCACCCTTGCGGATGCCGCCGGGGAAGTCGTTCGCCGCACCGGTTTGCAGCGACCGGATTTTCATCTTCTGATGCGGGGATTCCTGCGTGGGCTGCAGACCGGAAACCGCAGCCTGTTTCTCCGGGAAATGGAGGCACAGCTTGATTTTTTCGAGCATGCGGGCACAGCCACGGACCCCGCGCCGATTCTGGATGCGCTTCGCAATGCCGTGCTTCCGCATGTGGAAAGGAATACGGGGATGCTTCTCGCGGCGGAGGACATGTTTCTTCAGGCACATGCCCTGCTTGCCGAACGCACCTTGAAGGCATGGGGTTCCCGCGAAGGGGAAGTGAAACGCGTCAACCGGCTCCTGGAACTGTGTGGTCAGAAAATCATTTCGCAGTACACCCTGAAGCAGCTTACGGATACCTTGGGGGAATCTCTTGAAATGCTTGGCATTCCGGACTGTCTCGTCATCCTGTTTGACACCCGACAGAATGCGAAAGACCGGTATGCGCGCTGCACACCGGTGTTCTATCAGCGAAAGGGAGTTCGGGCGGATGAATCCATGATGGCGTCCGGAACCGCAAGGGAAATACTGGAAATTATCTCGCCAGAGGTTGGTCCCGGATGCGCGCTGGCCAATCTGCTCCATGTGGGGAGAATGTTCCACGGATTCGTCATATATGGTCCCGGTCCGATGGATGAGCGCGTCTATCGCGCCTTGAGCTACCATATCAGCACCGCGCTCAGCGGCATTTTTCAAAAGGATCGGCTGGAGCGCAGTTTCAAGCGCCTGGTGGACAATGCGCACAAGGAGGGAATGAGTCACGCAGCCAGCGGCATTCTGCACAATATCCGGAATGTGCTCGGCAGCGTCGAGGCGACGGCCTTCCGCATGCAGGAGACCGTCCAGGCCTCTCCGCTCGGAGACCTCCGTCTGGTGGCGGATATGCTTGGAGCGCAGGATGCTGAATTGGAAGGGTTTCTGGAGTCGGATCCGCGTGCCGCGAAGCTGGTGCGTTTCCTGCTGCAGATGCAGCCGGCTCTTGAGAACTACGACAAGGAAATCGGCATGCTGTCGGACCGGCTCCGGGAAAAAAACCGGTTGATCCGTGAAATCCTCGCCACCCGGCGCATGGATCGGCCTGGTGGCGGAATGGCCGAGTCATGCGACATGGTTTCCCTGATCGAGGAAGCGGTCGAATTGGACCGGCCGGTGCTTGAGGCGCAGGCCGTGCAGGTGGTGTACAGGCTTCAGGGGTCTTTCGTCGTGAAACTGACGCACGCAAAAATGGTCCACGTGCTGCTGAACCTTGTCAAGAATGCGCGGGAATCGATGTCGGGGACGCCTGAGACCGATCGTGTGCTGACCATAGAGCTCATCCGTTCGGGCCGATATGGGGAAGTCCGCATCCGGGATCGCGGGGAGGGAATCCCCACCGACAGGCTGACGACTATTTTTTCCCATGGATATACAACCAAGAAAGGCGGACACGGGTATGGCCTGCATGCCAGTGCGAATGACATCGTCGCAATGGGGGGAACCATCCGCGCTGAAAGTGCCGGACCGGGACGAGGCGCCTGTTTCGTCCTGACTCTGCCGATTTGGGAATCCTGACGGTTCAGCTCATGTCTATCATCCATTCAATCCGGGCCACATGCAGCTTCATCAGATCCTGCGTCATGCGCGCATCCCTTCCTTCCGCTATCAGGCGGAGCATGGGCTGCTCCACATCCGGAAGAACGAGGACCCATCCGCCGTTCACCATGAATTTCACCCCATCCGTCGTATCGATTGTGCCATCATACGGCTCGCTGATGAGCCGATGCATGATTCGCCCCACCATTTCCCACGGACAGTGAATGGAGCGTGTTTCCGAATACCATGGCGGGATGTGCCGGATGGCATCCTCCAGGGAGAGGCTGTGCTTCACCAGAAACTCCACGATGAACAGGAGAGAGGCGACCGCGTCGTGCTGGAGCTGGTACTGGTTCCAGGGGTCGCTGAAGACATCTCGGTCCATCAATGTGGTCAGGAGCGCGTTTTCATCCGTGCGGACCCAGTTCAATCTGCCATCGTAGCGCCGAGCGAGCTTTTCGACGGCCGAAGGACTGCTGACAGGCATCAGCAGAGAGATGCCGGGCACGGTGCGATACAGGATCATGGCGGTGAGGAGCCGGTAAAGTTCGTCCTGGACGACACGGCCCGATTTGTCCATCAGCAGAACCTCCTGCGCATTGCGGTCCAGCCAGGCGCAAAGAAGAACCTCCTGCAGATTGGTTTCCTGCATCATCAGATAGGGTGTGAACCGGTCCATCACAAGGGCTTCCGCCACAACGCAGCCGATGTCGGAGAACAGCTTTTCCAGAAAGGCCGCCAGCCGCTCGGTTGCGGCACAGACGATGATTCGGGGGCGAACTTTTCCGAAGGCTTCGCTGTCGCACAGATTGATGAGGTGGCGCGCATAGGCGTCCGGTGCGTCAGGCATGTTTTCCACGGAAGATATGCCTGCGGCGTTTGTGTGCTGGAATTCCTCCTTGGCGTAGATGGATTCCACCGATTTCTCGAAGCCCTTGTCCACATTTGCGCCGGTCGGGCTGAGCAGGATGGCCTGGAGACGTTCCGTGGAGTCGTTGTCCCGCATGATGTGGATCCCTCCGGCCACACCCAGAAGCGGAATGGCCTGCCGCGCCACAGGGAGGAAATTGGATTGCAGGTCGTAGACCCGGATGCCCGTTGAAAGAAGTCCTGCAATGAACGCATAGCGAAAAAGCATGGCGGGAGAGGAACCATCCCAGGAAACGGCAATCGCGCTCCGGCCACCCAGTTTGGTGCCATAGGCGGCACCCAGTCTGGAGGCGAATTCCGGTGTGATGTCCACATTGATGATGCCGGACAGGCCGTTTTTCCCGAACAGGGTATTTGTGCGGCGTTCCGAAAAGATGACGCTGGAATCGACCGAGGCGTGCGGATCCACCACTTTGCGCGGCCAGATCAGGACATTCGCTTTCAGATTCGCATGCTCCCGAACCA
>JFJP01001903.1_pt1 | contig 21402 bp, 23 predicted proteins | sample 431651 | NCBI WGS metagenome assembly JFJP01 (sample SAMN02602958, study PRJNA72255) | Microbial mat metagenome, whole genome shotgun sequencing project. | biome: fresh water; feature: sink hole; material: water; isolation source: purple microbial (photo- and chemosynthetic) mats found in...
GTATTACACAACAAGTTATCTCATCTGCAAGGCATCAGATGACTTACCCCGTAACCACCCGGTTCTTGCCGGCCTTCTTGGCGGCATACATGGCTTCGTCGGCCCGCTTGGTGATGCTGGTTTGGGTATCGTCGGCGCGCAGGTCGGTAACACCGGCGCTGAAGGTAATCAGCAATTTCTCGTTATCGTGCAGGAAAAAGCGTTTGGTCAGTTCCCTCTGCAGGCGGACGATGGCCTTTTTGGCGGCATCGACCGGCGTTTCGGGCATGATGATGATGAACTCTTCTCCGCCAAATCGGGCCAGAGTGTCCTGCGGACGGAGCGTATCGCGGATGACGGTGACCAGATGAATGAGCGCGGCGTCGCCGGCTTCATGCCCGAGCGAGTCGTTCAGTTTCTTGAAGTTGTCGATGTCGAGCAAGGCAACACAGAGTGCTGATTTCCTGCGTTGCGAACGCGCGACTTCGCTTTCGAAGGTTTCTTCGAGACCGCGCCGGTTGAGCGCGCCGGTGAGCTGGTCATGGCGCACCAGCGTACTGGCCTTGTCGAGTTCGCCTTGCAGCTCAGTGATGCGTTTGTCGGCTTCTTCAACCCGCTGTTTGGAAGCGCGCAGATCATCACGCGAACGCTGGGCATTGATCTGGATGATCCGGGTTTCACCGATGACTTCGGCGAGCACGTCTTGCAACTGGCCGATGTCGTCGGCCTTGCTGATTTTCTGCACGCAGATTTCAATCTTGTCGTGATAATCCGAGGTCGAGTCGGCGAATTCAGCGAGGTGATCGACGAATCCGGCGAGCATCTGCTTGAGGGCTTCCCTGGCCTCAATCAGACTGTGTTTGAGCTGGCTTTGCTTGAAAATGACTTCCTTGAGACGGTGCTCGGCATCGTTGATCGAGCGGATGTTCATCGGGCGCGCAACAATATCGCGCACCATGTCGATCTGCCCGTTCAGCCAGCGATCATCGACCACCAGTTCGCTGACATGTTACGATCCTCGGCCATAAACTCCAGGCGGAACGCCAGACGCTTGACGGCGGCCAGCAACTCCTGCATGGCTTGCAGCGTAGTGGCGCTGCGCACCGACGTGGCAATGGCCTGTGCCTCGGCGGCCAGTTCCGGATCGTCGCCAAGCTGCGTGACGACGGCCACTTCGAGCGTATAGGCGAACAGGTCGCGCAGTTCGGGCAGCAATTCGCTGGCGCGGCTCGCCGGGACTGCGGAAGGCGCGGATAGGGCCGGCGTGGGTTCCGATGCCGGCGCTTCGGGCAGGGCGTCGATATCACCCTCAAGCAGTGTCGTATCATCGGGTTCAGCGCTATTTTGCGACCACGATTTGATCAAGCGTTGCAGGCGACCGAAGAGAATTTCACTGTTTTTCGAGGCGCTGGCGAGAACGTGCTCAAGCGCTTCGCGTTTGCGGGCTGGCGTCAGGGCGGACTGCTTGGCTTCCCACTGGCGCAGGAATTCGCTGATCAAATCACCCCAGTTCTGTTCCGATTCGGTGCTGTGTTCCTTGACGAATTCAGTCAGGGTCTTGCGGTAATCCTCCCAGCTCTTTCCCTTGAGCGCCTGATCAAGCTGCCGTGAGAGGCGCTGTTGAACCGGGTTTTCCTTGGGCAGTGCGGCAAGGAGTGACTTGAGTTCGCGTTCGGGGAAAACCTCAGCGATTTTCTCTTTGATGCCGGCGATTTCGTTGTAGATGTCGCGGTAGTTGTCCGGCGACGGTGACATTCTCCGCGACATCAACTGTTTCAGGGTTTCGCGGGCGATTTCGGATGGGTTGGAGGGGTTTGCCATGGTTTTGTGCGATTTACGCGGCAGGGTACTGCTGTGAGTGGATAGTGCCTGTTACTTCTGGATGCGGCATCTGCTCTCTTCGGCTATAATCCGCGCCTCAACAGCAGGGTATGCCCCCGTAGCATGAAGGTCGTGCAGTTGATTTGTAATCATCAGGTCGTGGTTCGATTCCGCGCGGGGGCACCAGTAAAAACAATGAGTCAGGCCATTCATCGGAGTGGCCTTTTTGCTTTCTTGGTTTGCTGCAAGCGTTTCACAAGAGTTTATCATCATCCGAATTAATTATGCGCGCACTAATCCTGGTGTTGGCTTTCCTTTCCGGCCCAGCGTGGCCGGATGGATGTGATCAGTTGCCGCCGCCATCGGTCACTGTAAAGCGGCTTGCTGAACCGGTCAGCCTCAATACCACTTATAGTTACAAGTCGATTAGCATCCTTGCATCAAGTCTTCCTCGCCCCGAGAAACGGGTGCTCGGACTCACCCGGGGTAACGCCAGGGTAAAATTTGAAATAAAGACTTTTTCCTACGTTGACCGTTCTGGCCGATGGGAATGTTTCAGCCCGCAGATCGTGGTGTCTTATGGCTTCAGCCCGATGACCGTGTATGTGGCGAAAGAGTTTCCCGAAGGCAGTTGTGCCTACAACGAGATTTATCAGCATGAGCTTCGACACGTTGCGACCTATCAGGAGCATCTTGCAAGTATCGAGAACGTCCTGGCTGAAACACTGAACCGACGCTACGCCACCGGAACGCCCTGGCAAGGCCCCGTGGGTCAGACGCAAACAGCGCTCCAGAAAGAAATGAATGAGCGCTGGATGCCCTACATCAAACGCGAGATTGAGCGTGTGGAATCAGCTCAGGCGCTGATCGATACCCCGGAGGAGTACCGCCGCGTGGCCGAAAGTTGCAACGGCGATATCAAGAGACTTGCCCGCTAATGACTGGCCTGCCCGGCTGGAGCCGGGTCATCGCTCTTGACTCAGATCGCTCGGGAGGAATTGGTTACGGAAGCGTTTGAATTGGCTTCGGATCCGATCTGGACAAGAGCTTCAAAGGCACTGTTGACCGAGAGATGAACCTCTCCGGACAAACTCTTCCATAGGGGTGAATGGATCAAGCGGTCCTGAACCGGACCTTTGATCTCGGCCAGATGCAGCCGTATATTCCGGCTGTCCAACTCACGGTTGATGTCAACGAGCACTTCCATTGCCGTGGTGTCCACACGATTGATCGCACTCATCACCAGCACCACGGCATGCGTATCGGGCGCTTTTTCCAGTTCAACGCCGAGGCGTGCTTCGACCGCACTCAGATTGCCAAAGAACAGGTTCTCGTCAATTCTCAGGAAGAGCACGCCGGGAATGGTTTCGACACCGTGACGTTCGATGTTGCGGAAGTGTTCGGTTCCGGCGATCCGCCCGATTACGGCGATATGCGGCGTACTGGCGCGATACAACAGCGTGCTCAGCGACAAACCGATACCCAGGGCAATTCCACCCTCAAGCCCGAGAATGAGCACACCGATTCCTGTTCCCAGCAGCGCCCATGCATCGGCACGGTCATAAGACCAGGCTTGACGAAAAGCCTTGATGTCGATCATGCCGATGGCCGCAATCACGATGCTTGCGGCCAGCACGGCGAGGGGTAGTCTGGAAAACCAGTGCGTTCCGGCGACAACGATACAGAGCATGGTCACGCCCGATACGATGCTTGCCAGCGGGCTTTGCGCGCCCGCTGCGACGTTGATTGCTGATCGGGACAGTCCGCCACCAACGGGCATTCCTCCATAAAAAGCGGCAACAATGTTGGACGCACCCAGTCCCACGAGTTCGCTGTTGACATCGATCCGTTCCCGTCGCTTGATCGCCAGCGCCTGTGCCATGGTGATGTTCTGTACCATGCCGATGAAGGCCAGAAGCAGGGCTGGTACCGTCAATAGCTTGAGCGAGTAAAGGTTGGGGAGAAAAAAAGTGAATGAGGCAAGCCCTTCCTGCACCACACCGACTACGGCAACCCCCTGTTTCCGGTCGAGATTGAAGGTAACCACAACCAGGGTGGCGATCGCCAGCACGATCAGTGGCATCAGCCTGACCAGAATGGCTGCCCGCTGCGCAGAGATACCGATCCGGCCAAGGGCATTGCTCAGCCATTTTCGTGAAGAAAAAAGGATAAGCAATGCCAACCCGCCGATCAGCAGGGTCGTCGGGTTGGTTCGAGAAATGTTTCCATAAAGCGAATACATCAATTGCCAGATATTCGAACCGCTGATTTGCACGCCGAGCAGGAATTTGATCTGGCTGATAACGATCAGTAACGCAGAGCCTGAGATGAATCCACTGATGACCGGTCGGCTCAGGAGTTGCGAGAGAAAACCCAGGCGCAGCAGGCCAAAAACCAGGATCAAAGCGCCTGAAAAAAGAGCAAGGCTGGCAGCCAGCACTATGTATTGTGGACTTCCCGGGGAGGTCAGGGGGCTCAATACTGAGAACGTCATGATGGCGGTGATCGCCACCGGGCCGACAGCCTGGGTCATGCTGCTGCCCAATAAGGCATAGACGATCACCGGGAAAATGCTCACATACAGACCGACCTGGGGCGGCAAGCCGGCGAGCAGGGCATAGGCGAGGCTTTGAGGGATCACTAGTACCGTAACGACCATGCCTGCGATCAGGTCGGTCGTGAATAGCTCGCGCGGGTATTGCCTGATCCAGAGCGGCACCAATTGCATGATGATTTTCATCGTTAAACCAGATACGACTTGAGACACTGCCCATTCAAGGAAGTGCACCGTGCGACTTGCAGAGAATACGCAGGCCTTACCTGATTTTGACTTGCTTACGGTTGAAAGTCATCCTTTCTGAGCATAATCGAATGCTCCTAACGCTGCAATTTGAATACCCAACCGATGGACTTGTCCTATGCGTTCGAAATCAGCCCATCAGTAAATTCGGCAGCCAGACACTCAATTCCGGAAAAACCGAGATCAGGATCAATACCAGAACATTGGCAATCAGGAACGGAATCGCGCCGCGGAAGATGTTAATGATGCTCAATCCGGAAATGGCTGAACAGACATTCAGGCACATCCCGACCGGCGGAGTGACCAGACCGACAGCCAGCCCGGTAATCAGCACGGCGCCGAACTGGATCGGAGATACCCCCATCAGTTTCAACGCCGGCAGAAAAATCGGCGTTATCAGCAGAATCGCCGGACTCACATCAACAAAAAAACCAATGGCCAGAATGATTACATCGACCAGCAGGAGGGCCATCACCGGAGAGAGTTGCATCTGTATAAACAGCAGGCCGACGGCCTCGGTGATTTGCTCAAGTGCCAGAATCCAGGTGAATATTCCGCAGAAGGCAATAATGATCATTACGTTGGCGCTGCTCAGAATAGCTTCCTTGAACAGTTCCGGCAGGTCGCGCAGCTTGAGCCCTTTGTAGACAAACATGCCGACCAGGAGAGCATACACTGTACCGGCTGCCGCCGATTCAGTAGCTGTGGTAATGCCTGATACCACCGAACCAATCACAATCAGCGGCATGATCAGAGCCGGAATCCCTTCCTTGCTGCAGCGTTTGATTTCAGGCCATGAAAGATCAACCTCCTCACGCGGATACTGATATTTGTGGGCGTAGAAAAGGACGATCCCCATCATCAGGCAGCCGATCATCACACCAGCGATCAGGCTACCCAGAAAGAGCCTGCCTACCGATTCTGAAGCAACAAAGGCATATATCACCATCGGTATGCTGGGCGGAATAATCATGCCCATGGTCGAAGACGCCGCAATCAGACCGGCTGCCATGCGCGGCGGATAGCCCTTGTTCTGCATGGCCGGGATCATCACCTGACCGATGGACGCCGCATCGGATACCGAAGATCCGGAAATGCCGCCAAAGATCATGCTGGACATCACGCTGACCATGCCCAATCCACCACGCAGACGCCCGACAAACATCATGCAGAAATCGATCAGGCGACTGGTCAGCCCGCCATGGTTCATCAGATGCCCCATGATGATGAACAGCGGCAGTGAAATCATCACCGATGAATCCATGCCGGCGAAGACTCGGGCAGGCAGTACCGAAATCAGGTCGGGTTGATGCACCAGAAAATACAGCAAACCGGAGGCGCCCATGGAATAGGCAATGGGTACCCCCATCACCAGAAAAACAATCAGACTGCAAATAAGCAATAGCATGGCTTACCTCATTCAGCGGCGGCGGGTTTCGCCATCAGGATGGAGACGATGCGGGTAATACAGAACAGGATCGTCAGTCCGCAACCGACGGGCAGGGCAATCTCTACAACGGCTTCCGGAACATGCAGCACCGGATGCTCACTCCCGCCCACGGTACAAATCCAGTCAATGCTGTATTTCAGGAGGTAGGCGTTCAGAACGCCGATGATGAACAGATTCACCACGTCCAGCCAGCGCCTGATCGCGGCCGGCAGATAGTTCACGAAGGCGTCGACAATGATGTGCTTGCCGCGCGCCAGGTCGACGGCGGCTCCCAGCGCCGTGGTCCAGATGAACAGCATCACCGTGGCTTCGTTACCCCCCACGATCGTCGTGTTGAACACGTAGCGAAGCAACACCAACAGCACAACCAGTGCAAAGATCAGCATGAAGGTTGCCGTCAGCAGATGTTCCAGAATACGTGAAAACCGGGCCTCCAGACGGAGCACCCTATTTTGGCCAGTACAACACGAATTGGCAGCTTGACTCATGCCCTTTTCCTTTTATAAAAAAACGGCGACGGGATCTGCTCCGTCGCCGTCAATTTCCGGCAGTTTACTTACCGGCCTTCAATGCGGCCTGAATCTCGGCGTCGGTGAATGTGCCGTCCTTTACATAGCCTTCCCATACCGGCTTGACCTTGGCTACGAATTTGGCGCGGTTTTCCGGAGAAACAGTATTGACGGTCATGCTCTGTTTCAGCGTGGCCATGTAGCCCGCCTCGGAAGCCAGCCAGTGGGTGTCGCTCCACTCCATGGCATCCTTTGCCGCCTTGTTAAAGACGGCTTTCAGGTCATCCGGCAGCGCTTGATACCACTTTAGGTTAACCATGAAAGGATCCGGGTGGATCTGGTAGTCCACGATGGAAAGATATTTCTGCGCCTCAAAAAACTTCATTTCCACGATGTTGGACGGCGGGTTTTCCTGGCCATCGACTACGCCCATTTTCAGCGCCATGTAAGTTTCACCGTAGGGGATCGACTGCGGATTGGCACCGAGTGCCTGCATTGTCTTGACGATGGTTTCGATCGGCGGGGTGCGGATTTTCAGGCCAGCCGCGTCTTCCGGAACATTGATCGGCTTTTTGCTGTTCGAAATCTGGCGAAATCCCCCGGCCACTCCGGTGGCAGGAATGTAATAGCCGTTGGCTTCAGCATGCTTGCCGATATCATTTCCGAAGTTGCTGCGCATGGCCCTCAGTACGGAACCGGTATCATTAAAGAGGAAAGGCAAGGTGTAGATCAGGAACTTCTTGTTGGCCTTGGCAAAGGAACCACCGCGTGTGCCCTGTACCGTGCCCATCTTCACCATGTCGGTCAGTTCGGCTTCATTGCCAAGCGCACCGGCAGCGAATAGTGTCACACCGATCCGACCGTTGCTGGCCTTCTCGACATTCTCTTTGAATAGCTCCATCGACTTGTGGCGTACGCTGGTCACCGGTTGACCATGACCAAACTTGAAATTGAAATCTGCTGCCGATGCCGGCATGGCAATGGCAAAGCCGACTGCAACTGTACAAACGGCCTTCAAAAATGTTCTGTGCATGATGATTACCTCCCCTTTTCAGATTAAATTGGCAAACTGCCGCAGTACAACCCTGTCCAGACCGTGAGTTAATCAGATTCTGCTCTGCCTGGACCCGTCAACGATGAAACAAAATCAACTCTTGCGAATCGGCTCCACGCACTCGGCCATGATGTTCTTGAAAGCAGATTGCAGGTGGTACATGTCATTACCCAGGATCAGCATGTTCACCCCCTTGGCGATCATGTCACGGGCGTTTTCCTGGGTCGCCGGCACCACCGGGCACATGATGCCGATCCCCTTGGCGCGGGCTCGCGTTTCTATCTTCTGGTAGGCATCGAAAAGCGAGGGATGATCGATCTTGTAGCCGATGGGCAGTCCTGCAGAAAGTGAATAGTCGATCGGGCCGAAGTTGATGGCATCAATGCCATCAACCGCAAGGATTTCATCCACGTTATCGGCAAACTCGAAGTCTTCCGCCATCGGGATGATCAGGCTTTCTTCATTGCTTTTCCGGATGTATTCCGGCCAGTTGAAACCGGGTCCGCCGAAAGCTGCCGCGCGGACATTCGATTCTGCACCGCGCCGACCCAGCGGAGGGAACTTGGCTGCACGAACGATCTCCTCAGCATCTTTCCGGGTGCGAATGTGCGGAATCACCACACCTTCGACGCCCATTTCCAGCACCTTGCGGATATCCACTTCATTGGTACCCGTCAGGCGCACCACCGAGGAAATGCCCGCTAGCCGGGCGGCCATGATCTGCTTCTCCAGATCCGGTCCGACGCCGATCGAGGTGTGTTCGACATCCAGATAGACAAAATCGTAGCCCCAGTTGCCAATGGATTCGATCACGCTCAACGCACCAGTAAAGACGGCAAAACCGAAAACCGGCCCCTGCTTCATTTTTTGCTTCAGATTCATGGCTTGACTTTCTTGATGAAAAGAGGTGCCCAGAGTCGGACTGCAAACGAAGACACCGTTAATGATTAGAACCGCCTTGGCTTAACCCGAGGATGCTCTGCCATTTGTTAATACCTTACAGTAGGTAATCTATTGAATGACTTTATAGACTGACCAGTAGATAATGTCAACGTGCAAATTTCATCTAGGGCGAAGCAGGGAAGGTATGAATGGGCATTCGGAACACTCACTATTGATCCGGCCCGCAAATGTATGAAGTCGTCACCCCGACAAAAGTACCCCGAAGAAAGTACCCTTGTGGCGCTTTCGCCATGGTGACGGTTCATAGGGCCGAAGTCATAATAATGGCGGTGACAATCACGTAATGCTTAATGCTAGTGCACATGCCAGAACTTTTTATTCCATACTACGGCTTTAAAATCCATACTATAATTGCACTTAAGGATGAATTAATAATTAATTTACATACCTTTGATGAGATAAAGCCATACCAGTTACGGTTAATATCCATACTTAATGTCATGTTTTCTGCGTGCTCGGCAAGTATGCATGGCGAGGTAGGGCTGGATTATTGCGCAATCGGTATCCACGCCGTAAAGGCATGACTCTTGACCAAAAAGATTGATCCGTGTTTCCATACTTTTTTCCATACTTGGTGACTTGAATGCCCTCTCTGCCAAAGAATGTGCGTATTGGCCGCAACGGCCGGATTGGAATTCTGAAGAAAATACCGCGCGATCTGTGGCAGCATCCGCGTTATATCGACAAGGCCAAGGTCATCGAGCGATCTACAGGCTCATCCAATGAAGAGGATGGCGTAAAGATCGCCATGTCCATGCTGGCCATGCTGGAGAGCGAGTTTGAGCAGGTGCGAGCAGAACTTGCAGGGGAGTTGCTGGACACAAGGCAGGACGCAGAGAATAGAGACCTGGTTTCAGCCACCTTAACGAGCCGGGCGACGGCGCCAATGCCGCTGAAATCATCCGCAGAAAAAGGCAGTTCGGCTCGCCAGCGTTCACAAGTCGGGGAAGAGACCCGACGCGACATCATTGACGCCGCCATGAAGGAATTCGCTGAAAAGGGTTTGATCGGTGCACGGGTTGACGACATTGCAGCGCGAACCCGGACGACGAAGCCAATGATTTACTATCATTTTGGCAGCAAGGAGAAACTCTACGCCACAGTCATGGAAGAAGCATATGGCGGCGTACGCCGTCAGGAGCAGGGGCTGCGCCTGGACGATCTGCCGCCGGAAAGCGCCATGCAACGTCTCGTCGAGGTCACGTTTGACCACCATGCGACGCATCCGGAACATGTGCGCCTGGTCTGTGTCGAGAATATGGAACGTGCCCGTCATATCACCGGGCGTCCCTCGATGGTGCAGCGCAATGCCATTGCCATTGAAACTGTCCGCGCCCTGCTCGAACGCGGCGAACGGGAGGGTGTCTTCCGGCCCGGCATCAATCCTTGGCATCTGCATTTGCTGATGACTTCGTTCTGCTTCATTCGCGTGTCCAACCGCTATACCTGGAATGCCGTCTTCGAGAAGGACTTGTGGGATAAAGACGATATCCCGTTGCAACGGCAATTGATCGTCGAAGCCGTGCTGCGCTATGTAAGGCTGGATAACTGAGCGCTAGTCCGAGCATTGAAACCGGGCTGGAGAGAAGCCTGAAGCCCATCCGGGCCGGTAACCGGAATGCAGACTTTCATGAAACAGCCTTGACGATTTTGAATTTTGGCATGCAGTCGTAGATTGTTTCACCTTCCTCATGCGGGCCGATGCGCAGAGCCTTGCCATTAAGCAGGGCATCCGCAAGCTTGCGATGGGCACTGTTCAGGATATTGCCGATCGTCTGCCGCGAAACCCGCATCTGTTCTGCCGCAGCAACTTGATAAAGCCCTTCCAGATCGGTCAGGCGCATTGCCTCTAGTTCATCCATGCCGAGCACGATTTCTTCAAGTTCGCGCAATGGAATTCCCACCGGCTTGAAATAACTCGCGGCAGGCACACAATTGATTCGGCGATTCTTGACCGGACGCGACATTGTAGAGCTCCTTAAACTTCAATCAGAATACCGTATTTCATGATTTGTCTCCATCGTAATTCTGACCCATATCGCTACGCCATGGGCGCCACTTTTCCAGGACTACGAGCAAGACAATCAGTGCGATGGCAAACCCGAATGCCAGCATCCAGAAGGGAACGCCGAGCAGCGTATCGAGCGTCAGCTTGCCTGGCCCGCCGGAAAGCAGTATCGGATTCAATGTCGGTTCGAGGTAGCCAAAGGTCAGCGCACCGGCCAGGCCACCGATGAGAATCAGCCAGGAATCCTTGTAGCCAACTCCGATTTGCGCAAACACGGTACCCGGGCAAGCGCCTGCCAATGTGATGCCGGCGCCGAGTAGCAGGCCGCCGATAATGTCGGCTCCGTACAACAATGATTTCGGATACAGCTTTCCACCAAAGAAACCATGCATGATCCCGATGATGACCAGACCGGTAACTACGGCGGTCAGAAAAACCTTCAGCATGATGAAATTACGCATCTGCATCTGGCCGACGATCATGCCCGGCTCGAAAACTCGTGATTTTTCCAGGGCAAAGCCAAACACGGTTCCCATCAATACTCCAATAATGACTGCAGTCAAAACTGACATGGCTATTCTCCTCAGAATTTACGAAGGAACAGTGCGACGATCATGCCGCCTGCAAACATGCAGGCGACGGTGATGAACGAACTGATGGCCAGTTGCGCCATGCCGGAAATACCATGTCCACTGGTACAGCCATCGGCAACGCGCGCACCGAGGAGAAGCAGAAAGCCGCTGACAAAGGCGAGCAGCATGCGTACGGCCAGCGAGGATGTGCCAAGCGCCTTGCTCCAGACAGGGGATACCGCACCGCGTGAGGTTCCCGATAGCCGTGAAGAAATGAAAGCTCCGATGGCGATGCCAATCACGGTGGCGACCTGCCACCAGTTCTTCGCCCCCGAGAGATGCTTTGCCACATAGTCGATTTGCGCGATGCCCGGATCAACGATGCTGGCCAATGTGCCCGACACGGTCACATAGGAAGAGGATGTGCCCAGCGCGGTATTGATCAGCAAAAAGGCCGGAATCTGGAGCAGACCGATCAACACACCGGCAACGTATGGGGACCACGATTTATCCGAGAGCTTCATTCCTATTCTCCTTTGTGAAGAAAACATACAACAATTCAGAAAAGCAGGAACCTGCGGTTTGCCTTATTGCGTGTTACGGCGTTGGCATCTTGGCTGGCGAACGCGGATCAACATTGGCTTTCAGTCCGCCACTGAAACAGCTGACCGTGAAGCCATGCTGCGCCAGCACCCGCGCGGCAAAATAACTCATCTTGCCAAAGGCACACAGGGTGAGTACCGGGCGGTTGCGATCCAGCTTGTCCAGATTGGCGCGCAGGGTCGGGAAGGGAATGTTGATGACCTTGCACGGAGCCGGGAAGGCGTCAGACAGCGGCTTGGGGCGTACATCAACGATTTGCACAGTGGGGTCGTCCGGTAGCACGGTGGTATCGTTCACCAGCGCATCACGGCGATTGCACGCGGCGAATCCGGCCAGATTGATCGCATCCTTGGCCGCTCCGAATGGGGGAGCGTAGGCGAGTTCCAGGTGACACAGGTCTTCGACGGTCATGCCGGCGATAATTGCTGTGGCGAGGACATCCAGACGCTTGTCGATGCCTTCAAAGCCGCTGGCCTGGGCACCAAGCAGACGTCCGCTTTCCGGTTCCCAGAGGATTTTCAGTGTCAGTGGTTTGGCCCCCGGATAATAGGTGGCATGCTGGTGATCGTTGACCGTTACGGCTTCATACGGTCGCTTGGCGGCATTCAGGCGTTTCTCGCTCCAGCCGGTGATTCCGGCAGCGACATCGAAGGCGCGCACGATGGCGGTACCGAGCGAACCGGGATAAGGGCGAGCCTTGTCCGGCATGAAGATATGGTCGGCGGCCACACGCCCCTGCCGGTTGGCCGGCCCTCCCATGGGCACCACCGTTTTGTCGCCCATGACGCGGTCAGTCGTCTCGACAGCATCGCCGGCGGCATAGATGTCCGGATCGGATGTTCGCTGGAATTCATCGACCACAATGTGTCCGCGAGGGCCCAGATTCAAACCGGCGGCGCGAGCCAGTTCGGAATCGGGTTTTACGCCAATGGACAGCACGACCAGATCAGCCTCCAGTACTTTTCCTGAAGTCAGATAGCAACGTACGAAATCGGTGCAAGGCTCGAAGTGGGCAATACCGTCACCCAGCGTGATCGCGATGTTGTGACGGCGAAGCTCACTTTCCAGTAATGCGGTCATCGGCGCATCCAGTGGCGGCATGACCTGTTTCTGCAACTCCACCAGTTGCACGGATAGTCCCTTGCGCTGTAATTGTTCGGCCATTTCCAAGCCGATGAAGCCGGCACCGACCACCACGGCACGCATGCCGGTATCGGTCGCCGTAACAATGTGATCCATATCTTCCAGATTGCGCAAGGTGAAAATGCGCGGGTCGTTGATACCCGGCAAGTCCGGGCGCAAGGGCGAGGCACCGGGTGCGAGCATCAACTTGTCGTAGGATTGCCATTCGGTGCTGCCGTTTTCCAGATGGCGGATTTCAACGCGCTTGTTGGATCGATCAATGCGTATGGCTTCACACCGGGTTTGCACATCGAGGTTGAGCAGGGATTTCAGCGAAGCCGGTGTTTGCACGGCCAGGACATCGCGCGCCGAAATTTCACCGCCGATGAAGTACGGCAGGCCGCAGTTGGCAAACGATACATCGGGGCCACGCTCAATGATCGTGATTTCAGCGTTTTCACACAGGCGACGGGCGCGGGCGGCGCATGAGGCTCCGGCAGCGACGCCGCCGATGACCAACAGTTTGGGAGAGGGCATAAATTTTCCTTTGATTGTGATTACAAAAGCTGCGAATTGATGGGGCAACCGCCTTTGCGTGGCTGGATCCGCTGTAAATACCTGGAATCAAAAACTCTGACATATCCTAGATTTTCAGGTCTGATTCAATACTCAATGGCATGAGGTTTTGTCAATGTCGTGCCGAAAATTTTTAGAGATATCACCGGTGGAACATACCGAGAATGTAGCCATTAAAAATTTCACGAGATGGAAATATAATCAAATCATACTATACTATTTATGGCTAAAGCCAATAAAGATTGCCAAAGAAGATTGTCGAAAAGCCAGTCAATACCAGCATCGGCTGAACCGGCCCCTATTTCTCCAAATACGGTTTTACCCCAAAATCGTGTCCAGAAAAATAGGGGCCGGTTCGCCTCTTATCTATCCTTTGCTACTACGGTTTACCAGCAACGATAGACAATGTTAGCATATGCCAAATACAGGGCACGACAGGATCGTTGCCCGTGCAAGTTCAGGCACTTCAGGAGATTAGAGAATGGCGCTCAGCTTCAGTAAAATAGCTGCACAGGAGATGCAAAACTATCTGGCGCAGCGCGGCGGCGGTCTTGGTATCCGTCTTATGGTTCAGACTTCGGAATGCGATGGAATGACCTACAGGCTGGAGTTTGTGGACGAAGCCGATGAATATGACCTGATGTATGAAAGTCATGGTGCGAAGATATATATTGACCCCAAGTCGCTTGTCTACGTGGATGGCACTGAGATAGGCTATTCAAGTGAAGGTGACGAAGGAGGTTTTTCAATAAACAACCCGAATGTGAAAAACCATTGTGGTTGTGGTGGAAGTTTTTACGTCTGAGCATACGTCTTTGCAATTGACAAAAATGTTGCAAAAGGAGTCTTCATGAAGATTTTTCTACGGGTGGTGGTATTGGTTCTGTTTGCACTGACAGCCCATGCCAAAGATGTGAGTTTTAACGGCACAAGGCCGGCAGTCATCATTGACGTCCGCACCCCGCAGGAATTTTCTTCCGGACATATAGACGGTGCGATCAACATTCCTGTCGATCAGATCGGACAGGGGATTCAGTCCATCAAGGGCTTGAAAAAGGATAGTCCTGTTCTGGTCTATTGCCGCACTGGTCGCCGCTCGGCGTTGGCGCGAGGCATGCTGGAAAAGCAAGGTTATCAGCGCATTCTCGATGGCGGCGGGATAGATGACTTAGCCAGGAGCCTCAAGGTCTGCAATACAAAAAATTGCTGATCCTTTGATAGGCCAGGAGTCAATAAAAACGGCCTTCTTGAGATGATATGTCGGGGGAAGGCTGTGCATAAGCCTTCCCCCGACAATAATGCCTGAAGATAGCCAATTGACTCGGCTTTCAGGGCAGAGACCAAATAAACTGCGTCAAATAGTCTTCTTCGAGAAATACCAATCCACATAGTCATAGCCTGCGCCACTACGCTTCTCGGCCGCTTCTGCTGTTTTCGGCGGAGGGACAATGACGGGTTCTCCGGCGTGCCAGTTTTCAGGGGTCGCTACCCCGTTTGCATCGCTGGTTTGCAGCGCGGTGAGCAGACGGACAAATTCGTCAATGCTGCGCCCGTTGCTCATCGGGTAATACACCATGGCGCGCAGAACACCGTTAGGATCGATAAGGAAGGTGGCGCGCACTGCCGAGGTGTCGCCCGCACCCGGGTGGATCATGCCGTAGGAACGCGCCACATCCATTTTCAGGTCTTCGATGATCGGGAAAGGAATCTCGACGCCAAATTTCTCCTTGATATTGCGCGTCCAGGCGATGTGTGAAAACAGGCTGTCGATCGACAAGCCCAACAGTTCGCAGCCCATCGACTGAAACTTCGGCGCGGCCTTGGCAAATCCGATGAATTCAGTGGTACACACCGGGGTGAAGTCGGCAGGATGCGAAAAGAGGATCAGCCATTTGCCGCGATAATCCGACAGGCTGCGATCGCCAAAAGTGGTTTTGGCGCTGAAATCGGGTGCGGGTTCATTCAAACGCGGAAAAGCAGAGGTTACAGTTTCCATAGTGTGCTCCTGGTTACGGGGTTGATAAAACAGGTGGCGGCGGAATTCAGTCCGCTTTCTCTCCGCCAAATTCTTCATAAGCCAGCATGGCTTCGGCCGCCGTCATGGACAACGGGCCACCACTCATAAATCCTATACCATTATTCTCTGATGCGCATTAATTATTAGCAAAAGCCAATAAGTATTCGTCAGAGATTTGCGCAAGCCATACTGAATTGAACCGAGAAAGGGAGATCAGTACGGTGACCGGGGTCACCGGCGCTACCAGAAAAACCGGCGAGAAGACGGTGCAGGCCTGCGGGACGAACGACAGGAAGGTCGATGCCAGCTTGTCGTAGCCCGCAGCGAGACGCCGAAGTGCTTGATGTCAGCGATGAAGCGTTCGGTCCGATTACGGTCTTTGCAAAGATACGAACTCAATGCTCGTATTCATCGTAACCCGTAATCATCGCCCTGATATGGGTCAATAGGGTCGGACCGGTTGTCGTCAAATACACATGGACAAAAAAGAACGTGGTGATACAAAAAGCACCGATGACGTGAACGAAAGCCACCCACTCCAGAGAAATATAGGCATCCAGACCGAACCGGGGCCACTGGTTGTAAAACAGGTAGAATAGCCCTGAACCCCAGATCATCGGCCCCATCAATGCCAGAAAAGCCAGGTAGGCCAAGCGCTGCAAAGGATTGTGCTTCTGCAGAACAGTTTTGTTGAAGGGGTGCTTTCCTCCGTGAAATATCCCGTAAAGATAGTAGCGGATCATCGCATCGACATTGCGCAAACCCGGCAAATACTGGCGCCACTCTCCCGTCGTAAATTGCCACACAATGGTAAACGCCCAGAGCGTTAGTAAAATCCAGGCAAAAAGCGTATGCAGCTCGACCGCTCTTCCGAAACCGAGCAGGCTATAGGTGCCATGTATTTCGAACCCGGTAATCATCATGCCAATGACCAGGACGGCTTGCGACCAATGCCAGAAGCGCTCGAAGCGCTTGTAGATCATGACGCGTTCAGTACTCATGATGACCTCCGCTTACGACGTGCAATCGTGATCCGGATCGCAGCGTGCGCCAGACCTCCGAGAATTGCCATGACAACGACTGCCCAGCCGACCAAATCCAGCCACGGCTTGGCATCACGCCCCGGCAGGTAAAAATCCTTCAGCCCTGCCAGACGCCCTTCGGCTGATTTCGTATGACACTCACCGCAGGGAACAGCTTTCTCCTTGGGGGCAACCATGTGCGTGATGAACCAGTTCATGCGGGTTTCGATGAAACCGAACTGGCCACTGTAGGGCAGACCGGCATAGTCCATTCCTGCCTGGATCGCCTTCGCATAGTCAAAATTCGTCCAGAACGCCGTATCGTCCTTGCCAAACACGTGGTTGACCACCAGTGTCTTGTTAACCGTGTCGTAAGGCTGTTTGCCATGCATGACCTTGAATGGCCAGATGCGCGCCTTGGGGTCATTGGCTGATCCCTCCACGCGGTTGAGCTCGAGAATCTTGCTGTCATCGAACGTGTCGGTAATGGCTACCTGATGCACAACCCCGTTATACCATTTGTATTCTGGACGAACATTCTCGGCATACTTGAAGTCGCCCTTTTCGGCTGAATAGATGAGATGTCCGTGGTTATCATTGATGTACAGTGGTTTGCCATCCGGACCTCGCTTTCCGCCGGTCGACCAGTCCCAGAGCATCTTGGTGGCAATGCCGCCACGAGCGAACTCCGGGATATGGCAGCTCTGGCAGGCCACGCGATTGGTGTGGTCGTTCAGTTTGTCCTTTTTGTGCGGCGTCGCACCGTGGCAGGATTCACACGTCGCCCGGTCGTGGTCATCCTTTGGCAGATCAATGCCGTGCGAATCCGTCGCACGCACCGCATCGCGACTGCCGGACGGCTGATGATCGTTGAAGGTGTGGCAATCGGCACAGACCATGTTTTGCCCATCAACGCCCATGTGCACATCGAGTGACTTGCTGGGCCGGATCAATGACGAATCGAGATCCCCATGCTTTACAGCGTCGCCACCACCGCCATTGAAGTGACAGGCACCGCAATTGTTTCGACCGGGTTTGCCGACCTGCTGGGCAATCTTTGCCAGATTGGGTGGCTGCACAATCTTGCCGCTCCCAGGGGGAATCTCACGCGGCTCATAGAGGGGGTGGCCCGCATCGGTTGAGATTTTTTTGTAAGTTGATGTCGTATCGTGACAGGCAAGACAATCTACGTTCTCCTGCTTGGAGAAATCGAAGCTCTTGTCCCTCCAGCCGTAACCGGCATGGCAGCTCGTGCAGCGCGGTTCATTGGATAGCGGCGAACCGCAGAAGTTGTTGGCGGCGTTTTTTTTACCCAAGCGCTTGCCCGTGACCGGACTGATCTTGTCCCAGGTCCAATGCACACTCTTCATCACCTGGTGCCCCGCCTCGTTATGACAGGACAGGCAGGCCTTCGTCACGTCAGGGCCGGTCTTGAATGGCCCCCGCAGTTCCTCAAGCGTTCTGTGATCGGTGGTTCGGGCAAATGCGGCGGATCCAAGACAAAGGCTTAAAAAAACCCACCCCAGGCAAAATACTCTCGATATGGCTTTCACAGGACCCCTCGGCATCAATAAAGCGCACAACAGGTAAAATTTGCACGAATCCTACGGCTATCTGGTTCACCGTTCCTTTGTCCTGCAGCCCTAGTCAGTCAGGCGACATGTCTTGAATGAGAAAGGCCTGTCCCTTGCTGGCGCTCATTCCCCGTCATTATCCTGCGCCTCATACCACATCGCATTCATCACGGCGAGCAGGAGAGCCGCTGTCAGTCCCAGTATCCAGGTGAAGTACCACATGTATTTTCTCCAGTTATTACTTTACGTTTCAAGTCATCAATAAACCGACTTGCTGTTTTGTTCGATAAAGGTGCTGGTCACCTTGCCACGCATCACCCGATAGGCCCAACTGGTGTAAATAACTACTGGAGGCAAGAACAGCAGAACCACACCCAACATGACAACAAGCGTTAAATGGCTGGACGTGGCATCCCAGGCGGTCAGGCTGCTTTGCGGGTGACTTGAAGACGGCATGATGAATGGAAACAGTGATGCGCCCGCCGTACCGATAACACTCGCACACGTCAGGCTGCTGGCGATGAAAGCGATACCTCCTTTGTTTCTCAGGGCGGCGAGCAGACCTATGGCCATTCCTGCAAAAGCGATACACGGTAGAAGCATTGTGGCGGGATAGTGCTGGTAGTTTGCCAACCAGGCGCCAGTCTGCTGGATGACTTGCTTGGCAAGCGGATCAGAGGGTGCGTCAGCGAAGCCACCACTAGTGATGACGTAGCCGGGGATGCCAAAGGCAATCCATATCCCCGCGATGGCGAAACAGGCCGCCAGAATCAGATTGAATGCGATGGCGGCCTTCCTTGAACGAAGTGCGATCTCCCCTTCGGTACGCAACATCAGGTAATGAGCACCTTGCGTCACCAGCATGGCCAAGCTCACCACGCCGCAGAGCAGCGGGAACGGGGTGAGCAGGTCGAAGAAGCCGCCGGTGTAGGTGACCCGTAACGTATTGTCGAAATGGAAAGGTACACCCAGGAACAGATTGCCAAAGGCGACGCCAAAGATGATCGGTGGCACGGAACCACCGACAAACAGACCCCAATCCCAGAAACCACGCCAGCGTGGATCAGCGACCTTGCTGCGGTAATCAAAGCCGACCGGTCGGAAAAAGAGCGCCCACAGCACCGCCATCATGGCGAAATAGAAGCCGGAAAACGCTGTCGCATAAACAAACGGCCATGCGGCAAAGATTGCACCGCCGGCGGTTACGAACCAGACCTGATTACCTTCCCAGTGCGGGGCGATGCTGTTGATCATTACCCGGCGCTCGATGTCAGTCTTGCCTACAAACGGCAGCAGGGTGCCAACGCCCATGTCGTGTCCGTCCATGATGGCGAATCCGATCAACAAGGCACCGACCAGCAGCCACCAGACAAATTTCAGGGTTGCGTAGTCCATGCTCAGACTCCTTGCTGTTCGAGATGATACTTGCCGGTACCCAACGAACTGGGGCCAAGGCGCGCGTATTTCATCATCAGGTACATCTCGGCAATAAAGAGACCGGTGTAGAACACGATGAAGCCGCCCAGCGAAAACAGAATGCTGCCGACCGACAGGGTTGACGTGGAAAGATGTGTGGGCAATACGCCGTAGATGGTCCAGGGTTGGCGACCGTATTCTGCGACAATCCAACCCAGTTCGCAGGCAATCCAGGGTGCGGGGAGGAACCACAAAGCTGTTTTCAGTAACCGCTGATTGTTTTCCACCCGGTTTCGCGCGCTGGCCCAGAAGGCCCACGTGAACAGCAGCAGGAATCCCATCCCTAATGCAACCATCAGGCGGAAACTCCAGAACATCGGCGCTATCCTGGGGATGGTGTCCGCTGCCGCTTTGTCCATCATTTCCGGCGTAGCCTGACGTACATCCGCCACGTATTTCTTCAGCAGCAGGCCGAATCCAAGATCGGCCTTGTGCTGTTCGAATGCGCTTTTGAACGTTTCATTCGTTTGGTCGCTGCGCAAAGCTTCCAGCGCAATCACGGCTTTCTGGCCTTTTTCGATACGCACGCGATTCAGCGCAATGATTTCATTGATGCCTGGAATCTCCTTGCTCAGCGAACGCGTGCCAATGATGCCCATCACATAGGGAATCCTCAATTCGTAGTGGTTAGTCCGTGCCTGTTGATCCGGGAGAGCGAATAAGGTCAATCCTGCCGGGGCCGGTTCGGTTTCCCACATGGCCTCCATTGCAGCGAGCTTGGATTGCTGAGATTCGGTGACCGTGTAGCCCGATTCGTCACCGAGCACGATAACGGATAGCGCCGACGCAAAGCCAAAGGCAGCAGCAATGCGGAACGAACGCAAGGCAAAGGCTTTGTCGCGCCCCTTGAGCAGATACCAGGCCGAGATGCTGAGCACAAAGACCGCGCCAGTGACGTAACCGGCTGACAGGGTATGCACGAATTTGGCCTGTGCGGTCGGGTTGAATACTATCGCCCAGAAATCGGTCATTTCCATGCGCATGGTTTGGTAATTGAATGCGGCGCCCACCGGGTCCTGCATCCAGGCATTGGCGATCAGAATCAGCAAGGCAGAAAGATTCGAGCCAAAGGCCATCAAAAAAGTGGCAGTGAAATGAGCGACCTTGGAAAGCCGTTGCCAGCCAAAGAAAAACAGGCCGATGAACGTGGATTCCAGAAAGAAGGCCAGCAAGCCTTCAATGGCCAAGGGCGCGCCAAAGATATCGCCCACGTAATGCGAGTAATAAGCCCAGTTGGTGCCGAACTGGAATTCCAGAGTCAGCCCGGTAGTGACGCCCAATGCAAAATTGATACCGAAGAGTTTGCCCCAGAACTTCACCATGTCGCGGTAAATTTCCTTCCCGGTCATCAAGTAAACCGCTTCCATGATGACCAGAATCCAGGCCAGTCCCAAAGTCAGCGGGACAAAAAGAAAATGATACAAGGCCGTCACGGCAAATTGCAGCCGTGACAAATCCACCAGGGATTCACTGATCATAAGAACTCCTGCTTTCAGAAGATGGCGAATGGGCATCGGCTGTGGATGCGCCGAGCAAGTGGGCGGAAGTAACGGCAACACCGTCCGGCTTGCCTTCTGGATGGCTGAAAAAAAGGATACGGATGGCGACGAGCAGACAAACTTTAACCAGCAACAGCCAAGCGATTTCCTTGAAATAGCGCTTTTCACGAATCGGAATAGCGGTAGTCTTGTGCATATGGCAATTCAAAGATGTTCAAATTATTGGCACAGGTAAATCCTATATCATTTTTCTCTTATGCGCAGTAATTTTAGCAAAAGCCAATAAATATTCGTCAGAGATTGACGCAAGCTATACTGAATATGATATGAATTGTGCCAAGAATCGAGTACTCGTCG
>JFJP01020454.1_pt1 | contig 21392 bp, 16 predicted proteins | sample 431651 | NCBI WGS metagenome assembly JFJP01 (sample SAMN02602958, study PRJNA72255) | Microbial mat metagenome, whole genome shotgun sequencing project. | biome: fresh water; feature: sink hole; material: water; isolation source: purple microbial (photo- and chemosynthetic) mats found in...
CGATTCAGCAACTCTTCCGCCTTCCGCCTTCCGCCTTCCGCCTTCCGCCTTCCGCCTTGCGTCCCCAAGAGTCCTTAACGCAACGCCATTGCTCTGCGGGCAGTGCCCTGCTCTCGCCGCCTTCATCCTAGGCCAAACCGGGACTCTCGATACCACCGTGGCATGCATCGTACCGACAATCTGCACATCGTCTCGAACAAGCCGCTGCGTCCGCCGCATGCGGTGAAGGCCGAGGTGCCGCTGACCGAACAGGCCGCCAGCCTGGTCGCACTGACCCGCGAGCGGGTGCGCGACATCCTCACCGGGCGCGACCAGCGCCTGCTGGCCGTGGTCGGGCCATGCTCGATCCACGACCCCGCCGCGGCGATGGAATACGGCAAGCTGCTGTTGCCGCTGCGCGAGCGGATGAAGGACCGGATCGAGGTGGTCATGCGGGTCTATTTCGAGAAGCCGCGCACCACGGTGGGTTGGAAGGGTCTGATCAACGATCCGCACCTTGACGGCAGCTATGACATCAATGCCGGACTGACCACCGCGCGTCGTCTGTTGGCCGATCTGGCCGCGCTGGGCATGCCCGCTGCCACCGAACTGCTTGATCCGGTGACCCCGCAGTACCTCGCCGACCTGGTCGCCTGGACCGCGATCGGGGCGCGCACCACCGAGAGCCAGACGCACCGCGAGATGGCCAGTGGCCTGTCCATGCCGGTGGGCTTCAAGAACGGCACCGACGGCAGCCTGGGGGTGGCGATCAATGCCATGCTGGCGGCCAGCCACGCGCACCATTTCCTGGGTATCGATCCGCATGGCCATGCCTCGATCGTCACCACCACGGGCAATCCCGACGGGCATCTCGTGCTGCGCGGCGGCCGCCAGGGGCCGAACTTCGACCACCTGTCTGTCGAGATGGCGGCGGGCGAGTTGGCCAAGGCCGGGGTCGCGACCCGGGTGATGATCGACTGTTCGCACGACAATTCACAGAAGGACTACCGCCGCCAGGGCGAGGTCTGCGCCACCGTCGCCGACCAGGTCGCCAAGGGGGGGCGGCATGTGCTGGGCGTGATGATCGAAAGCAATCTGGTCGCCGGCCGGCAGGATCTGCCCAAGGACCGCAGCCGTCTGGTGCATGGTCAAAGCATAACCGACGCCTGCGTTGATTTTCCTGCCACCGAGTCGATGCTGGTCGTCTTGGCCGGGTCCGTCGCCACCGCGCGTCGGACCGCCGCTGCCTGATCACCGCGCGCAGGTCCCGTGGACCTGCGCGCACTGTTGGAGAGACGATCCATGGCCATTCCCGTGACTGCCGAGGGCAAGCGCAAGATGCAGGAGGAACTGGATGTCCTCCTCGCCCGCATCCCCGTGATCGCCAAGCAGATCGAGGAGGCGCGCGAGAAGGGCGACCTGCGCGAGAATGCCGAGTATCACGCCGCCCGCGAAGACATGTCGATGACCAACGCGCGGCTCTCCGAGTTGAAGAGCAAGCTGGCCAACAGCCAGGTCGTCGATGAGAGCCAGATCGATACCTCGCGGGTGGCCTTCGGCGCCAAGATCGACCTCCAGGAGGGGCGCGGCAAGGCCGAGACCTGGTACCTGGTCGGCGAGGGCGAGGACGACCCGCTCGAGAACCGCATCCTGACCTCCAGTCCGATGGGTTCGGCCCTGCTCGGCAAGAAGCTGGGCGACGTCGTCGAGGTCAAGGCGCCGATGGGGACGATCAAGTTCACGATCAAGAAGATAGTGTACTGATGGATCGCAGGCTGGAGGCTGGACGCTGGACGCTGGACGCTGCGGTATTCGAGGCGTCCGTTTCCATCTGTCCTGCCTCAGCCTCCAGCTTCCAGCCTTCAGCCTCCAGCCATCTCCCATGACCGACCTCTCCTCCATCCGCACCCGCATCGACGCGATCGACGAGCGTCTGGTCGAACTGCTCAACGCCCGGGCCGAGCTGGCCCGCGAGGTCGGGCGCGCCAAGGCCCTGACCGGCGGGGCGATCTTCGTGCCGCACCGCGAGCAGGAGGTGTTCAAGCGCCTCGCCTCGCTCAACCAGGGGCCGCTGCCGGACGCCGCGCTGCGCGGCATCTGGCGCGAGGTGATGAGTGCCTCGTTCGCCCTCGAACGCCCCCTGACCATCTGTCACTTCGGGCAGGCCGGCGCCTTCACCCACCTGGCGGCGCGGCTCAAGTTCGGCAGCAGCGTCGAGTACGCCCCGGCCGATGCGATCACCGCCGTCTTCTCCGAGGTCGAGAAGGGTCGCGCCGACTACGGCGTGGTGCCGATCGAGAACTCGACCGACGGCTCGATCACCGACACCATCGACGCCTTCCACGGCTCGACCGTGCGCATCGTCTCCGAACTGCACCTGCGTGTCCGGCACCACCTGATGAGCGCGGTGCCGCGCCAGGACATCCGCCGGATCTACTCACGCTCGACCGTGTTCGGCCAGTGCCGCGGCTGGCTGGCCGCCAACATGGCCAAGGCCGAACTGGTCGAGGTGGTGTCCACGACCAAGGCCGCCGAGCGCGCCGCCGCCGAGTCGGCCGATGGCGCTGCGGCGATCGGTTCGGACGAGGCGGCGAAGGCCCTCGGCCTGCCCGTCCTGGCCAGCGACCTGCAGGACAACCCGAACAACATGACCCGCTTCGTCGTGGTGGCCAAGCCGCAGCACGCGGCCCAGCCCAGTGGCGACGACAAGACCACCCTGATGTTCGCGGTCAGCGACCGCCCCGGCGCCCTCTACGACTGTCTGACGCCGTTCCATCGCGCCGGCATCAACCTGTGCAAGATCGAGAGCCGGCCGAGCCGCCGCCGGGCCTGGGAATACCTGTTCTTCATCGACCTGCTTGGCCACCAGCGGGACGAGAAGATCGCCGCCGCCCTGGCCGAACTCGGCCGCAGCACCGCGGTCTGCGAGATCCTGGGCAGCTACCCGCGCGCTGACCAGCCGCTCAACGCCTGATCCCACCAGCTGTGGTTGCGGCCAACGGCCAGGGCCTAGCATCCGTATCATGAGCATGCCCTGGGTCGCTGCTGCCATCTTGTTGCTCGTCCTGTGTGCCATGGGATGCGCGCACCGTGATCCGCTCAATCCCGCCGTCGGCCCGGCCGGATACCATCGTCTGCCATGACCGCCGCCGTCGAGATCACCTCCCGCGCCTTGCGCCTCGTGGTGACCGAGGATGGCAGCATCACCCATCTGCGCAGCATCCCGCTCGATGCTGGCGCCGATCCCGTCCAGGTGCTTGCCGGGGCCCTGCCGGCCAAGTGCGGCGGCGTCCGCATCCTGGTGGCCAACGAGGACGTGCTGGTGCGCATGCTCATCCAGCCGCCTTGCCCGCGCGAGCGGCTCGACCGCGTCATCGGCTTCGAGATGACCGGCGGGGGCGACGGTGAGTCGCCGCTCGCGGACTGGATGGTGGTGCCAGGCTTCGGCGCCGGCGACTTCCGCGTCCTGGCGGTCGCCGTCAAACGCCCGCTGATCCAGCGTCTGCGCCAGTCGCTGCATCTGGCCGGTGCCCGCCTTGAGGCAGTCAGCCATCCGGCCGTCGGCCTGTATCACGCCTGGCGGTCAGCCGGCGGCATGGGCGATGCCCTGCTGGCCGATGTCGGCGGCACGTCCACCCATCTCGCCGTGGTGCGTCAGGACGAACTGGCCCTGGTCCGCACCCTGCCGGTCGGCATGGATACGCTGGTCTCCCAGGTGGCTGAGATGCGCAGCCTGGTGCCGACCGAGGCGACGCGGCTGGTCTCGCAACTGCGCGGTTCGTCCCCCGACGAGCTCCAGCACCTGGTGAAGCGGCAGGCCGGCCAGATCGCTGTCGCCCTCACTGGCGCGGTGAAGTTCGCCAAGGCCCAGCTGCAGGTCGATGATTGGCAGCCGGCCGCCATCGCCCTGGCCGGGGCCGGTGCGCAGATCCACGGCTTCGTCGAAGCCATTGCCGAGCGCAGCGGCATCCCGGCCAAGCCCTTCAATCCCTTCGCCAAGCTGGGCAGCGCCCTGCCGTCCGAGGAGATGGATCGCCAGGCCGGCCTGCCGACGCCGTGGGCCGCCGCCTTGGGTGCGGTGCAGGCCCAGCGCCTGCTGCTTGATGCCCTGGCCGACGAACGCCGGGCGGCAGCGCGATTCTGGGCCACCGATGGCATCCTGCGCACCGCCGTCGCCCTGGCGACCCTGCTCGTGGTGGCCGCCGTGAGCCTGAACGAGATGGCGATCCATCGCGCCGCCGCCGATGTCGAACGCCTGGGCGGCAGCACCGGGCTGGTCACCACGGCCGAGAAGGATCTTGCCGAGATCACCCGGCTCGAGGCCCAGCTCGGCCGGGACGCTGCGCGCATCGCCTGGCTCGACGGCGAGCATCGCACCAGCCGCATCGCCGCCGAGGTGCTGGCCGCCATCGCCGGCATCCAGCACCCCGAGAAGTGCCCGGTCGCGATCACCACCTACCGGGTCAAGCGCCAGGCAGGTGGAGCCCAGGTCGAACTGGAAGGCTGGGCCCAGAGCGCCGGCCGGTTGCGCACCAGCGACGTTCTGCAGACCTTCGAGCAGGGTCTGCGATCCGCCTATCCGCCGATCACCGCGATCGAAGAACGGCCGCAGCCGATCGACCGCGACCGCCAGCGCTTCCACCTCGTCCTGTCGCTGCCCGACCGCAAGCCGTGAGCACGCCGGCCGAGCTGGTCCGCCTCCGCCTGGAGCGCGAGCTGGCTCCCGAGCTTGCCGAGGTGCTGCTGCCGATGCTGCGCCTGCGTCGGGCGGGTCCGCGCCTGGTCGCGGTGCTGCCCAACCGCATCTGGGTGGATGCCTTCCGCAGCGGAGCCCTGGAACTCGCCGAACGCGCCGCGCTGGAGGCGGGCAGCAGCCTGACCGTCGCGGCGCGCGAGGACGCGGTGGCCAGCATCGAGCGCACCTTCGATTCCTTTGCCGAGGATCCCGGCAACCAGCTCGCCCTGGCCGCCTGCCGGCGCATCGTGCGCGAGCCGGGGCTGGCGCATAATCCGCTCTACCTCGCCGGGCCCCCGGGAACCGGCAAGACGCACCTGATCGAGGCGGTCGCCGCCGAGTTCGCCGCCACCGCCGGCCAGGACGGCGCCGCACTCTGCACCGGTGACGAGTTCGTCACCCGTTGGGCCCAGGCTCTGGCCGGACGGGACGACCATCCGCTCAAGCGCCTGGTCCAGGGTGCGGCCCTGATCGCCTGCGACGGCATCGATGCGTTGTGCGGCAGGCAGCTTGCCCAGGAGCAGTTCTTCCTCCTGGTCAACGAGGCGCTGGAACGGGGCCAGCAGGTCGTGGTCTGCGGACGCGAGCCGCCGCATCGGCTGCGCGACATGGAGGAGCGCCTCGCCACCCGTCTGGGCTGGGGCCTGGCGGTCGGCATCGAGGCGCCGGCCCTGGAGACCCGCCTGGCCGTCCTCCGGCGGCTCAGTTCGACGGCGGCCGAACTCGATCCGGGCGAACTCACCCAACTGGTCGAGACCTGGGGCGGGGACATGCACGGCGTGGTCGATCTCGCCGCCCGCCTCGAACTGGGCGAACGCCCCGGCAACATGGCGGAGGAAGTCAGCTTCGACCGCATCCTGCAGGCCGTCGCAGAACGGCACGGCGTCCGCCAGGGCGACGTCACCGGGGCCAGCCGGTTGCGCCAGGTGGTCAGATCACGCCAACTCGCCCTGCTGCTTGGCCGGCGTTTGACCAGCCACAGCCTGGTCGCCCTCGGCGGCATGGTCGGCGGCCGCGATCACTCGACGGTGATGTATGCGATCCGCCAGGCCGAGGAGCGCGTGCTTGCCGATGCCGACTTCGCCCGCGAGGTCGCCGAGGTCACCCGTGAGGTGCGCGGCGAGGAGTGACGGGAAATGCTGGAATCCGCATTCTGGATAACAATGGGGCCCCATCGCGCGCGATGGGGCGGGCGCCGAGCAACGCTGGCGGCATATAATCGGCGAAGCCGATGCCGCCACGATTCCGGAGGCTTGCCGACGGGCGAGCGGGTGCCGCCGCAGGCGGCAGCAGGCCCCGGGCGGGGCCTGCGTGCCCGCGCAGCGCGAGCGCTGCCCCGGAGGCCATAGGCCGAGGAGCAAGCGAGCCGGGCTTCGAGTTGCGACAAAGCCCGGGGGCGAGGCGGGTCGAGCGCAGCGAGAGCAGGCCCCAGTGGGGCCTGCGGCCCGACGAGACGCAACGCAGCAGCGTTGCGCCGGAAGGCGGGCGAAGCCCCTGAAACTACAGACTTGCGCGGATGCCCTTCAGCGAACGCAGCACGTAACTCGTGGTCAGGGTCGGCATGCCTTCGGCCCAGCGGTCCTGCTCGTTGGACCAGATAGCCTTGTCGCCCTCGATCTTGGCGCGCTTGGCGATCGCGTCGAACAGGTCGCGGCGCCAGTCCACCTTGGTCCCGTCCTTCAGTTCGATCACGCCCGGCTTGACCTTCTCGAAGGTCTTCGACGCGACGCGGAAATAGTAGTAGAGGCCCTGCTGGTCGGCGGTCGGCTTCTTCGCAGTGTTGACCATCCCGGGATTGCGGTCGAAGGTCCAGTGCGCCTTGACCCAGCCCAGCGCCGCCGCGACCCGCGGATCCTCGGGCTTGAGGTCGAGGACGACGTAGGACGAGATCAGCGCATAGGTCATCGAAGCGTAGGGTTCCAGCTTGGGCGGCGCCTCGCCGGGCTTCAGCGCCTCGCGGTTCCAACTGCCCTCGGCCTTGCTCTCGTCCGGGCTGTACACGGCACCGCCGGAGTCGCGTGCCCACGGCAGCTTGTTGACCGACGACAGGTCCTGGCAGCGCTCAAGGAACTTGAGCGCCTCCTGCATGCGCGGATCGCTCGACGGTACGCCGCTGCCACGCAGCGCCGCGATCGCCCAGCTGGTGTTCGACAGGTCCTCCCAGCCTGGGCCCTTCGAGCCGTAGCCCATGCCACCCAGTGAGGGGTTCTTGGCGTCCTTGTTCTGCAGGCTGAAGATGTACTCCTGCGCCTTGCTGATCTGCGCGGTGGTGCCCTTGCCGGTCGCGGTCCACAGCATCAGCGCGATGCAGGTATTGTAGTTGCCGATGCCTTCGGCGGGATCGTACACGCCGCCGTCGGGCTGCTGGAAACCGCCCATGTAGGAGAGGGTCGCGGCGATGCGCGGATCGTCCGCCGGAATGGCCTTGGGGGCGGTGGCCAGGGCCTCGGCGGCGAGGCCACTGATCCCGAGGACGAACTTCTCACCCTTCATGAACTTGCCGCCCGGCTCGGCCTGGGAGAGCAGGAAGGCCTGGGCCTGGTCGATCAGCTTGTCCACCTCGGCGACTGTGGGCGGGAGCGGATCGGCGGCGACGGCGGTCGCGGCGGCAAGCAGGGTGACGGTGAGGGCGCGGCAGAGCATGGCAGGTCTCCTGGGACATTGCCGACTGTGGCTGGCCTGCGCGCGAGTCCATGGGGCCGGTTTGGCGATCTGTCGGTCAGCAGACCGGGCGAATGCTCATCAGGCGGTCAGATCGACGAGCCCACCCTGGCGATCATCCGTGGGCGTGTAGGCCGCGCGCACGCTGCCGGCTCCACGCGATTGCTCCATCTGCTGACGTTGCGCCTCGGTCATGGTCGCCCGGGCCTGGGCCGCGACTGCCCGGTCCTGGGACGAGGGCTGGGCCGGGGCGAGCGCAGCCGCGATGACCCGCTGCATCTTGGCGATGGTCGCCTGCGGGTCGCGTTCCGCCCCGGTGTCGATCGCGACCTCGCCACCCACCGCATAGCGCCGCCCGTCCGGGCCGCTCTGGTAGGAGAAGGACATGCCGCCAGCCAGCGATCCGCCCGCCGCCTTGTGCGCCGCCTCGTGGGCGCGGACCTCGGCATCCCGGGCCTGCAGTTCAGCCACGACCCGGCGCTGATCGGGGGTCAGCTCGCCGGCCTGCCGGCGCCGCGCCTGGGTCCGTTCCTCGCCCTGTTTGCCCTGCAGCCCGCGCTCCAGGGGGGCGGCGGCAGGGCTGGTCAGCGGTCCGATCCCAGCGGGCATGTCTCAGGCTAGCATGGTCCGGAGCAGCGGAGAAGCGGCGTTCGCCAGCCCTTGCACCGGCAAGGGGTTGCGTCGGAGGCGTGGAGCGCGATCCTGCCTGGAATGTCCTGGCTCGATCGCGTCGTCGGTTTGCTCAGTCTCGATCTCGGGATCGACCTGGGCACCGCCAACACCCTGGTGGCGGTCAAAGGACGTGGCGTGGTGATCAGCGAGCCGTCGGTGGTCGCGGTCAAGAAGGGCACCAAGCAGGTCATCGACGGTCCGACCGGGCTGGCAGTGGGCGACCAGGCCAAGGTCATGCTGGGCAAGAACCCCGGCAACATCGATGTGATCAAGCCGCTGAAGGATGGCGTGATCGCCGACCTCGAGATCACCGAGCACATGCTGCGCTACTTCATCCGCAAGGCTTCGGGCGGACGGCGCATCGTGCCGCCGCGCGTGGTCGTGGCGGTGCCCAGCGGCATCAACGAGGTCGAGAAGGGCGCGGTGACCAACAGCACGCGCAAGGCCGGCGCGCGCGAGGTGTTCCTGCTGCAAGAGCCGATGGCGGCGGCGATCGGCGCCGGGCTGCCGGTGGCGGATCCGGTCGGCTCGATGATCGTCGACATCGGCGGCGGCACCACCGAGGTCGCGGTCATCTCGATGGTCGGCATCGTCAACAGCGAAAGCGTGCGCTGTGCCGGCGACGAGATCGACCAGGCGATCATCAAGTACCTGAAGAGCCAGTATTCCGTGGTCATCGGCGAGAACACCGCCGAGCAGGTCAAGCTGACCATTGGCGCCGCGGTCGCGCCCGCCGACGAGCTGCGCATGCCGATCAAGGGCCGCGACCTGCGCACCGGCCTGCCGCATCAGCTTGAGGTCAGTTCGACCGAGATCGCCGAGGCGATCCGGCCGCAGGTCCAGACCATCGTCGGGGCGATCAAGATGGTGCTTGAACGCACCGCCCCCGAACTCGCCTCCGACCTGATCGAGCGCGGCATCACCATGGCCGGCGGCACCAGCCAGCTGCGCGGCCTCGCCGACCTGATCGCGCGTGAGACCCGCCTGCCGGTCTATGTCGCCAACGACCCGATGACCTGCGTGGCGCGCGGCTGCGCGGCGCTGCTGGAAGATCTGGACGCGCTGAAGCAGATACTGGAAGCCGGCGTGCAGCAGTAGTTCGGGGGCCTTGCCCCCGCGGCCCTACGGGCCTGCCCCCGCGGGCTTTGTCGCAGCTCGGTTTCGTCGCTTCGCTCCGAAACCGTGGCGGCATCGGCTGCGCCGATTATATGCCGCCACCGCTGCTCGGCGCCCGATCCTCGCCTGCGGCTGCGGCCAGGGGGCCCTGGACCCCGCCCCTACGGCCCTGCGGGCTCAAAGCTCAAAGCTCAAAGCTCAAAGCTAAGTATGGCACGGGGTATGCGTTGGGACGGGTATGAGCCCGCCTCCTGCTACCGCTGCTCAGCCGAGTCCGGCCGCGGCTGCCACCCTGCTCGATCAGTTGCGCAAGCACCTTGAGAACGAACTCGCGGTGCAGAAGAAGCTGTTGGTGATCGCTGAGCAGATGGGGCCGAAACTGATGGTGGGCGACGCCAAGGCGGTCGCGGCGATGGTCGCCAGCCAGGAGGAGCCCAGCCGCGAAGCGGCCCGCCTGGCGACCATCCGTTCGCGCCTGACCCAGGCCATCGCCACGGTGTTCCAGATCGAGGGCGAGATCACGGTCAGCCGCATCCTCTCCAAGGCTCCGGACGCCCTGCGCCTGGAACTCGACCGGCTGCGCCGCGAGGTCGCCCAGGTCTGCCAGCGGCTCGGCCGTCAGGCGGAACGCAATCTGGTGGTCGCCCGCCAGGGCCTGTCGCTGATCCGCGAGGTGCTGGGCGATGCCATGGGCACGCGCACGGCAAACGCCTACGATCGTCGCGGCATGATCGGCGCCCCGATCGCCCAGCGCGGGGCCGTCCTCAACATCCGTGGCTGAAGGTCAGCGCAGCCCGAGCTGCCTGACTTTGTAGCGGATCTGGCGGAAGCTGATGCCCAGCAACTGGGCCGCTTCGGTCAGGTTGTCCTTCGTCCGCTCCAGCGCCGCCTCGATCAGACGGCGCTCCAGGGCGGTCACTTCGCGTTCCAGATCGATGGTCTCTCCGGCCTTCAGGCGGCGGGCGGCCTCGTCCGACATGGCCCGGGTGCCGGAAGGCGGCGTCGGCACCGGATCACCGCCCAGATCACCGAACAACGCCAGGTCATCGATGTCGCCCTCGGGCGTCAGGGCGACGCCGCGCTGGATGCGGTTGTCGAGCTCACGCACATTGCCCGGCCATTCGTGGCGGGTCAGCGCGGCCAGCGCCGTGGCGGTGAAGCCGGTCACGCCGCGCCGCAGCTTCACCGCATGCCGCGCCAGCAGATGGCCGGCGAGCAGCGGGATGTCCTCGCGCCGTTCGCGCAGCGCCGGCAGTTGGACGGTGATCACCGCCAAGCGGTAGTAGAGGTCTTCACGGAAGGTGCCGGCAGCCACCATCGCCTTCAGGTCGCGGTTGGTGGCCGCCACGATGCGCACGTCGCAGGTGCGGATCTCGCGGCCACCGACCGGCAGGTACTCGCCGTTTTCCAGCACGCGCAGCAGCTTGACCTGGGTCTCGGGCGCCAGGTCGCCGACTTCATCGAGGAACAGCGTGCCGTGGTCGGCCAGGGCGATCAGGCCGGGGCGGTCATCGACCGCGCCGGTGAACGAGCCCTTGAGGTGGCCGAACAGTTCGGACTCAAGCAGCGAGGGGGCAAGCGCCCCGCTATTGACCCGCATCAGCGGGCCATCAGCGCGCAGGCTGGCGTAGTGCAGGGCGCGGGCGACCAGTTCCTTGCCGGTGCCGCTTTCGCCGGTGACCAGCACGGTGGAATCAGTGGTCGCGATCTGGTCGATCAGCAGATGGATGGCATGGATCGAGGTCGAGGCGCCGACCAGATGGACGGCCGCCTCACCGGTCCCGACGCCCTTGGCCGCGAGGTGGCGGTCGCGGGCCGCCAGGGCGCGCGCTACCGTCGCCTTGAGATGGGCGTTGTCGAAGGGCTTGCGTACGAAGGTGAAGGCCCCGGCGCGCATCGCCCGTACCGCGGTGTCCCACTCCGCGAAGGCGGTCATCACCACCACGAAGCAGTCCGCCTTGGCCTTGCGGGCCCGGGTCAGCAGTTCGAGGCCATCGAGCGGGGCCATGCGCAGATCGGTAAGGATCAGTTCGATCGGCTGGCTGGCGAGGGTCGCCAGCGCCTCCTCGGCGCCTGCCGCGGTCAGCACGGTGTGGCCATCGCGCCCCAGCACGATGCGCAGCATCTCGCGGATGCCCGCCTCATCATCAACGACCAGGATCGTGCCCATGTCCGGTCACGATATGGCTGCTGGTGGCCGTGCCACCGGCGCTTCCAATTCTGCTGCGACTGCCACCGTGCGCCCCGCGATGCAGCCCCCGGCCATCCTTACCCTGCAGCTGCTCAACGCCTGCATCGGCGCCGGTCAGTACCTCGGCTTCGCCACCGCCACCGGCATGTGGACGGCCGACGGCTGGACGCCGTGGCAGGTCGGTCTGGCGATGACGGCGGCCAACCTGGCCTATGCCGCCCTGGTCGCGCAGGGCGGCCGGCTGAGCGATGCGTGGGGCCGGGCGCGCACCGCGATCCTCGGGGCGTGCATCTGCGCCTGCGGGGCCGCCCTTGCCCTGGTCGTGGACGCGGCGTGGTCGGCCCTTGCCGCCGCTATCCTCGGCTGCGCCGGGTCGGCGTTCTTCTTCCCCGGCAATGTCGGCCTGTTCAGTGATGCGCGCTCCGCCGATGGGGCCGGCAGCCTGCCGCTGCACGTCAAGGTCAGCCGCTACAACCTCGGCTGGTCGGGGGGCAACATCGTCGGCTTCGGGCTGGCCTGGGCGCTATCCAGCCTGCCGCCCCGGATCGGCTGGTCGCTGGTCCTGCTCGCCGCCGTGGTTGCCGGGACGACACTGTGGCGCTGGCGCCGCCTGCCGGCCCAGCCGCCGCGCCCCGATGGCGATCGCAGTCCGCACCCGGCCCTCAACCGGCTGATCTGGATGGGGCGGGGCGCCCTGCTGGTCTATTGCCTCCTCGGCATGGCCTTCATCAGTCTGCTGACCCGCGCCCTCAAGGGCGAAGGCATGGATGCGACGGCGGCGCAGGTGGCCTCCACCGCAGCCCTGTTCGCCTATGCGATCGGCTACTTCGCCACCTTCCTGGTGCTTGGCCTGTGGTCGGGCTGGGTGCTGCGGCCCTGGCGATTACTCCTGCTCCAGGCCCCGGTGGCGCTGGCCGCGTTGGCGGTGTTGTGGCTTGGGCTGGGGCCGGCGGTGCAGCCGCTGGCGCTCTCGGCCGCCGCCCTGCTGCTCGGGGTCGGCTTCGCTGCGACCTATACCGGTTCGATCTACTACAGCATGCGTCTGCCCGAAGGCGCCGCGCATGCCGCTGCCCTGCACGAGACCGCGCTCGGCATCGGCTCGACCGCCGGCCCGCTGCTGTGCGGTGCCTTCATGAGTCTGGCTGCGGATGGGGCCCTGGCCGCGCTGGGCATCTGGATGGTGCTGATCTCGGCCGTGGTGCTGGCGCTGCAGGCCCTGGCCATCCCGGGGGCGGCCCGGCGCGGAGCCTGTTAGCCGTGGAGGTCGCGGACTACGATTTCCAACTGCCGCCCGAACTCATCGCCCAGGAAGCGATCGAGCCGCGCGATGCCGCTCGGCTGCTGCACATCCCGTTGGCTGGCGGCGCACTGCAGCACCGCATCGTGCGCGACCTGCCGAGCCTGCTGCGCTCGGGCGATCTGCTGGTGTTCAATCGCACCCGGGTGATCCCGGCCCGGTTGCAGGCGCGCACCGCCCAGGATGGCGGACGTGAGGTGCTGCTGATCCATCCCGAGCAGGGCGAGGGGACGCGCTGGCAGGCGATGGTGCGCGGACGGGTGCGCACCGGCCAGGAGTTGACCATCGCCGATATCACCGTGCGCGTCGAGTCCTTGCACGAGGACGGCACACGCATCCTCGCCTTCCCCGCTGGCTGCGATGTCCTCGCCGTGGCCGAGGCGCACGGCGCGATGCCGCTGCCGCCCTACATCCGGCGGGCCGCCGACGCCCACGACCGCGAGCGTTACCAGACGGTGTTTGGCGACCGCCCCGGCTCGGTCGCTGCGCCGACCGCATCCCTGCACTTCACGGCTGAGTTGCTGGCCAGGCTGGCCGCGCAGGGGGTTGAGAGCGCCTTCGTCGAACTGCGCGTCGGGCCCGGAACCTTCAAGCCGGTCGATACCGAACGGATCGAGGACTTCCGCATCCATCCCGAATGGGCCGACTGTCCAGCCGCCACCATCGCGGCCATCGCTGCTTGCCGGGCGCGGGGTGGGCGGGTGGTGGCGGTCGGCACCACCGTGGTGCGCACCCTGGAGACCGCGGCACGCCAGGATGGCGGGCTGGCGCCGTGGCAGGGCTGGACGCGCATCTTCCTGCACCCCCCGCAGCGCCTGCTGGCCTGCGATGGGCTGATGACCAACTTCCACCTGCCGCGTTCGACCCTGCTCATGCTGGTGTCCTGCCTGCTTGGCCGTGAACGCTTGCTGGCCGCCTATGGCGAAGCGGTGCGCGAGCACTACCGGTTCTTCTCGTATGGGGATGCCACGTTGATCCTGTGAGTACCGGCCCATCATGGCCGGACATGCGCATCGCCATCTTTGGGACCGGCTACGTCGGTCTGGTCACCGGAACCTGCTTCGCCGAAATGGGCAATGACGTCTGGTGCATCGACGTCGATCGAGCCAAGGTCGATCGCCTGCGCCGGGGCGAGTCGCCGATCTACGAGCCTGGTCTCAACGAACTGCTGCTCGACAACATCCACCATGGGCGGCTGCGCTTCACCACCCAGGCAGCCGAGGGGCTGACCGACGCCGAGGTCGCCTTCATCTGTGTCGGTACGCCGATGAGCGACGACGGCCGCGCCGATCTGCGCTACGTCGAGAGCGCGGCGCGCGACATCGGCCGCAATCTGCGCGAGCATGTCCTGGTGGTGGACAAGAGCACCGTGCCGGTCGGCACCGCCGACAAGGTGCGCGCCTGGATCGCCGACGAACTGGCCAAGCGTGGGGTGCAGACCGACTTCCATGTCGCCAGCAATCCGGAATTCCTCAAGGAAGGCAGCGCGGTCGAGGACTTCATGAAGCCGGACCGCGTGGTGGTGGGCGTGGACAGCGCCAAGTCCGCCGCCCTGCTGCATGAACTGTACGCCCCGTTCATCCGTAACGGCCTGCGCTTCTACACCATGGATATCCGCAGCGCCGAGATGACCAAGTACGCTGCCAATTCGATGCTGGCGACCAAGATCAGCTTCATCAACGAGATCTCGACGATCTGCGAGCGGGTCGGCGCCGATGTGCGCCAGGTGCGCCTTGGCGTCGGCGCCGATAGCCGCATCGGCCTGCAGTTCCTGCATCCCGGCTGCGGCTACGGCGGTTCGTGCTTCCCCAAGGATGTACGCGCCCTGGCGCGCACCGCCGAGGAGCACGGCTACACCCCGCGCATCCTCGAAGCGGTCGATGCGGTCAACAAGGCGCAGCTCGGCGTGGTGCAGCGTAAGCTGGCGGCATGGTGCGAACTGAAGGGTCGCCGCCTGGGCGACCTCACCGTCGCGGTGTGGGGCCTGGCCTTCAAGCCCAACACGGATGATGTGCGTGAAGCTCCAGCCATCGGCCTGATCCGCGATCTGGTGGCGGCCGGCGGCCTGGTGCGGGCGCACGATCCGAAGGCGACCCACGAGGCGCAGCGCGCCCTCGGCGACCTGCCGCGCGTGACCTACTGCGACGATCCCTATGCCGCGACCGCCGGGGCCGACGTGCTGTGTCTGATGACCGAGTGGCGCCCCTTCCGCCGGCCCGATTTCCGCAAGCTCGCCAGCCAACTCGCCGGCAAGGCGATCTTTGATGGCCGCAACCAATACGACGATGCCCGTTGCCGGGAATTCGGCCTGGATGTTTATCCGATCGGCGTGCCCACCGCGCTGCCGCAACACTGAACAGTTAGCTGCCTAAACAATTGCCGGGGTGAGGCCGCAGCGCATGGTGCCGCCCATGCGCAGCACGGCATTCCTCGCGGTCCTCGTCGTCCTGTCGGCCTGCGGTACGGCGGCGCCTCCTCCTCCGGCTCCGCCGCCGGCCACGGTCGATGTTGTCCCCGCCGCGTCGGCGCCGGTCGATCGTGTCGTCCGCCTGCTCGGGCAGAGCGCTCCGGTCGATGGTGTGACGCTCAGTTCGAAGTCGGCCGGCATCGTCGCCGAGATCAGCTTCGCCAGCGGTTCTGAGGTTCAGGCCGGCCAGGTCCTGCTGCGCCTCGACTCGGCGCGCGAACAGGCCCTGGTGCGCGAGGCGGTCGGTGAGCGCGACAAGGCGGCCAAGGAGCTCGACAACCGCAAGCCGCTGCTCGAACGCGGCCTGGTCAGCCAGGACGAGATCGACCGCCTGGCCGCCGAGCTGGCAGCCAAGGAGGGCGCGCTGGCGGTGGCCGAGGCTGCCCTGGCCGACCGTACGGTCACCGCTCCGTTCGCCGGTTCGATCGGCATCCGTCGGGTGTCGGTGGGCGCGCATCTGACCCCCGGCGCGATCATCGCTCCGCTGGCCAGGATCGACCCGCTGCAGGTGAGCTTCGCCGTACCCGAGCTCTACCTGTCCAAGCTGCGCACCGGCCTGAGCGTGCGGGCGACCACCCCAGCCTGGCCGGGTCGCGTCTTCAGCGGCGTGGTCAGCGCCATCGACCCGGGTGCCGACGAGGCGAGCCGTTCGATCGGTACCGTCGCCGTGCTGCCCAATCCTGATCGCGCGCTCAAGCCAGGCATGGCCCTGACGGTCGAGCTGGTCTTGGAATCCATCAGCGAGGCGGTGACCGTGCCGGAGGCGGCGGTGGTGCTGCAGGGCGGCAAGGCGTCGGTGTGGACGGTGGCGGACGGCAAGGCCAAGCGGCTCGACATCACCCTGGGTGTGCGCATGCCCGGCTCGGTGCAGGTCGCAAGCGGCCTGAGCGCCGGCACGCCGGTGGTGGTCCAGGGCCTGCAGGCCTTGCGTGATGGCGCGCCTGCCCAGATCCGCGCCCCGGCTGCGGCAGGCAAGCCGCAGGGCAGGCCCTGACATGCACCTGTCCGACCTCGCCCTGCGCCGTCCCGTCTTCGCCTGGGTGGCGAATCTGCTGATCCTGGTGGTCGGCGTCTGGTCGCTGACCCGGCTGCCGGTGCGCCAGTACCCCGACATCGATCCGCCCGTCGTGTCGGTGCGCACGGAATACGTCGGCGCCTCGTCGGCGGTGGTCGAGAGCGAGATCACCAAGCGCATCGAGGAGGCGGTGGCCGGGGTGCAGGGGGTGCGCTCGATCTCCTCGACCTCGCGCGACGGCAACAGCGCGGTGGACATCGAGTTCGAGATCGGGCGCGACATCGAGTTCGCGAGCGCCGATGTGCGCGACCAGATCGCCCGCGTGCAGCGCTCGCTGCCCGAGGACGCCCTTGACCCGGTGATCGAGAAGGCCAGTTCGTCGAGTGCCCCGATGATGTGGATCGCGCTGCGCAGCGACGCGCGCAACGCCCTCGAACTGACCGACTTCGCCCGGCGCGAAATGATCGATGCGCTGTCGGTGGTGCCGGGCGTGGCGCGCATCCAGATCGGTGGCGAGCGCCGTTACGCCATGCGCGTGTGGCTCGACCCCGAGCGCATGGCGGCGCATGGCGTGACGGCCAGCGAGATCGCCGCCCGGCTCGAAGCCGAAAACCTCGAACTGCCGGGTGGCCGCCTGGAGAGCAGCACGCGCGAGATGACGGTGCGGGCCGATGCCCGCCTCGCCAGACCAGAGCAGTTCACCGGATTGATCCTGCGCGTCGGTGCCGGCGGCGAGGTGCGCCTGGGGGATGTGGCACGCGTCGAACTCGGTGCCGCCAGCTATCGCACCGGCCTGTACATCGCCGGCCAGCCGGCGGTTGGCATGGGTGTCGTCCGCCAGTCCACCGCCAACACCCTCGAAGTCGCGCAGGGGGTGCGGGCGGCGCTGCAGCGCCTCGCCCCCAGCCTGCCGGCCGACATCACCACGGCGGTCCCCTATGACGAGTCGGTGTTCATCCAGGCCTCGATCGATTCCGTGCTGCAGACCCTGGTCGAGGCGGTCGTGCTGGTCGGCATCGTCATCCTGGTGTTCCTGCGCGCCTGGGGCGCGACCCTGATCCCGATGCTGGCTGTGCCGGTCTCGCTGGCTGCTGCCCTGCCGGTGATGGCCGCCCTCGGATTCTCGGTCAACGTCCTGACCCTGCTCGCCTTCGTGCTCGCCATCGGCCTGGTCGTCGATGACGCCATCGTCGTGCTGGAGAACGGCTATCGCCGTCTGGAAGGCGGCGAACCACGCGCCCTCGCCGCTGCCCGCGGCACCCGCCAGGTCGCCTTCGCGGTCATCGCCACCACCGTCGTGCTGGTCGCCGTGTTCGTGCCGATCAGCTTCCAGACTGGTCGCGTCGGACGCCTGTTCATGGAGTTCGGCATCACCCTCGCAGCTGCGGTGATCGGGTCCTCCTTCGTCGCCCTGACCCTCACCCCGGTGCTGTGCCGCAGCCTGCTCCACCGGCACGATCATGATGGTGTCGTGTCTCGCGGCGTCGGTGCCGTCCTCAGCGGTCTGGAAAACGCCTACCGGACCACCCTCGACCTCGCCTTGCGCTGGAAGCTTGCGGTCATCGTCGTGTTCCTCGCCTTCTGCAGTGCCGCCATCCTGCTCTTCGGCATGGTGCGCAGCGAGCTCGCCCCGGTCGAGGACCAGGGGGCGGCGATCGTCGTCGTCGAACTGCCGCAGGGTGCGACGATGGACGAGACCCTGGTGCAGATGCGCCGCATCATCGCCATCGCCGAGCCGTACAGCGGCCCTGATGGCCCGGTCGAACGCGTCCTGTCCATCGTGCCCGGCTTCTCCAGCCCCGGGGCGGTCAACACCGCCTTCATCATCCTGCGCTTCAAGGACTGGAGCGAGCGCAGCACCAGTCAGATGCAGGTGGTGCGCGAGCTGGGTGGCAAGCTGCGCGGCCTCAACGGCTGCTTCGCCTTCGCCATCAACCGGCCGAGCTTCGGCATCCGCGACTTCGGCCAGAGCCTGCAGGCGGTGGTCGGGGCCGAGGACCACGAGCGGGCCCGCGCCTACGCCGCCCAGTTGGCGGCGGTGATGCGCTCCTCCGGGCGCTTCGGTCCGGTGCGCGAAGAGGTCGAGCTGACCAAGCCGCAGTTGTCGGTCGAGGTCGATCGCGACCGCATGGCGGCGCTCGGCCTGACAGCCTCGGATGTCGGTGATGCTCTGGCCATCGCCTTCGGTGAACGCAAGGCCTCGACCATCGAGGACCGGGGTCAGCAGTACGATGTCATCCTGCAGGTCGAGGCTGATCGTCGCCAAGTGCCCGGCGATCTCGACCGCATCCAGGTGCGCAGCCGGACGACCGGTCAACTGATCCCGGTGTCGGCAGTCGTGGCCAGCCGGGAGGAGGGGGTACCCAAGGAGCTGAAGCGCGTCGATCGCCGTGCCGCCGTGACCATCGGCACCAGCCTGCCACCCGGCTCGACGATTGGCGACGGTGTCGCCACGGTGTCGGCCCTGGCGGCCCGCGATCTGCCACCCAGCGCCGCGCTCAGCTGGGCCGGCGCGGCCAAGGAATTCGTCGACACCTCGGGCGGTCAGACGCTGATGTTCGCCGCCGCGCTGCTGATCGTCTTCCTCGCCCTGGCGGCGCAGTTCGAGAGCTGGATCCATCCCGCGATCATCATCGTCACCGTGCCGCTGGCGACGACCGGGGCGCTGGCCGCCCTCGCCGTCACCGGTCAGACCAACAACATCTACAGCCAGATCGGCGCCGTCATGCTGATCGGTCTGGTGGCCAAGAACGGCATCCTGCTGGTGGAATTCGCCAACCAGTTGCGTGAGATGGGGCGCGACATCCACCAGGCGGCGCGCGAGGCGGCCCTGGTGCGCCTGCGTCCGATCCTGATGACCTCGATCGCGATGGTAGCCGGCGCCATCCCCCTGGCCATCCACGGCGGTGCCGGTTCCGAGGCTCGGCAGGCGATCGGCACGGTGATCATCGGTGGTCTGACCTTGTCCACCCTGCTGACGCTCTACATCATCCCGGTGCTCTACATCCTCGTGGCGCGCTACGCCAAGCCGGCCAGCCATCATGCCGACGAACTTGCGCGCCTCGAAGGCGAGCATCCGGAATCGTAACTACTCACGGGGCCCCGCCGCGCATGCGGTGGGGCGGCCGCCGAGCAGCGGTGGATGGATAAAATGGGCGTAGCCCATCCGTCCACGGTTTCAGAGCGACAGCGATGAAACCGAGCTGTGACAAAGGCCGCGGGGGCGAAGCCCCTGAACAGCTACGGCTGACGGAACCAGACCTTCAGGCGGCTGACGATGCGCGCATCGAGGCTCGGCCGGATCAGTTCCATCGGCGTGCGGCCGCGCCGCGCTCCCAGCCACGCGATGGCGAAGAGGGCGACATAGGTGGTGACCAGGTTTTGCCAGGCGTTGAGCGCCCACTGGCCGCTCCAGCGCCATTCCCAGGGCGAGAAGGGCAGCAGGTAGGGGATCGGCCAGTCGTAGCCGTCAGGACCGCGCGAGCCGACGATGTCGCACAGGAAGTGCAGATGCAGCGCGACGAGAGCCAGGGCGAAGACGCGCCAGTCGCGTCGGCAACAGAGCCAGGCGATCGTGGCGAAGGCCAGGGCGGCCAGGCCGTTGTGGAAGATCTTGTGGTGGTAGAGGCTGAACCACGGCAGGGCGCCGTCGGTCCACCATTCGACCGGGGCGCCGAAGGCGTCGAGGTCGGGGGCGATGCCGGCCAGGGTGATGGCGAGCCGGCTGCGCCGGTCGAGGGCGTCCTTGGGCGCCGCCTCGGCACAGAGCCAGGACAGTAGGGCGTGGGTGGCGATATGCACACCCGGATGCTAGCGTCATCCAGCCCCTTCCCAAGTCACAGACCTGCCCGATCCTACTCCCCCATCATGGTCAAGGCCGCCGTCGTCCTGCTGTCCGTCGTCACCCTCCTTCTGTGCGTCCAGATCCTCGACCGCTGGCGCCAGCCGCAGCAGCTCAAGGCGGTGCTCGACGCCACCGAGCGCGCCGCCAGCGCCAACGAGCGCGTGCTGGGCGAACTGAAGGCGATGCGCCAGGAGTTGGCGAACCGACCGGTGGTCGCGGCCCAATCACCGACCGCCGTGCAGGCGGTGATGCCGGCCGGGCCGCGTGACGGCAAGCCCCGTCTTGGCGGCAACTTCCTCAAGTCCTACGACCGCAGCCATTTCAACGCCGACAAGGTCGGGGGCACCTGGCGGCAGTTCAACTCGACACCCAAGGGTTTCAATCCGCTGCTCGACAACAGCGCCGACGCCAGTTCGGCGCATGGGCTGGTCAACGACGAGCTGTGCACGCGGCATCCAGCGACCCCTGAACTGTGGAGCGAGAGCCTGGCCGAATCGGTGGTGATCAGCGATGACTGGAAGACCTACACCTTCCGTCTGCGTCCGGGCGTGGTGTGGCAGCGCCCGGTCCAGGCCCGGCAGCCCGAGTTCGCCTGGCTGGACCGCGATGTGCCGCTGACCGCGTCCGACTTCGTGTTCGCCATCGACATGATCAAGCATCCGGAGGTGGAGAGCACCTCGCTGAAGACCTACTATGCCGACCTCGAAAAGGCCGAGGCCCCCGACGAGCGCACCCTGGTGCTGCGCTGGAGCAAGAAGGTGTTCACCAGCATGTCCTTCAGCATGGGCCTGGCCCCGTTGCCGCGGCACATCTACGCCAGCAATCGCGATGGCTCGCCGATCGCAGTCAATGCTCTGGGAACGGCCTTCAACAAGCACTGGTTCGACGACCTGGGCGGCATCGTCGGCACCGGCGGATATGTGCTGGAACTGAACGAGAACGACAAGCTGATCCGATTCCGCCGCAACCCCGCCTACTGGGGCGCCAGCTACCACTTCGAGGCCATCGAGTGGGATGCCGAGGTGAAGCTGCCCGATCCGCAGCTCGTCGCCTTCAAGAACGGCCAGGTGCAGAGCCACGGCCTCATTCCCACCCAGTACAAGGCCGAGATCCTCGACGGCGGCGAGCCGCGCTTTGCCAAGCCCGATCCGACGGTTCCGCTCGCCGGTCGCAGCGGCGAACTCGGCTGGGAGAAGATCAAGGCGCACAGCTACTCCTATCTCGGCTGGAACCTGCGCCGCCCGATCTTCGCTGACAAGCGTCTGCGCCAGGCCCTGGCCCACGCCTTTCCCAAGGACCGCATCCTGGAGGAGGTCTGGTTCGGACTCGGGCGGCCGCAGCGCGGGCCGATCCATCTCGACAACCCCTACTTCAATCCCGCGCAGCCCGACTTCCCCTACGACCTCGGGCGCGCG
>JFJP01037902.1_pt1 | contig 21389 bp, 22 predicted proteins | sample 431651 | NCBI WGS metagenome assembly JFJP01 (sample SAMN02602958, study PRJNA72255) | Microbial mat metagenome, whole genome shotgun sequencing project. | biome: fresh water; feature: sink hole; material: water; isolation source: purple microbial (photo- and chemosynthetic) mats found in...
TGATAAAACTGGGAAAGTTATTATTGCAATGAATTTCGATGGCGCAGAAAGTTTTATTGACGGTTTTGCAATTGTAAATAAAGGCGGAAAAGCTGAATATAGTACAACGGCATATGGAGGAAAATTTACTTTTATTAATCGTACAGGAAAGTTAATGACAGATTTTAAATATAATATAATTGAATCTTTTAAAGGAAATTTGGCAATGGTAACCGTGCACGATGCATTAGGCGAATCCAAATATGGATATATTGATAAATCAGGTAAGGAAGTTATTCCACCTCTTTATACTAATATTGAGAAAGTTTCAATTAATAATTTTATCGTTTCGCTCAACAATAAATTTGGTGTTGTTGATTCTGTGGGAAAAACAAGTATTCCAATTATCTACAATGAGCTAACTGCTTTTTCGAAAGGGTATTACAAAGCTTTGGTAGCTGACAAAATTGGTATAATTGATTCTATTGGAACTATTGTATTGCCAATTAAATATGATGAATTTAGGAGTTATTCAAATGAAGATAAGCAGTATATAGTTAAACTATCCGACAAATATGGATATGTAGATACTAAAGGTCAAATTATGATTCCTACAATATACGACGATTTAGGATTTTTGAAAAGTGGTATGATAACTTTCTTTAAACAAAACGAAAAATATGGCTTTATTGATAGAACAAATAAAGTGATTGTGAGTGCCAAATACGATGAAGCAGGTTTGTTTTATCAAGGATTGTCGGCAGTAAAACTCAATGGAAAATGTGGTTTTGTGGATGAAACTGGGAAAGTGGTTATTCCTTTAATTTACGAAGAAGCCTATGGTTTCGATAACGATTACGGCGATGGGAAAGGGCATGTAAAATTAAATGGCAAAGAATTTAAAATTAACAAAAAAGGTGAGCGTATTAATTAGAAGAATTGACATGATAACGATTATGATTTAAAAGGTATAAAATTGTAACCCGTTATATCAAGAACGATTCTTACAAATGAAGAGGGAGAAGAACAAATACTTAATATTAAATCAATTAAATGGCAATTTATGAAAAAATTTTTAATTTTTATCACTGTCTTTCTCATCACATTTGATGCAAAAAGCCAAACAACAGGAACAGCTGATTCCTATAACTTGAGTGGAATATCAAAGCTACAACAAAATGATAATATAGCTGCCTGTACAGACTTTAGTAAGGCAATAAATCTTGACCGAAATAGTTTCGAAGGATATTATGGCAGAGGAGTTGCAAAAAAAAATCTTAAAGATTATGATGGTGCAATTATTGATTTCAATATGGCTGTTTATCTTAATCCTAAGTGGGATTTAGCATATCGTTATAGAGGCAAAGTAAAAATGGAGCAAAAAAAACAGGAAGAAGCATTAGATGATTTTTCGAAAGCAATTGCACTAAATCCTACTGATAAAGAGGCATATTTGGATAGAGCTGATTGTTATTCATGGTTGATAAATTTTGAAGCATCAATCCTCGACTATACTAAAGTGATAGAATTATACCCAAATAATGCAGAAGCGTATTTTTTAAGAGGTACTATAAAAATTCTATTACAAAATCCAACAGCATGTTCTGATTTACGAAATGCAAAAGAATTAGGCTCAACAGAAGTTGATGAGATGATTGCATCATATTGTAAATAATGCCCTATTTCGATTTTTAATATTAAAACCGGAATCTTAAAAGTAGCTTTTCTAATATTAAAACTTATGAAATAAATATCAATAATCATACATATTATGAAAATAAAATCGTTATTATCAACTCTATTATTATCGTTTTCAGTTTGTTGCCTTGCACAGGAATTGATTGTAAAAGAATCAAAATGTGTATCTGGTGATTGCACCAATGGATATGGTCGTTATGAATTTAGCACTGGAGAGCATTATGAAGGAGAGTGGAAAAATAACAAACGAAATGGACAGGGAACAAATGTTTATTCAACTGGAACAAAAAAGACTGGAATATGGAAAGATGACATATATATTGGGGAAAGTACCCCAACACAATCTGCTGTTAATAACATCGCCTCAGCACCCATTACAAATGAAACTTTTGGATACAATCAAATCTCCGGTGAATATGAAATTAAGGATGCAAGTGGAAATGTAACAAAGCATTCAAAAACTGGAGGACAATATGATCCAGCAGAAGGATTGTCGGTAGCGTTTTTAAGATTGGAAGATGATTGGGAAGGTGGATATTATTATGAGTATGGCTTTATCGACAGCCAAAACAAGGTTGTAATACCATTCAAATTAAATGATGCTGAGAATTTCTTTAATGGCATTGCCTTGGTAAACACTTGGGATAAGCACTACGAACTTATAAATAAAACAGGAAAACCAATTAATGCATTTGTTGCCGATATTGCTTTTTCTATGGGAGATAATTACATTGTTGCAAAGCAGAACAATCAATTCAACTTATTTGATAGAATGGGGAAATTCTTATCAACATCCAAGTATGAAGATATTGACAATACTAACACTGATATGGTACGTGTTAAGTATAATAATAAATACGGATATACCGATCAGGACTTGAACGAATTAATTCCAATGATATACTTCAACGCTGAACCATATGAAGATGGTTTTGCGAGGGTGTCATCGGGATACTATCAATGGGGTGTGATTGATCCCACAGGTAAAGTAATAATTCCGTTAAAATATCAATATATAGAATCATTTCACGAAGGTTTAGCAGCTTTTCAACAGGATGAGTTTTGGGGATATATGGATACTACTGGAAAAATAGTAATTCCGATAAAATACTTTTATGCAAATAACTTTAATGATGGACGAGCTGATGTTTCATTCGTAGATAATGTGATATTTTATATCAACAAAAGAGGTGAACGGATAAAGTAACAATTTTAAGAATTTTCTCAATCATTAAATCATTTCATCTGTATGAAAATGAAAACAACCAATTTGATTTTTTGATTTTTTGTTTATGTTTTTCGATTGCATCAGGTCAGCAAAAGAAAACTACAACTAAGGTTACTGGTTCTACCTCAAAACATAGTATGCCTGCAATTCCTGAACTAATACCCTTTGATGAAAATGGGATGTGGGGCTATAAAGATGCAAATACAGGCAAAGTTGTTATTGAACCGGACTTTCGTGAAGCGCATCCTTTTTCTTTTGGATTGGCATTAGTAAGTGGTTTTAGTTTACAAGATGGTTTTATAAACACACTTGGCGAAGTGATAATTCCAATGATTTACGATAATGCTAGCCCTTTCACTGAAGGCCTGGCCGCTGTAAAGACTGAAAATGGTTACGATGAAAATGGTAATTATTCAAAAGGTTATTGGGGCTTTATTGACGTGGAAGGTAATGTAGTTATCCCGTTTAACTTTAAAATGGTCAGTTCTTTTTCACAAGGATTGGCAGCAGTAAAGATAGACGGGATGTGGGGTTTTATTGATAAATCAGGCAAAGAAGTTATTTCAACACGATATGATGCCGTAAATTCGTTTAGCGAAGGCCTGGCTTGTGTAAGCGATTTCGACAAGTACGGATATATTGATAAATCAGGTGCAACCATCATTCCATTAAAATACGATTTTGGACAAAGTTTTAAAAATGGAAAAGCTAAAGTACAGATAAATTATAAAAGTTTTTACATTAACAAAAAAGGAGAACGTATAAAAAAGTAGAATATCAATTTGAGCTACTTTTCTTGAAAAAAATGCTAAATATTCATTTAAAAAGATAAACCAATTTTGATAACTCTAGAAAAAATATCGAAAATCTTACAAGTACTTCTGTTACTATCATTTTTCCTTCCATTTTTTTCTCAAGGATGTACTCCAAAAGAAGCAGAAAAGGGATCAACTATTGATTCTTCCATTGTGGCACAGGATAATACCAAAACAGAGACAACAGCTTTCGTCAATAAAGATGCTAACCAACAAAAAGTGGATAGTACAAAAGATGGATTGACCGATAGATTTTCAAAGAATTCTACATTACTAAAAGCAGTTTTACGTCCTAATAAAAATTACACTGGGATAGGGTATATTACTGAAGTATTTCTTCTGCTTTTTGTGCAATGTGGTGCTGCTCTTGCATTTATATTATGGATTATTGGACTGATAGTGAAGCTGAAAGACTATAACAGTATTTTTAATATGATAAATATAGCAGCAGTTTTTTCATTCTCTTTTACTAATCCGATGACACTAAGTAATGTATTTGGATTGAAATTGTGGGGTTATTGGGTGTGTTTGGGATTGGCGGTTATTATGGTTGTTTACGACTTGGTTATTCTTAAGATAAAACGTTCAAAATAAAAAACAATAAATTGTTCTATGAAATAAAATGATTCATTACATTATAAGTTGAGAAATATTTTATACCAAATACTGTATTATTATGAAAATGATAAAGTTAACTATTATTATTGTATTATTTTTAAGTGGAACTGCCATGCAAGCTCAGCAACTTAAAAGAATAACAATGCTTTATAAAGACAGTATTTCTAAATTATACGGATTGCAAGATTCAATAACCGGGGATATTGTTGTCCCAGCAAAGTACACAATAATAAATCCATTTTCCGAAAGTTTGGCTAGTGCTAAATATGGCTCAAAATATGGTTTTATAAACAAATCAGGGACTTTAATTATTCCATTTATATACGAATATGCCGCAAATTTCAATGAGGGACTTGCTTTTGTTTCACTCAACGGAAAAATAGGTGCTATAGACAAAACAGAAAATGTCATCATTCCATTTATTTACGAGCTTGGTATTCGTTTTGACGATGGTCTTGCTTTTGTTCAAAAAGACGGAAAATATGGTTTTATCGATAAATTTAACAATGCTGTTGTGCCATTTATATACAATGATGCCACTAGCTTTTCTGAAGGTCTTGCCGCTGTTAGCAAAATATCCGGTGAAGAGGAATTCTCTGTAGAGAAATGGGGATTTATTGACAAATCAGGTCACGAAGTAATTCCATTTATGTACGATTTTGCTTATGGGTTTTCAGACAATATGGCCTCAGTAACACTCGCAAACAAAACATTTAACATTAATAAGAAAGGAGAACAGTTAAATAAGTAAGTAATAGAATGCACTCCTGATAGCTATCGGGAGTCGTATTTCTACATTAAAAACAAAGAATTGGAACGCAGATTTCCGCTAATTAAGCGGATGCAAAAAAACGGATTTATATATAGCCTTCAGCGATATGATTTTAAGACACTTGCATCTTAATCTACCCCGATTTATCGGGGAGAAATCCTTTATATTTTATCCGTCAATTTCCGCTTAATCAGCGAAAATCCGAGTTCTATTAACACCTTTAAATGGTGCATTTTATTGTACCATTTGCTTAGATACATCTTTATTATACTTTTTTTATTGAGTTTAGATTTAATTTTTACATAAATTGAAAGAACAAATAATATCAAAAATGAAAACAATTATGAAAACAAAAAGAACTATTCTAACATCTGTGCTCTTGTTATTATGTATTTTAGCATTTTCGCAGGTTCAATTGGTATATGAAACAAATAATCACCTGAAATTTAATGATATACAAATAGACGGAGATATAAATGCATTTTCAGAAAAGCTTGTAAAGCAAGGTTTTAAAATTACATTGAGAAATGAAACTCTAAGTGGTTTAGAAGGTAATCTGTTTGGAAAAGAATGTGGAGTAAATGTTTATGGAACAGAAAAAACTAATACTGTTTATATGGTTATAGTGTCATTTGAATCTGAAAAAATAGAGTGGCAGGCTTTGAAAAAGCTATATTTTGATTAAAAAAAACCATTGCAGACCAAATATGGCAAAGGCACTTCTTCCGAAACCTTTATAGCACCATACATTGAAGGTGATGGTCGTGAAAAGGAAGCTCTAAGAAGTGATAAAATTAATTATATTACATCTTGGAAGAGTACTGGAGGAGAAATTAGAATATATTTGTTGCCGCAGTATAATGTACAAATAGATTATTTAGATGAAGCAAATAGAGAGGTATATGAAAATGAAGTTGTAGAAACTGAAAATGATTGATACTGATCAGCTCTTAATTTATCATTTTTATAAGAATCGATTTTAACCAAAAGCCAGTTGCATCTTTCTATATTTCGAACCTCAATAAACTAACAGCATGAAATCAATTGTCAGTTTTATTATTGCTTTAGTATCTCTTTTGAGCTTGGTTACATTGGAACCTTTAAAATGTCAGTCAGTTGTATTACCCACCACCGACAATAAAACAATGCTTAAACCTGTCCCGAAAGAATTAATTGTTACACAGAATGTAAGTGATTCAGATGTTGTTTTTGTTAAAATTAGATGTATTGTTCATGCAAAATACTCAGAAAGTGAACTAAAGGAGTTAGAGAGACAATTTAATAGTGCAGAAGAATGGAACGTTTTTTATGACAGTTATTTATTTTATAATGAAGATATTACAATGTTCTTGCACAAAAGAGCAATAGTAAAAACAGAATCAATAAAGAAATATATTCAGTTTATAATGGTTACAAGTGAGAAAATAACTATAAATAGATTGAAATCAGCTGGCAAGTTATTCTTTTTTAATCCGAATACTGGATTAAAGCAATGTGATGCGTCAGCTTTTGACCAACGTAAATATACTAAGTTCTGATACATTTTTTCAAATATTTATCTGAGAATAAATGAGTATTGACCATTAAAATAATATTAAGATGAAAAAGAAAACTTTATTACTTACAATTGCATTTTTCCCAATTGTGTTAAGTCTGTCGGCACAAGAAAAAGGAACTTTTACTGATTCGAGAGATGGTAAAACTTATAAAACGGTAAAAATCGGTACCCAAACATGGATGGCTGAAAATCTTGCATTCAAGTCAAATAACGGGTGTTGGGCATATGATGATGAAGTTGCGAATGCTGCCATATACGGATATTTATATAATTGGGAAACTGCAAAAGCAGCTTGTCCAAAAGGTTGGCATTTGCCTTCCGTTGAAGAATGGACAATCCTTGTAAATTATTTAGGTGGCGATAGTATTGCCGGAGGCAAGTTAAAAGCAATTGGTACAACATATTGGACTGCTCCAAATGCTGGCGCATCAAATCAAAGTGTTTTCTCTGCACTACCTGGGGGTGTTAATAATTCTGCTGCTGGCGGTTATCTTTCTATTCAGGTCAACTCAAATTGGTGGTCGGGAACCGAATTCACCGAATTCGGTACAAATATGGCATATAAATTTAGTCTAAGTTGTTACCACAAAAAAGTACTGAAGGGGGGATTTAGTAAAGTAGGAGGACTCTCTATTCGCTGTATTAAAGATGAAGTTCAAAATCCAGATAAAAGCAATGATCAATCCTCAAAAGAGGATAATAAAGTTGACAAAAATGCTCAAGTGAATATTGCTAAAATCGACAATGGACATAATGTTATCATTGGCACTCAGACTTGGCATAAAACCAACCTTGACGTTAGCACATTTAGAAATGGAGATACAATACCCGAGGCAAAAACGCGTGAAGAATGGAAAATTGCTGGTGAGAAAGGAAATCCGGCATGGTGCTATTATGAAAACAACTCTACAAATGGACAAAAATACGGTAAACTTTACAATTGGTATGCCGTTAGCGATAATCGCAATTTAGCACCTCTTGGATGGCATATACCAACAGATGCCGAATGGACAATTCTTACCGATTTTTTGGGAGGAGAAAGAAATGCAGGTGGCAAAGTAAAAGAAGCCGGAACAAACAATTGGGCAAAACCAAATGCAGGTTCTGTGGATGATGATAAAGCTACTTCAACCAACGAAACTGGGCTTACACTTTTACCAAGTGGTATTCGTACCTCATGGTTAAAATTTGATGGAATAGGCTATGGAGGAAATTACTGGACTTCCACCGAAAAAGACAGTAAAAATACCTGGAGTAGAGATTTGAGTTATATTATTGGAAATGTAAATAAAGGGTATTGGACTAAGAAAAGTGGACTATCCGTTCGCTGTATTAAGGATAATTTATAAAATGAAATAACAATGAAATGTCACTGGCTCTTTTTACATAAAAGCAAATCAGATTATAAATGAAGTCATAAATATCGCATTAACAAATCATCATAAAAATTTTAAAAATGAAAATACAATTATTTACAACAATATTTTTTCTCATTCTAACAGTTCATATTAATGCACAACCAAATGGAATCAACGATGTTAATTTAGGAGTACAACTGGGAAGCATAACCGGAAGTAAAAATGTACAGTCGTATTCATTAACAACCAATTGCCATTGTTCCTTATTTGATTATATTATTAATGGTAAAAATAATAAATTCAGATTTGGAGATTATCTGGGATTTAGAGCAACAACTGGAATTCCAACTTTAACAGCGGCATTTGATCTTGGGTTACAGGCTGCTTATGGTACAGAAAGAATGAATTTAGGTTTCAAGTATATTTATAAAATAGACGCTACCATTAGTCAATCTGATTTAAGCGGTCTTTCAAAATATTGGGGTTTAAATACCCGGGTCGAAGATCTTTATCTTGAACTTTTATTTGGAAAAGAAGATAAAACGAATATAAATGGATTTGGATTAATATTCCGTTTTATGGCAAAGAAAAATGCTTATTACGGTTTTGAATATAATGCTTATCCCTTAAATTATAGATATTCAATTGATGAAAAGTATGCAAAGTTGTTTTCAATCAATATGGGTTGGATGTTTTGATTGCGAAGTTTATACCAATATATTTAGCTGTTTTAAGTCTCACTTACCTTGTTGTGCGGAGATTTTGGCGGATGCTTTTTTAATTGTGTGAATCGGCATTTACAAATCTGACCTAACAGGTTTTTAAAACCTGTTAGGTCTGGACAACGAATAATGAACGTATGAGTGATTAAGATTAATATAGCCGTAAGCTTTTATTTGTTTAAAAGAGCCAACGGGAAAGGTATCATTGGAGACGAGGTAAAGAAAGAATAAGAATACAAAGCAAACCTTGTATATAACCCATATTTTGAAAGAATAAAATAACTAAAAATGAAACAATTATGAAAACCAAAAGAGCAGTTCTTACAACTGTATTCAATTCAATATGTCTTTTATTATTTTCACAGGCACAATTGATATATGACTGCCGGAACACCTTATATTTAATAATATCCCTATGAATGGAGATATTGGTCTTTTTGTAAATAAACTTAAACAACAAGGCTTCACAATGGTTGGGGATTTAGGAAATTTAGCTGATCTAATGGGAAATTAAATGGTAAGGAATGTACACTTACTGTATTTGGAACAGAAAAAACAAAAAATGTTTATAACATTATTGTTTATTTTATGCCGAACGAAAAAAATGGTTGTCAATAAAAAAGGAATATATTGAATTAAAAAAATATATCAGACAAAATATGGTACCGGTAATTCAATCGAATCTTTTTCAACGCCTTATGCAGAAGGTGATGGTAACGAGCTGGATGCAATTAAAGATATGAAATGCACGTATTTAACTGAATGGAAAAGTAACAGGGGAAAAATCTTAATAATGATATCGTATGATGGACAGATTGCGATAGATTATGAAGATGTGACGAATGAGTTGAAATCTAAAAACGAGAAATCAAATTCACACGATGGATGGAAAATTTTTAACTAATAAAATAGATGTAAGATGGAAACCAAAACTTTAGTAATGACAATTGCAATTTTCGCAATTGTATTGAGTGTGTCGGCACAAGAAAAAGGAACTTTTACTGATTCGAGAGATGGTAAGGTTTACAAAACGGTAAAAATTGGCACGCAAACATGGATGGCTGAAAACCTTGCTTTCAAAGCACCAAGTGGCTGTTGGGCTTATGATAATATACAAAGTAATGTGACAATTTGTGGTTATTTATATGATTGGGAAACTGCAAAGAAAGCGTGTCCGGTAGGTTGGCATTTACCAACCGATGATGAATGGACACTGTTGACTACTTATTTAGGAGGTGATTCTATTGCAGGAAGAAAACTAAAATCAACATTCTATTGGAAAAACCCAGATCCCACTACAACCAACAGTAGTGGTTTTACAGCCATTCCGGGTGGAAATCGTATGCTCGATGGAAATTATAATATGATTGGTTTATGGGGTTACTGGTGGAGTTCTACGGAGAACTATTCAGATAATACTACAGACTATGCATGGTTCAGGTGGATGTATTACAATCTCAGTGAAATTAGCAGTTACTACCAACATAAAGAAAGGGGTTTGTCTGTGCGCTGCATTAAAGATTAAAGTATTCAAGAGAAAATGATGAATTCATACTAACTATAAAAATAGATCTCGGATGTATTACAATAAAATTAGGTGTTTAGCTATAAGCTTTTTTGTCATTAGCTTAACCGGACTACAAGCACAATCAGTTAAAGATATTGATGGCAATGTTTACAATACGGTAACCATTGGCACCCAGGTTTGGATGGACGAAGACCTTAAAGTATTCCATTATCGTAACGGTGATGCTATCCCGTATGTTTATATTGAACCATATTGGGCGGCACTCAATACGGGTGCATACTGCTATTACGACGGATGGTCAGCCTCTAGGGTAAGACTCTACAATTGGTTTGCTGTAAATGATAGCCGCGGACTGTCACCCGCTGGTTGGCACATTCCTACCGATGAAGAATGGAGAACACTGATAAACTTTGTCGATAGTACCGATTTCCGAAAAGATAAAACAGGCGATCACGATGTATTTCCCGGGGGGAAACTAAAAGAAACGGGGATTTCCAATTGGCATTCGCCGAACACAAACGCAACCAACGAAAGTGGCTTTACAGCTCTTCCGGGAGGTTTCAGAATCGATGATGGATTATATCGATACATCGGCAAAAATGGTTTTTGGTGGAGCACGACTGTTTTTGAGGATAATGAGGCGTGGTATCGGTCAATGAGCTACAATGATGATTACATCGATAGGTACCATTACAATAAGAAGTGCGGCTTGTCTGTAAGGTGTATAAAAGATTAGTTGAATAGAAATTACATCATCGATTAAACCTAGTTAAATGAAAAAAAGAATAGTAATAGTGCTGATAACCATCTTCGTAGTTTCAGGTCTATACTTTGCATTAATATATAATCCGGATATTCATTCTACTGTAATGATTGATAAAAATACACAAGGTGTGAAATTTAACCCCTCGGCTGATAGTATTACGTCAGCTGATTCGACGCTTGATAAAATAACAGACCTTGTAGCGGATCTCAAAATAGTCAAAGACCAGATGAAACTCATCGATAGCATTTCGAATAAACAACGGCATATTTCATTAATCCCTATTCTTGAGGATAGTATAAACCAAATTTATGTGGTAAAAGTAGCCGAAGACAATGGCACAAACTCTGTGACGTATTTCAATATCATGGTCGATGCAAAAACAATGAAAGTGCTTAATCTAACAGGAAAGATTGATGCAGAACAACAATAATTATATTACTTATCTCAAACTCTATTTTATGATGAAAAAACTCTATTTATTTCTAGCGGTAATGTCAATAACATTGACAAGTTACAGCCAATCAGATGAAACAGTTGTGACTTATTTTAACAGCGCAAATGCAAAATTTAAGTCGAAGGATTACAATGGCGCAATTGAAGACTTATCCAAGGCAATTAAAATTAGCCCGAATGAGTCGGGGTTGTATTATTCCCGGGGGCTTATGAAGGATAAAATTGAAGATTACGAAGGCGCAATTGCTGACTTTTCCAAATTTATAGAAATGAACCCTAGAGATGCTCTGGGCTATTATAAAAGAGGACTGGCAAAATTCAGTATTTTTGACTTCAGTGGAGCAATCCCTGACTTTAATAAAGCAATTGAATTGAATCCTAAATATGCCGAAGCTTATTTCTACAAAGGATTTACGAACAATACAATGGGGAAAAAAGCAGAAGGGTGTTTAGATATGAAAAGAGCGGAAATACTTGGTTATGCACTAGCAACAGAGTACATTGACAAATTTTGTAATTGATTAATACATTTTAAAATTGATAAGTTACAGCTAACCAGCAATTGATTTAATGAATAGTGGTGTTGAAAATCCGGAACATCAAGACTATAACGGAGTTGGAAGTTTGCAGCCAATGCGTATGGCTTGTTTGTCATGCATGGCAATGTGTGGGAATGGTGTAGCGATTGGTATGGCGATTATTCCACATCGGCACAGACCAATCCTAAAGGTGCATCAACGGGGTCGGACCGCGTGGATCGTGGCGGTAGCTGGAACTACCTTGCGTTCGATTGCCGGACGGCGAACCGCAACTACTTCACTCCAGACTACCGCATCAACTCCGTAGGCTTCCGCCTGGTCTCTCCCAAGTAAACAGTGGTCTATCCTTTCCTTTCTTTTAAGTTTACCCAGTTAAATACGGAGTGAATTTAACTGGGCTAAAAGGCAAAGCGAATATGAATACCGCGAAGCGGTCGAAATTATTTTTTGAAAAAATGCAGATACGAATTTTTAATATACCGATAACCGATATTGGATGGTAACAATTGAATATTAACCGTGGAGTTTTTCAATTAAATTGAAATTAAAAATTGAAATCCAAATCACAACGTTATTCCAGATTCATTATTCAAAGTAATTAAGCTAATCTTTTATACAGCGGACTGCATAACCATAGACTTTTACAGAATAACTAGGTGTAATATTTGCATTTTGATTGAATAGCATAATATGCCAAGCACTATCATATCCAGAGGCAAGTTCCTCGGTACTTGTTGTATAGAAACCAACAAGTCCAATGTTTGCAAACGTCCCTGTATCTTTTGCTCGAAGTCCACCAGGCAAAGCATTAAAACCACTTTCGTTGCTTGCATCAACGTTCGGACTTACCCAGAGAGTAGTTCCTTTTTCTTTCATTTTACCACCTGCAACGCTAGTACCACCAAGATAAGTAATTAAAGTATTCCATTCTCCTTTTGATGGAACATGCCATCCAATTGGAGCAATATTGCGACTATCTTCAACCGTATAACCATTATAAAGAGCGCCATAAATATCTTTGTTTGTTAAATCATTATCGTACCAACAATATGCACCTGAATATAACGATGCCCATTCATAATTATTAGTAACATTAGGAATTGGATCACCATTGCGATAGTGAATAGTTTTCAAATTTTCAGCCATCCAAGTTTGAGTGCCTATGGTTACTGTTTTATAAACATTCCCATCTATATCAGTTATTGAGTTGTTACTCCAACCTTCAAAATTCAAGTTCGAGCCCGAGGTATTTAATTGAATATTAATGGTTTTCTGATAGTTACGAGTGAATTTGAATTTAGATTGAGTATCCAATACTGTTCCATTGGTTCCAAACCATTGAACTTTAACAGTTATTGAATCAGCATAAGTATTTGCCGTCGAAAATATAGTAGATAGATTGCCTGTTGAAGTATTAAATAATCGAATCGATGTATTTGTATTGGTTGAACTGTTTAATACGGTTGTATCATTACCCATAATAACATTTAGTTTCCCATTTGTCAAGCCATCAACATTGTAGGTTACTCCAAAACCCATTCTTAGTAGATTAAAATCTATTTTGCTTAAGCCCTTTAGTACTGAAACAGTTTTTTCGCAATAGAATATATCGATTTTAGGATAGTTTTTCACTATTGAAGTCGTAAGTTTTGCACTAGAAATTAAATTAATATCTTTAAGTGCATTCCCTTTTATGAATTTGTTTCCTAATAGTATCTTATTGGGTAAGTAAAAGTATATACCATCGGTCTGAACGTCTTGTTTCAACCCTTCCCCCGTACCAACTTTGTAAGTTGTGACTTTAAAACGATAGTTTTTTTCTGTTGTCAAAGCAATTTTCATACTATCCACCTTGTCAAAAAGACCATAATAATAGGCGGAATCATTCTCATACACCTGTATGGCATATATTACTTGATTTGGGTCGACAGCCATTTTCATGTTATTGCCTTTTACATTCATTGGAACATCTGTATCCTGATTTAAACTAATAAATGCTGGATTCAACTTCACGGTAATTATTTCACCTTGAGGTACGGATTCATTGTTGCACGAAAGTAAAAGTAATGTTGTACACAATGTGAAAAATAAATTGTTTAACTTCATAATAATTGGTAATTTGTATTATTGCCTACTCATGAGCTTTTCGGCTTCCGCTTCAAATATTTATAAATTTATTGGTGAGTAACCTCATTTTATATTCTTATTAAAAATTTGAATAACAATAAGTTGAATGGTTTTCAACTATGAAAATGTAAGCTAATTTATTTATAACGTGAATGAAAAATCACCCGAAATCCAACGCTGTTGCTGAAATGAGTTGGTATATTTCCATAACGAGTATCAATTTGTGCTGGTTTTTCACCTGCATACCAACTACCCCCTTTATGAACGCAAAAAAGGGAATTGGTTTTTAAAGAAACATTTAAACACCATTCCCATGCATTTCCACACATATCGTAAATGCCTAATTCATTAGATTTCATTTTACCTACAGGGTGTGAATGATTATCGCTATTGGTTTTGTACCAACCAAATTCATTCAAATTATTAGCTCCGTCAAAGGTACTGTTTTTTGATTTTTATTTCCGCCTTTCGCTGCAAAAATCCATTCATTTTCTGAAGGAAGTTGTCCACCTGTCCAATTGCTAAATTCAATTGCCCTGTTTCTACGACACCACCTGCAACAGGCAATTTGGCTACTTGGGATCTTATCGGTATAAACACGACCAAAAATGTAACTACCGCTCCAGCTACAACAAAAGATGCAGGCCTTACTGTATCCAACTTAACGGTGGCTTCAACCATGATTGCGACCGCTATAGCCAATGGTAGTGTATCTGGAATTTCACAAGATCCAGTTTATCTTGGAGCAGATGGTGGTTTTCAGGCAGGTTCTTTAGATGCTGCCATTACTCAAGGTACTTATCTCCAATTTACCATTACACCCGCAAGTGGAAAAAGGTTTCCATAACCTCCATCGACATTGCGGCTATGTTAAACTATCCACTTAAGGGGGAAGTTCATGTTGATGAATGTTTTATTGGTGGAGAAGATGAACAAAAACAAGGTCGAAGTAAAGGAAAGAAAAAATTGGTAATTGTGGCACTTGAAAAATTGCCGTTTAATGGAGTTGGTTGAGCATACGCACAAATAATAGTTGACGCTTCAAATGTTTCGTTTCGTCCATTTTTCAAAGCTCACATCTCAAAGGATGCAGATGTAGTTACGGATGAATGGACAGGATATATTCCATTGAAAAAGGATTATACAAAGTAAAACAAGTTCCATCGAACAAAGTAAAAAATCATCCTGACATGCATATTCACATAATGAACTTGAAAGGTTGGCTAAGAGGAATACATCACCATTGCAGTAAAGAAAGATTACAGGGTTACCTTGAGGAGTACCACTTTAGATATATCAGACGAAATAATATGGACACTATCTTTAACACCCTGCTTAAAAGAATGGTTAATTATAAACCAAAGCGTTTAAATACAGAGAAATAATCCTGCGGTCTAACAGCCTATACCTTTATATTTCGAAATCACATTTTGTGCGTTAAATTTAATTGAATTGTAATAATATATATATTCTTTCGTAAATATGCTACAATTTCAATAAAACCTTTTGTAATAGCAATAATATATGCTACTTTTGCGTTTCGTACTTTCGGAATTTTCTAAGACATAATATTGTTTAATTATAAATTCTTAGAATTTAATTCATTACTACACTTGACAAAACGATATCAGAAATCATATTTGATGGATAATTGAAAATATATGAAGCGGACTACAGTTTATTTTAATAAAACTAGATCAAATTCATAATAAATAATATAATCAATAATCCTAAATATAACATTTTTTTTTAGATAGCAATAGTTTTTTTATGACTTCTTACAAATGATACCTTTAATCATAAAGTCAAATAAATATCTTAGGTTGTTATCAGCATTTGATCTAAAAACAATTTTGCTTTTACAAAGTAATAATTAACAATTACTTCTTGTTCGAATGTAATAATTAATGCTTTTATGTTGTTAAATTTTAGTCGCACGAAATTACTTATATTTCCATTTGTAAATATGCTTTTTTTTTTCTAGCGTTTTTAGATAAATTAAAATCAATAAGACAACTATAAACCTTCTTGATTGCCACCTTTCAATTTAATGTACTGTTCTGAAATTTGCCATTTTAACTTCTAATTGGCATTACATTTACAAGGAATAATGCATGTATTAAATTCTAATTATCTTTCAATTATTTTTTGTACCCCAAGCGATGACACTGCTAAATCCAATAGTCATGAAAATACAATACATCAATTCATTCTCCAGAAAAATCTCTTTGTTAGTATGCATTCTGCTTTCGATGACAGCTGCAAAAGCTACAGTTCTTAATGCCTGGGATTTTGTTGGAAAAGGTGGTTCCACTACAGTAAATTCCACCACAACAGCTACGGGTGTAGGAGCCTCTACCACTTCATTCGGAAGTGCAATGACTGCAGTCAATTTCAACAGTAATGGATTTACGGCTTCAGAACTTAACTTTGACACATTGGCAGATGCCATTACTGGGAATTCCTATATCAGCTTTACCATAACGCCAGATCCAGGAAAGGAGATTTCGGTATCATCTATACAGCTTCGGTGCGTAAGTCAAAATGGATATGTTCGTAGTTTCAATCTTTTTTCAAGTATAAATGGGTTCTTAGTTGGAAATGTGATTGGAACAGTAACTGGTAGTGCTGGAGCTGACGATGCTGTGCAAACAATAACTGTTACAGGACATGAAAACTTTACCACCGCTGTTACATTTAGAATTTACGTTTATGGTTTTAATAACGATTGGGAGTCTGTGGGGCTGGGAAATGGGAGTGCTGATGATTTAATCGTAAACGGAACTATAAACTCAGCAACTGTCACTGCTCGCGGTGAGAACTTGCCTGATGAAGGCTTGAGCAAGCTTACCGATGGTAATATAGATACAAAATGGCTCGATTTTGCAACCACCTCTTGGGTTCGGTTTCAATATACCGCACCACAAACCTGGAACCGGTACACGATTACTTCAGGAAACGATGAACCGACACGTGACCCAAAAAACTGGACGTTGCAGGGTTCAAACAATGGTTCGGATTGGACTACCCTTGATACTCAAACGGGAATCAGTTGGGCAACACTCAGAAAATCTCCATTGGTGTTCAGTTTTGCGAATGCCACGGCTTATAGTTATTATAAATGGGATATCACGCTCAACAACGGATCGAGTAATATAATTCAATCGTCGGAGTTTGCCTTCTCCTATGTGGCACCCGATGTTACGGCTCCCACTGTCCCCGCAGGTTTGGCATCGGGCGTCATTACCACTACTTCCATCGTGTTGAACTGGACCATCAGTACCGATGCTGTAGGGGTAACAGCCTATGATGTGTACAAAGGCGGCGTGTTGTTGGGATCCCCCTCCACCAACACCTATACCGCCACAGGATTAACCGCTTCTACCTCTTACAGTTTTACCGTAAAAGCCAAGGATGCTGCCAACAACATATCGGCTGCCAGTTCCGACCTGGTGGTTTCTACCGCCGACCCCGACATCATTGCCCCTACCGTTCCCACCAGCCTTTCCACAGGTACCATCACCTCCAATTCCATCGTGCTCAACTGGGCCGCCAGTGCCGATGCCGTAGGGGTAACCGCCTACGAGGTGTACAAAGATGGGGCATTGATAGCCAGCCCTACCGCTACCACCTATACCTTTACCGGACTCACCCGCAGCACTAGCTATAGCTTCACCGTGAAAGCAAAAGATGCCCAGACCAACACCTCTGACGCCAGCGCAGCATTGGTGGTTTCCACCACAGCATTCTCGAAAACAGTGGGTGCCACGGGAGCGGATTTCACCACCCTGAAGCTGGCCTTCGATGCCATCAATGCCAACACCGGCGGTGAATATACGGGTGATGTAGTGCTCAAAATTATAGCCAACACCACCGAAACGGTCGCCGCCGTACTGAATGCCAGCGGATCGGGCAGTGCCGTCTATACCTCGGTTTCCATCTATCCTAGCGTAACGGGATGTATCGTCTCGGGAGCATTGGCCACGCCACTCATCGACCTCAACGGAGCGGACAACGTAACTATAGATGGTCGTCTCAATGCCACCGGTGCCACCCCCGACCTAATCATTACCAATACCAGCACGGCCGCAACAGCAGGTACATCTACTCTTCGGCTGATAGCCGATGCCACGGCCAACACCGTGAAGTATTGTACCCTCAAGGGCTCTACGATGGATCCGGCAGCGGGGGTCGTATTTATTTCCACCGGAACCACGACTGGTAACGATACCAATGTGTTTGATTACAACAACATTACCTGTTCGGTCGACGCCAACCGACCGCTCAATGCCCTGTATTCGCTCGGGAGCGCCCAGTTGAATAATGCGGTGACCATCTCCAACAATAATTTCTACAATTTTCTGAACAAAGGTACTGCTTCATACGGGATTAACATTGGTAGCAATTCTACAGCCTATACCATCGTTTCTATGAAACAGCTTCCTTTGTCCCCACGGCTTCCGTAAGCTACATTGCCATCAATGTCAACAATACTTCGGGCACCGACTTTGTGATTGATCAAAACTATATTGGTGGTTCGGCAGCTCTGGCTTATGGAGCGGCTTGGACCAAGACCAATACTTTTACCAATGCCTTCACCGCCATTAACATGAATGTGGCAACTGGTATCAATACTGTGGATCGCAACACCATCAAAAACTTTGTGTGGGGGGATGCGGGAGCTTCCACCTGGACCGCTATCAACATTGCTGCGGGCGATGTGAACGTGGGGAGTAACGGACACACCAACACCATTGGAGCCCTTACTGGTACGGGCTCTATCACCGTAACCGCTGCTGCCACTGGTGCCAATGTGTACGGTATCAACATTGCCACCACCGGCATCGTAAATTGCAACTACACCACCATCGGCTCCATTATCGGTGCCAATGCGGCCACTCTAGCCACCAACGTGTATGGTATCAATAAAACGGCCACCGCGGGAGCCACCGTTATCAGCCACAACTTCATCGGAAGTTCCACCACCGCCAACAGCCTCAATGCCTCCTCGGCCAGCTCCAGCAACCAGCAAAGTGTTTACGGTATTTATTACGCAGGGTCAGCCAACAGTGCGAGCATTCACGACAATACGATAACCAACCTGAACAATGCCACCACCATAGCCCCCACCAATGGAAGCGTGATAGGGATTGGGTTTGCGGGTACGGGAACCACTAACACGGTAAATGCCAATTTTATTTACGGCTTAACCATAACGGGGGCTGGAACCACCGCCTCTATTTATGGCCTAAAAATCATCTCGGGCACAACTACCTATGCCAATAATATTGTGAGCCTGGGGGGAAATACGACTGTAACTTTGTATGGAATTTATGATACCGGAACGGCCGGCCAAACCTGTAATTTGTATTACAATACCGTTTATATTTCCGGGGTGCCTACAGCAGGTGCGCAACTTACCCATGCTTTGTATAGTGCTTCCAATAGCAACACCCGTGATTTTCGGAACAATATTTTTGAAAATGTACGTTCTAGATCTGGCGGAACTTCGAAACACTATGCTGTTTATTTAAACTATACCTCCAACACAAATTTAACCTGTAATTACAACAATTATTATAGTTCGGGCACTGGCAGTGTCTTTGGATACTACAACACGGCTGATGTGACTTCGCTTGCCAATTGGAAATCGGTCACAAGTTAAGATCTTAACAGTTTGAACCTAAATCCCACTTTTGCGAATGCCGGCGGTGCAACCTCCTCCGATTACCGACCTACAGTTGCCACGTTGAACCCTGCCGATGCCACTACGGGTATCACCACCGATTACGACGGCTTCTTCACCCGCACCATTTTCACCATGGGGGCATTTGAAAATATAAATTGTGTGGATGTTACGGCTACCGTAGGCACTGCCAGTGCTAGCTATACCACCCTCAAAACAGCCTTCGATGCTATTAATGCGGGTACCCATAAAGGCGTGATTGCCGTAAAAATTGTGGCCAACGTATCGCAAACCGCCTCGGCCGTACTCAATGCCAGCGGGGGAGGGGTAAGCTACACATCCGTACATATTTATCCCAATTACACCGGGCTTTCCGTTACCGGTAGTATCGACAGTAATCCCATCATCGACCTCAACGGCGCCGACTACGTGACCCTGGACGGACGTGTGGGGGGGACGACTCCCAACACCACCGACTTAACCGTTCAAAATCTGAGTGTCGCGGCAACAGCAGGCACGTCTACCATTCGGCTGAAGGCCGCAGCTACGAACAATACCATAGAGTACTGTACGGTGAAAGGTTCCACTATGCGTGCTACCGAAGGCATTATTTACTTCAGCACCAGCGGTGGGAACAACAGCAATACCATTACCAATAACAACATCACCTGTTCGGCCGATGCCAACCGACCCCTCAATGCCATTTATTCGCAGGGTGTTGCTGGTACTGATAATAGCACCAATACCATCAGCAATAATAATATATACAATTTTCTGAATAGAGGAACTGCTTCCAATGGAATAAACTTAGGTAATTATAATACTAATTTTAGCATCACTGGAAATAGTTTTTACGAAACAGCTTTATTTATACCGGACACTGGGAATAGAGAATATAGTATCATAAAAACTTCCAGTACATCCACTTCTCAGCCGTATTATACCATTACTGGGAATTACATTGGAGGTAGTGCTCCTCTCTGTAGTGGTACCTGGACGAAAACGATTGGTAGGAGCAATATTTTTTATGCTATCAAATTGTATGGAGGAACTTCTACTGCCAGCGTCTGTAGTGCTAACACCATCAAGGGATTTGCCTGGAGCAACTCGGCCAATGCCAACTGGACGGGTATCTACGCCGAAGGGGTTACCACCATTGGCTCCAGTAGTAATGGCAATGTGGTAGGCGCTACTACCGGAACGGGGTCTATAATCGTTACCAATGCCACCCACGATGGCAATGTGTATGGCATCTATACTGCCGGCTCGTCGGCAATTACCTGTTCCTACAACAGCATTGGCTCTATCACCACGGCCAATGCGGCCACCAATGCTACCAATTTGTTTGGCATCTGTAAGGCAGGAACAGGCTCGCATACCATCAGCTACAATACCATAGGGAGTGAAACCACCGCCAACAGCCTTCACGCCAGCTCGGCCAGCACCACCAGCGGAAATGCGCAGATGCTGATGGGTATTTACAATACCGACAATGGCACTATCACCATAGACCACAATACCGTGGGGAACCTCACCAATGCC
>JFJP01001924.1_pt1 | contig 21387 bp, 18 predicted proteins | sample 431651 | NCBI WGS metagenome assembly JFJP01 (sample SAMN02602958, study PRJNA72255) | Microbial mat metagenome, whole genome shotgun sequencing project. | biome: fresh water; feature: sink hole; material: water; isolation source: purple microbial (photo- and chemosynthetic) mats found in...
CCTTGGCGGGCTCGGCCGCGTCGTCGATGTAGACATGGCAATTGCCGTCGAGGTGCTTGATCACCGGCACCCGCGCTTCCTTGCTGATGCGTTCGATCAACCCCTTGCCGCCGCGCGGCACGATCACATCGACGTACTGCGGCATCGCCACCAGTTCGCCGACCGCGGCGCGGTCGGTGGTTTCGATCACCTGCACGGCGGTTTCGGGCAGGCCAGCGGCCTTGAGGCCGGCCCGGACACAGGCGGCGATGGCCTGGTTGGCGCGGATCGCTTCCTTGCCGCCACGCAGGATGGCGGCGTTGCCCGACTTCAGGCAGAGTGCTGCCGCGTCGGCCGTAACATTCGGCCGCGCCTCGTAGATGATGCCGACCACGCCGAGCGGCACGCGCATCTTGCCGACCTGGATGCCGCTGGGGCGAAGCTTCATGTCGGTGATTTCGCCGACCGGGTCGGGCAGGGCGGCGACCTGTTCCAATCCCTGCGCCATGCTTTCCACGCCCTTGGTCGTCAGCGTCAGGCGGTCGATCATGGCGGCGTCGAGGCCGTTGGCTTTAGCTTCTGTCACGTCCTCGGCGTTGGCGGCGAGCAAGGCGGCGCGGCTATCGCGGATCGCTTGCGCCATGGCCAGCAACGCCGTGTTCTTGGCGGCGGTCGAGGCCCGCGCCGTGTCGCGCGAAGCGGCGCGGGCCGCCTGGCCGACACCTTCCATGTAGTGTTTGATATCCATTTCGCGCTTCCTTGTCATGCTGGCCGCGTCAATCGCAGCGACAGTTGAAGAAATTCATCCCACAAGTCGCCGCGCGCCACGCCCTTGATCAGGCGGTCGATACGGGCGGCGTGCAGGATCGCCGCACGGGCGGCGCGGCGGCGGGCGGGCACCTTCTGAAACAGGTTGCGCGCCTCGGTGGCGATGGCCCACAGCACCAGCGGCGGCGCGGCGCCTTCGGCCCTGAGTCCCTCGATGACGCGGGCGCAGCGCGCCGGGTCGGTGCCGGTCAAGGCCTGCCGCAGCTTGCCGATGTCGTAGCGGGCGACGTTGAGCACCGCTACTTCGATTTGCGCCAGCGAAATCTCGCCTTCGGGATAAAGCAGGCCGAGCTTGAGAATTTCCTGATGGGCGGCGAGCAGATTGCCCTCGACGTGGGCGGCGATGAATTCCAGGGCTTCGCGTGGCGCGCCCTGCCGCTGCCGCTTTAGTCGCCCGGCGATCCATTCGGGCAGCGCGGTCAAGGTCGGCGCGTTCAGTTCGAGGGCAACCCCGGTGGCCACCAGCGCCAGAAACCAGGCGGATTTTTTCATCTGCCAATCCATCTGCGGCAGCGTTACCAGCATCAGCACGCCGCGGGGCGGTTGCTTGCAATAGCGTTGCAGGGCATCGCCACCCTCGCGCCCCGGCTTGCCAGTGGGCAGGCGCAGATCGACCAGTTTGTCGCCGCCAAAAAGCGACATGTTGCCGGCCGCGAGAAAGAGTTCTTCCCAGCGGAAGCTGCCGCCGGCGATCAGCACTTCGCGCTCGGCATAGCCTTGCGTACGGGCTGCGGCACGAATGGCATCGGCCGCTTCGATAGTCAGCAGCGGCTCATCGCCGTGCACGACGTAGAGCGGCGCCAGGGGCTTGGCCAAGTGAGCGGCAAGCTGGTCGGAGCGCAATATCACCCGCCGTCTCCCTGTTCTCCCGCCACTGTCCGGAGATGCTTGCAGCGGTTTTCCCTGCGACTTGAAGCGCTCATGGTGGGTTAGTTCGCGGTTGGTGCTTTTGCCGTGGCGATGCGGCGCAACAATTGCTGGGCCGCATCGTTCTGCATGTCGCGCCAGAGCAGGGCTTCCTCCGCTTCCTTGGCCAGAATCTGGGCATCGCTGAACTTGAAGTTGCGGCGGATCACCACTTGCCCCGGCGGCAACCAGTCGCGGCCCGCCGCATCGTGCAGGCGGTAGCTGATGGTTCGTATCAGTTCGAATTCGCTCACGCGGCCCGAAGTGTCGAGCGTGAGAACGTTCTTCGCCTGCGCGTCGCCGGTGATGGAAAGGACGACCTGCGCCGATTTCGGGTCTTCGATCACGCGCGTCTTCGGCGATGACTCGATGCCACGCTTGAGTGCGGCATAAAATTCGGACGATGTGGGCAGCCCGATGAGCACCGTGGCAAAGGGCAGGTCGACGGGGGCTCGACTGCCGCGCAACTGGAAGCCGCAGGCCGCCAGCGCGAGGGTGGCGGCCACGAGCAGGAGAACCCGGCGCGTTTGGATGAGATGGGGGGGGCGGGGAAACTGGAGAGTTGGCATGATCAGACGACGATATTGACGAGACGGCCAGGAACGACCACGATTTTTTTTGGCGGCTTGCCTTCCATGAATTTTTGCGCCATCTCGTGGGTTAGCGCGGCTGCCTCGATCGACGTTTTGTCGGCGTCGGCCCGCACACGAACATTGCCACGATGTTTGCCGTTCACCTGCAATACCAGGTCGATCTCGTCTTGCACCAGGGCGGCTTCGATCGGCTCGGGCCAGGGGGCCTTGTAGATGTCGTCGCCCTCATTTTTCCCTAAGCCGAGTTCGAGCCACAATGCGTGGCAGACGTGCGGCGTGATTGGCGACAGTAGGCGCAGCAGGATGGAAAACCCCTCCGCTACAACGGCGGCACGGCCAGCATCCTCGGGCGCTTTTTCCAGCGCGTTGAGCATCTTCATCGCCGCCGAGGCGACGGTGTTGAACTGGAGCTTGCCGAGGTCATGGTTGCCCTGCTTGAGGGTGGCGTGGATTTCACGACGGACGCTGGCCAGTGCCTCGGGCAGCTTTTCTGGCAGCGTCGATTTCGCGACGATGCTGTCGCGATTGGCGTGACCGAAAGCCCAGACGCGCTTGAGGAAACGGTAGGCACCTTCGACGCCGGCATCGGACCATTCCAGCGTTTGTTCCGGCGGCGCGGCAAACATCATGAAAAAACGTGCGGTGTCGGCGCCGTATTGTTCGATCAGCGACTGCGGGTCGACGCCATTGCGCTTGGACTTCGACATGGTGCCGATGCCGCCATAATCGACCGCGCCGCCATCGGCTATCGAGGTGGCGCCGGTGATGTGGCCACTCTCGTTGCGCACCAGCGCGACCTCTTCCGGCGCGAAATATTCGATGCCGCCCTTGTCGGTGCGGCGCGAGAAGATGTGGTTGAGCACCATGCCCTGCGTCAGCAGGTTGGCGAAGGGTTCGTCCTGGTCGAGCAGCCCCACGTCGCGCATTACCTTGGTCCAGAAGCGCGAGTAGAGCAGGTGCAGGATGGCGTGTTCGATGCCGCCGATGTACTGGTCGGCCGGCAACCAGTATTTCGCCCGTGCGTCGACCATGGCCACGTTATTGCCGGCCGAGCAGTAGCGGGCGTAGTACCAGGACGAGTCGACGAAGGTGTCCATGGTGTCGGTTTCGCGCTTGGCCGGCTTTCCGCACTTTGGACAGGTGCAATTCAGGAAATCGGGACGCTTCAGCAGCGGATTGCCGGAACCGTCCGGCACGCAATCTTCGGGCAGCACCACCGGCAACTGCTCGTCGGGTACGGGTACGGTGCCGCACCCTGGTGAAACGGCATCGCCGTCGCAGTGGATCAGCGGAATCGGGCAGCCCCAGTAGCGCTGGCGCGAGATGCCCCAGTCCCTGAGCCGATATTGCACCTGCTTGTCGCCGAGGTCTTTCGCTTTCAGGTCGGCGGCGATGGCATCGGTGGCGGCTGCATAGGCAAGACCGTCGTATTTGCCCGAATGGATGCAGACGCCGGACTGCTTGTCGGCATACCACTCCTGCCAGCCGTCCAGCGAGTATTCCTTGCCGGTCAGGTCGATCACCTGTTTTATCGGCAGGCCATACTTCCTGGCGAAGGCAAAGTCGCGCTCATCATGGGCCGGCACTGCCATCACCGCGCCCTCGCCGTAGCCCATCAGCACGTAGTTGCCGACCCAGACCTCGACCTGTTCGCCGGTGAGCGGGTGAGCGACGAAGATACCTGTCGGCAGCCCCTTCTTCTCCATCGTCGCCATGTCGGCTTCCATTACCGAGCCGTGCTTGCACTCGTCGATGAAAGCAGCCAGCTTGTCATTGCCTTGCGCCGCGCGGGTGGCTAGCGGATGTTCGGCGGCGACGGCGACGAAGGTGACGCCCATGAGGGTATCGGCGCGGGTGGTGTAGACCCACAGCTTCTCGCGCTTGCCATCCAGTTCATAAGGGAAGGCAAAGCGCACGCCATGGCTCTTGCCAATCCAGTTGGCCTGCATGGTCTTGACCCGCTCGGGCCAGCCGGGCAGGGTGTCGAGCGCGGCCAGCAATTCGTCGGCGTATTGGGTGATGGCGAGGTAATAGCCGGGAATCTCGCGCTTTTCCACCAACGCGCCGGTGCGCCAGCCGCGACCATCGATCACCTGTTCGTTGGCCAGCACGGTCTGATCGACCGGGTCCCAGTTCACCACCTGGGTCTTTTTGTAGGCGATGCCTTTTTCCAGCATGCGCAGGAACAGCCACTGGTTCCATTTGTAGTACTCGGGCTGGCAGGTCGCCAGCTCACGCCCCCAGTCGAGGCCGAAGCCGAGCGACTGGAGCTGCTGCTTCATGTAGGCGATGTTGTCCCAGGTCCATTTGGCTGGCGGCACCTTGTTTTGTATCGCCGCGTTTTCGGCCGGCAGGCCGAAGGCATCCCAGCCCATGGGTTGCAGCACGTTGTAGCCGCGCATCTTGTGCCAGCGCGCCAGCACGTCGCCGATGGTGTAGTTGCGCACATGCCCCATGTGCAGCTTGCCCGATGGGTAGGGGAACATCGACAGGCAGTAGTACTTCGGTTTGGTCGAATCCTCGATGGCGCGGAAGGCGCCGGTGGATTCCCAGTGGCGCTGGGCGGCCTGCTCGATTTCGCCGGGATGGTATTTTTCCTGCATGGATTGGGTATGAATTTTGGGCGCGGCGCGGGATGCGGCGGAAGCCGGAAATTATACCTGCCGACCCAGGGCGTCAGCCCTTTGCCCCGCCTGCGCTTAGAATTGGCGGTATGAAGAACTCCACACCCTTGCGCCAGACCAATCTGGCTGAAAAGATTTTGACCACCGCGGCCGGCGCCATCATGCTGGTCGTCGGCCTGATGTTCTCGGCGGTGGTCTTCGCTGTCATCGTCGCTGTCGGGTTGCTGCTGTGGGGCTACCTGTGGTGGAAGACGCGCGAGTTGCGCCAGCGGCTGCGTGAACGGCCCCAGCCCGCCAACGCCGCCAATGCCTCCACCAACCCCGCCGATTTCGTGCGCAACCCCGTCGGCGGTCGCGTGTTCGAGGGCGAGGTGTTGCGCGAAGACGCGGCAGAGCAGGGCGAAGTTCGCGAAATTCACCCCGAAAAAAGTCGGCGCTAGCGGTACGGCGCCACGAAAGCGGAATCCCCTTTCAATTACGAACGAGGTCTTGACATGCCCCACACCCTGCCCTACACGCCCGAGCTGATGCACGAACTGAACACCCTGCTACGCTTCGACCCGGAAACAACCCAGTTAGGCATCAAGGTGCACAAAGACGCCGACCCGGCGGTAATCGCCGCGGCCGAGCGCTTGCATGGCAAGGGCCTGATCTCGCAGGCCGATGGCGGCTACCTCACCCGCCACGGACGCGAAGCGGCCGAACACGCCCAAGCGGCGCTGGCGCTGCTGCGGACCTGACGTCGGCCACGGATCGGGCTTACTCGAAGCGGGTGTCGAGACCTGACTCGGCCATTTCGGCGGCGCGCAACTGGGCGCGCGCCTTGCTGCGCGTCTCTTCCCATTCGGCGTCCGGATTCGAGTCGGCGACGATGCCGGCGCCGGCCTGGACGTAGATGCGACCATCCTTGATGACGGCGGTGCGGATGGCGATGGCGAGATCCATGTCGCCATTGAAACCGAGGTAGCCAACCGCTCCCGCGTAAATGCCGCGCTTGGTCGGCTCCAGTTCGTCGATGATCTCCATTGCCCGTACTTTCGGCGCGCCGGAAACGGTGCCGGCGGGGAAAGTGGCCTTGAGTACCGACAGCGGGCCTTCGTCGTCTTTCAGCACACCTTCGACATTGGAGACGATGTGCATGACGTGGGAGTAGCGTTCGATGCTGTATTGCTCGGTGACCTTGACCGAGCCAGTCTTGGCGACGCGGCCGACATCGTTGCGGCCGAGATCGAGCAGTTGCAGGTGCTCGGCGCGCTCCTTCGGGTCGGCCAGCAATTCGGTGGCGAGGGCGGCATCTTCCTCGGGCGTGGCGCCGCGCTTGCGTGTGCCGGCGATGGGCCGCAGGGTGATGCGGCGCTTGCCATCTTCATCATCGAGGCGAACCAGAATCTCCGGCGAAGCGCCGACGACGTGGAAATCCTCGAAGTCGAAATAGAACATGTACGGAGAAGGGTTGAGCGTGCGCAGGGCGCGGTAGAGCGCCAGCGGGCTGGCCTTGTAGGGCTTGCTCATGCGCTGGCTTAACACCACCTGCATGACGTCGCCCTCAAGGATGTACTGCTTGGCACGGAGCACGGCGGCCTTGAATGCCTCCTCGCCGAACTCGGACTCGGCCGGTTCGCTCGCTACCGCCGTGTCTTGCGGAATCCGCACCGGCTCGCGTAGTTTGGCCAGCAGTTCCTTCAGTCGCCCCTGAGCCTGTTTCCATGCGCCAGGGAAGCCGGGTTCGGCGAAAACAACGAGACTCAATTTGCCCGAGAGGTTATCGACGATGGCGATTTCTTCCGACAGCGTCAGCAGGATGTCCGGCACGCCGAGCGGATCGGGTTTCACCGGATGGTTGGCGCCATCGAGCTTCGGCTCGATGAAGCGCACGGTGTCGTAGCCGAAAGCGCCGACCAATCCGCCGCAGAAGCGCGGCAGGCCCTTGAGATCAGGCACCTTGAAGCGCGCCATGAACTCCGAGATATAGGACATCGGGTTGGTGTGCTCGCGCCGTTCGGCGACGCGGTTGCCGGTGAGCAGCAGGATGGTCGAACCCTGCACGCTGATGCGGGTCTGGCTGGACAGGCCGATGAGTGAATAGCGCCCGAAACGCTCGCCACCCTGTACCGATTCAAGCAGGTAGGAATACGCGCCGCCAGCGAGCTTGAGATAGATCGACAGCGGCGTGTCGAGATCGGCGAAGGTGTCGAGGGTAACGGGGATACGGTTGTAGCCTTCGGCAGCCAACCGGTTGAATTCAGACTCTTTCATGTACGGCTAACAAGCTGAGCGGCGATCTCGATGGAGTCGACAATGGCATCGCAACCCAGTCCGCGCACGTCCTGCCCCTCGTTATAGCCGTAGGGGACGAGGAAAACTTTGCAGCCGGCGCTGTGCCCGGCCTTGAAATCATGCACCGAATCACCGATCAGCAGCGTGTCGGCGGGGGAGACATTGAGGCGGCCACAGGCCCAGATCACCGGCATCGGGTCGGGCTTGGGGCGGGGCAGCTGATCGCCGCTGACCACCACTTCCATGAAAGGCAGCAATCCGGTACGTTCCAGCAGGGGCAGGGTGAAAGCACCCGCCTTGTTGGTGATGACGCCGAGCGGTAGCCCCTTGGCCTTGAGCGCGGCAATGCCCGTCATCACACCGGGAAAGGGCGCGGCGCAACGGCCGTTGAAGTGGGCGTAATGGCGCTTGAAACTGGACAGCGCGGCAGCGGGCGGCGGGGTCGGATCGTCGGCGGCTTCAAGCGCGCCAGCCAGCACGCGCTTGACCAGGTTCGGGATGCCGCGGCCGACATAGGCGCGAATGTCCTCGACCGCCACGCCCGCCCGCCCGATGTCGTACAGCATGCCGTTGGCGGCGGCATGCAGGTCGAGCACGGTGTCGAGCAGCGTGCCGTCCAGGTCGAGCAGGACGGCCCCGACCGCGAACGGGGCAGGGGGTGGTGTTGGTGTCATTACACCTTCGCCAGTTCGGCGCGCATCTGGCCGATGATCGTGTCGTAGCGGTTCGGGTCGCTTTCATTGCGCTTGCTGAACACGGCCGAGCCGGCAACGAAGGTATCCACGCCCGCGCGGGCCACGTCGGCGATGTTGGCCGGGCCGACGCCGCCGTCGATCTCGATCTCGACCTTGAGGCCACGATCATTGATCATCTGGCGCACCGCACGGGCCTTGTCGAGCACGTAGGGGATGAACTTCTGGCCACCGAAGCCGGGGTTAACCGACATCAGCAGCACCATGTCGAGCTTGTCGAGCGTGTATTCGAGCACGTCCAGCGGGGTGGCCGGGTTGAACACCAGGCCGGCCTTGCAGCCGCATTCCTTGATCAGGCCGATGGTGCGGTCGACGTGTTCGGAGGATTCGGGGTGGAAGGTTATGTAGGTGGCGCCAGCCTTGGCGAAGTCGGGGATGATGCGATCGACCGGCTTGACCATCAGGTGCACGTCGATGGGCGCGGTGACGCCGTGCTTGCGCAGCGCCTCGCAAACCAGCGGGCCGATGGTGAGGTTGGGGACGTAGTGGTTGTCCATTACGTCGAAGTGGACGATGTCGGCGCCAGAGGCGAGGACGTTGTCGACCTCCTCGCCGAGCTTGGCGAAGTTGGCCGACAGGATGCTCGGGGCGATACGGTAGGTCATGACGGTCTCCTGAAGAATTCCAAGGCAAAAAAATTTCAACGGCCGATTTTAGCCCATCGACGGTTGCGGCTGCGGTGCTTTTAGTGTGAAATGGCAGACATGGCTGAAGCGAAGAAACATGAGATCACCGTCGTGGTGGCGACGCAGTACCTGCCCGAGCAGTCGGAGCCGGAAAGCGCACGCCACGTTTTCTCCTATACCGTGTCGCTCAACAACACGGGCAGCGTTGCCGCCCAGTTGATCTCGCGCCACTGGATCATCACCGATGCCGATGGCAAGGTGCAGGAGGTGCGCGGACTTGGCGTGGTTGGGCATCAACCCCTGCTGAAGCCGGGCGAACATTTCGAATACACCAGCGGCTGTGCCCTGGCCACCCCGGTGGGCACCATGAAGGGCAGCTACCAGATGGTGGGCGAAGATGGCACGCAGTTCGAGGCGCAGATCGCCGAATTCGTGATGTCGATGCCCCGAACGCTGCACTGAGCCGGCATTGAGCCTTGGCTGGCCCGGCGCCGATCACTGCGGTGATCGCGCTTCCTCGGCGCTCAGATATTTCCACGGCAGCGGCAGCAAACCCGGCACTTTCTCGCGGTAGCGGCGATAGGCGTCGCCGTGGAAGGCGACCAGCTTTCTTTCCTCGAACCACGAACCGACCTTGAAATAGAGCGTGATGGCTAAGGCCGAAACCAGCCAGGCTTCGTTCATGTCGCGCGTCCACACGAGGATGAGGCCGAACAGATACCAGGGGTGGCGGACGAAGCGGTGAAAGAAGGAGAGCGTGAACCCTTCGCGATCCTGCGTGCCGCCATCGTGTTCACGGATCTGCCGCAGACCGAGGAACTCGTCCATGTCGTAGGCGCGCGTGGAGGCGAAAAAGCCGGCGACGGCCGCCAGCGCCAGGCCGTTGGTCAGCCACCAGCCCACGCCGCGCCATTGCCACAAGGTTTCACCGGGATGCGCATGGATCAGCCAGAGCAGCGGCAGCGCCGTGAGCGACGCCACGATATTGAAGGCGAGCCGGTAATACGGACCCGCAGCCGGCCAGCGGTGCGCCAGCCAGGCCTTGGCCGTCAGGCTGGCCAGGATCGAATGCAGCAGGCCATACGCCAGCCAGCCTAGCGCCAGCCCTATCTGGCTCATGCCTCAGGAACGATAGTCGGCATTGATCTTGACGTAGTCGTAGGAAAAATCGCAGGTCCACACCTTACCCCGCGCCGCGCCGCGACCGAGGTCGACGCGGATGACGATTTCGGCCGGCTTCATCACCCGCGAGCCGTCTTCCTCCCGGTAACTCGCCGCACGGCCACCATTCTCGGCGACCAGCACGTCGCCCAGCCAGAGCTTCAGTCTGGCGACATCGAGGTCGCGCAGCGCCGGATCGTTGCCCCAGGCATTGCCGATGGCGCCGAGGATACGACCGAGGTTGGGGTCGGAGGCGAAGAAGGCGGTCTTGACCAGCGGCGAGTGGGCGATGGCGTAGCCGACCGCCTTGCATTCGTCGTGCGTGGCGCCGCCGTCGACCTGAATTTCGATGAACTTGGTGGCGCCTTCGCCATCGCGCGCGATGGCCTGGGCCAGCGTGGCGGCCACGGCGGTGACGGCTTCGCGCAGCACGGCGTAATCGGGTTCCATCGCATCGACGATCTCCGCGTTGCCGGCCTGGCCGGTGGCGATCAGGATGAAGGAATCGTTGGTCGAGGTGTCACCGTCCACGGTGACGCAGTTGAACGACTCGTCGGCGACCTCCTGCACCAGTCGGTCGAGCAGCGGCTGCGAAATCGCGGCGTCGGTGGCCACGAAGCCGAGCATGGTGGCCATGTTGGGCTTGATCATGCCGGCGCCCTTGCTGATGCCGGTGACGGTAATTGCCGCTGCCGTACCGCTAGCGCCGACTTTTTGCGAGGCGCCCTTGGGCAGCGTGTCGGTGGTCATGATGGCTTGCGCCGCCTCGAACCAGCCATCGGCTTTCAGCGCGGCCCGGCAGGCGGGCAGGCCGGCGACGAGGCGCTCGACCGGTAACGGCTCCATGATGACGCCGGTTGAAAACGGCAGCACTTGCGCCGCATTCACGCCCAGCAATTGCGCGGCGGCGGCGCAGGTGGCGTTGGCGGCGGCCAGGCCCGGATCGCCGGTGCCGGCATTGGCGATGCCGGTGTTGATGACCAGCGCGCGGATGTCGCCGGTCAAAAGATGTTGCCGGCACACCTGCACCGGCGCCGCGCAGAAGCGGTTCTGCGTGAACACGCCGGCCACGCGACTGCCGGGCGCCAGTTCGATCAGGGTCAGGTCGCGGCGGTTGGCCTTGCGGATGCCGGCTTCGGCGACGCCGAGGCGGACCCCGGCAACGGCATGGAGGGATTCGGGGCTGGGGGCGGCAAGATTCACGGGCATGAGCTTATTTGTCTCCAAAAACGTGTTGCCATAGCGCACGCACGGCGGCGATACGCTCGGCGACCGCGGCGGCGTCGACGCGGGCGGGTTGGTTGTTGAGCCGCAACTGGTGTTGCAGCCGGCGGAATTCGCGGTAGGCGACGCGCACCCGCTCGGCCAGTTCGGCCGGGATCAGGCCGACTTTGCCCGCCATCTTCAGCAAGGCGAGGTTGCCCTTGTTGGCGGTGAGTTCGGGGTGCTCGCAGGCATGACCGAGAACGAGATATTGCACGACGAACTCGACGTCGATGAGTCCGCCGCGATCCTGCTTGAGATCGAAATTTTCACTTAAATGCGTACTCTTGCCGCCATGGGCGTCCAGCATCTTCAGGCGCATGGTCACCACTTCCTCGCGCAGCGTGGCAAGGTCGCGCGGCTGGCAGAGAATTTCGCACCGGATATCCTCGAAGGCTGCGCCGATGGTGGTGTCGCCGGCCGAAAAACGCGCGCGGGTCAAGGCCTGGTGTTCCCACACCCAGGCCGATTCGAGCTGATATTGGCGGAAGGAGTCGAGCGAGACCACGATCAGGCCGGCGTCGCCATTGGGTCGCAGCCGCAGGTCGGTTTCAAACAATTGGCCGGCCGAGGTTTGCGACGACAGCCAGGTGTTCAGCCGCGTGGCGAGTTTGGCGTAGGTGCTGGCGGCGTCAGGGTTCGGGTCATCAAAGAGGAAAATCAGGTCGAGGTCGGAAGCGTAGCCCAGTTCCTTGCCGCCGAGCTTGCCGTAGCTGATGACGGCGAAGCGCGGCTCGGCATCGGCTGCGCAATGCTTCTTGAGCAGTTTGCGCCAGGCATAGCGGATCGCCAGGTCGAGCATGAGATCGGCCAGGGCCGAGAGATCGTCGGCCAGCCGTTCGACGCTGAGCAGCCCGGCGATGTCCTGCGCCAGCAGACGAAAGACCTGAGCATGGTGCGCCTCGCGCATCAGGTCCATCTGACGCTCGGTATCGGGTTCCACGGCGTCGAGCTGGTCGCCCAGTTGCGTCGCGAATGTCGGCCAGTCGGGCGCGGTTTCGAGCAAGCGGGCGTCGAGCAGTTCGTCGAGCAGGACCGGGTGCAGCTTGAGGTATTCGGCCGCCCAACTTGATCCGCCGGCAATTTTCGCCACCTGGGTCAGCGCCTGCGGATATTGCAGCAGCAGCGACAGGTAGGCGGCGCGACGGCTCACGGCTTCGAGCAGATCGAGAATGCGCGACAGGGTGGCGTCGGGCGCTACAGCCCGCGTCGCCGCGGTCGCAGCGGCGACTTCGATCACGCGGGGCACCAGGGCGTCGAACTTTGTTCGCGTGGCCTCGCTCATCTGCTGGTAGCGGCTGGCGCCGCGCATGCTGTCGAGCCGCAGGATGGCCGCCTTGGCGTCGGCATAGCCGAGGCGGACCAGTTCGTCGATACGGCCGCCGGGGCCGTCGGTCTCCTTGCCGTGCCAGATCGTATCGAGGGCGTGGTCGGTTTCATTGGGGTCGGCGAACACCGCCTCGAAATGGCGCGAAACATTCTGGCGATGGTCGTCCAGTTCGGCCGCCAGCGCCTCATAGTTGGCGAAACCCATGGCGCGGGCAATGATGGCTTGATCGGCGGCTGTTTCCGGCAGGCTGTGGGTCTGGGCGTCGTCGAGATATTGCAGGCGATGTTCAAGGCGGCGCAGGAATTCATAGGCGGCCGTCAGTTCGACCACGGCGTCGAGGCCGAGTTGCCCGCGGTCGACCAGCAGGCGCAGCACCGCCATCGTTGGCTTGATCAGCAGCGCACTGTCGCGGCCGCCGCGAATCAGCTGAAAAACCTGGGCGATGAACTCGATTTCGCGGATGCCGCCCGGGCCGAGCTTGACGTTGGCTGCCATATCCTTGCGCGCTACCTCGCGGCGGATTTGCGCATGCAGGTCGCGCATGGCGTTGATCGCGCCGAAATCGAGATACTTGCGAAAAACGAAGGGCCGGCGGATTTTCTCCAGTTCGTCCAGGCGGTCGCCGGTGTATCTGCTACCGAGGGGGCGCGCCTTGATCCAGGCATAGCGTTCCCATTCGCGGCCCTGGGTGATGAAGTAGTTTTCCAGCATGTCGAAAGAGCAGACGAGGGGGCCGGAATCGCCGTTGGGCCGCAGTCGCATGTCGACGCGAAAAACCTGGCCGTCACCAGTAATCTCGGCGATGGCCGCAATCAACTGCTTGCCGAGACGGCTGAAAAACTCGAAATTGGAAATCGTTTTTGTGGCGTTGTTTACCCCGTCGGTGTCCCCGTCGTCGGGATAGACGAAGATCAGGTCGATATCCGACGAAACATTCAGCTCGCGGCCGCCGAGCTTGCCCATGCCGATGACGATGAGTTGCTGGGCCTCGCCTTTCTCGTTGCGGGGGGTGCCGTAACGGGTGGTGAGCGCGGCCGTCAGTACCGCCAGCGCCGTTTCGACCGCCACTTCGGCGATACCGGTCATGCTCTCGGTGACCTCGCCCAACCGGGCCCTGCCGGAGAGGTCGCGGGCAGCGATGCGAGCATGGGCGCGCTGCTTCAGCCGGCGCAACGCGGGTTTGATGGTGTCTTCGGTCGGCGAATCAGCAGCGAGCCAGCCCCGCATTTCAGCCAGGCCCAGCGGTTCGTCGATATGCGCCGCCACCTCGGCGGCAATTTCCGGCTTTGCCGCGAGCAGACGGGCAAAGTGGCGCGAACAGGATGAAATATCGGCTGAACAGGGCATTGGTTTAGAATCGCGGCATGGCGGGCGCCATTGTATATCCCCTGTATCCTCGTCTTTTCCCTTATGTTTAACTTGTAGCGTGTAGCCTGTTTCGTGCATTGCCGCAGGGAGCTTGAAGAGCCTGCTGCTTGTTGCCCGTTGCCTCCTGCCCGTTGCCTCCTGCCCATTGTGCCCCTGCCCGCTATCGCAACCACCGTCGCTTCATTTCGCGCCTTGCTCGCCCGTCCGCGGGTGCGCTTGGGCCTGCGCGTTACCCTTTGGTTTGTCGGCACGCTCTATTTTGTTTTCGCTCTGCTGGTGCTGGTGCTGCGTTACGCGGTATTGCCGCAGATCGAGAACTACCGGCCTAGCATTGAGCGCGCCATTTCCGCCGCGCTGCACATGCCCGTGTCGATCCGCCAGATCGAGGCCGGATGGCAGGGCCTGCGGCCGAGCCTCACGCTGACCGGACTCGACGTGCGCGACGCCGCCAACCACACCGTGTTTACGCTCGATCATATCGAGGCCGACGTGGGCTGGCTGTCGCTTCCGATGCTTGAGCTACGACTGAACCGCCTGGAGATCGTCTCCCCGCGCGTCGATATCCGTCGCGACGCCGCCGGCAAGATATTCGTGGCCGGCATCGAGGTCGATACCGACAGCGCCGATGCGGGTTTTGCTGACTGGTTATTGGCGCAGCATCGGGTGGTGGTGCGCGACGCCGCCGTCACCTGGAACGACGAGAAGCGCGGGGCGCCGCCGCTGGCCCTGTCGAAACTCAATTTCGATCTGCGCAATTCCGGCAAGCGGCACCGTTTTGGCCTGACCGCCGAGCCGCCGCGCGCCCTTGCCGCGCGCATCGACCTGCGCGGCGACTTCAAGGGGCGGGATGTCGACCTGCTCGATTCCTGGAAAGGCGAGGCCTATGCCGAACTCGACTATGCCGATCTGGCGGTCTGGCGTACCTGGATCGATTATCCCTTTGAATTGCCGCAGGGCAGTGGCGGCCTGCGGCTGTGGCTGAGCTTCGCCGCCAAGCGGCTGACGTCGATCGCGGCGGATGTGAGCCTGGCCAATGTGCAACTGCGGCTCGGCCCCGACCTGCCGCTGCTCGATCTCGAAACGGTCGAGGGTCATCTGGCGGGCAAGCGCCTGACCGACGGTTACGAAGCCGAGGCCAAGCACCTGTCACTCAAGACAAAATTCGGCACGCAGATCGAGCCGACCGACTTCCGCCTGCGCTGGGAAGCGCCGGCGGTGAACCGCGTGGCGCGCGGCGAATTTTCGGCCAACGGCCTCGATCTGGCGGCCCTGACCAATCTGGCGGCCCATCTGCCGCTGGAAGCCAGCGTAAGTCAGCGGCTGGCCGCCTGGGCGCCGCGCGGTCGTTTGCATGATCTTGCCGCCAGCTGGACGGGGCAGGCCGGCGCGCTGGCCGGCTGGAAGGTCAAGACCCGTTTCGAGGGATTGGGGCTGGCAGCACGCGAGCGGCTGCCGGGGTTCAGCGGCATCAGCGGCTCGGTCGAGGGTGATGAGAAGGGCGGCATGCTCAAGCTCGCCAGCCGCCAGCTGAGCATCGAAATGCCGGATATATTTGCCGAGCCGCGGCTCGATATCGAATCGCTTGAAGCCAGCACGAAGTGGCGGGCGGTCGAGGGCCGCATCGTGGTGGATGTGACCAAGGCGGAATTCAAGAACCGCGACGCGACCGGCCGCTTCGGCGGCACCTATCGAACCGCGACGGACGGCGGTCCCGGCGATATCGACATCGAGGGCAGTCTCGCGCAGGCGTCGGGTGACGCGGTGTGGCGCTACATGCCGCTGGTGGTTAACAAGGAAGCCCGCGACTGGTTGCGCGCCGCCATCGTTGTCGGCGTGGCATCGGAAGCGACTTTGAAGCTCAAGGGTGACCTGCGGCAGTTTCCGTTTCGCGATGGCAAGGGCGGCCTCTTCCAGGTCAAGGGGCGCTTCGGCGGCGCAACGCTGAAATTTGCCGAAGGCTGGCCGGAAATTCGCGGCATCGACGGCGAACTGTTGTTCGAAGGCGTGCGCATGCAGATCAAGGGCAGCAAGGGCATGCTGCTGGGCGCGGGCGTTTCGGCGGTCAGCGCCGAGATTCCAGACCTGGAAACCATGGAGGAAATGCTGCACGTTTCCGGCAAGGCGACGGGGCCGACGGCGGAATTTCTCAAGTTCATCGAGGCCAGCCCGGTGGGCGAGCGCATCGATCATTTCACCGCGCCGATGACGGCGACCGGTAATGGCGACCTTGATCTGAAGCTGGTTTTGCCGTTGCGACATCTCGACAAGACTCGGGTCGAAGGGCGTTACCGCTTCGCCAACAATCGCGTGAGCATCGACGGCGATTTGCCGCCACTGACGGACGCCCATGGCGAGGTGCGCTTTACCGCCGACAAGCTGGAAGCGCAGCGGGTGCGCGCCTCGTTGCTGGGCGCGCCGATGACGCTCGACATCGCCACCGCCGGCGAAGGCCAGGTCAACGTCAAGGCGGCGGGCTCGGTCGCCGTGCGCGAATTGCGTCAGCAGTTTCCGCATCCCGTGTTCGATCATTTGTCTGGCAGCGCGCCCTGGAGTGGTTCGGTGAAGGTGAAAAAGCACAACGCCGAGGTGCGGCTCGAATCCTCGCTCGTCGGCATCGCGTCGAGCCTGCCGGCGCCTTTCAACAAGAGCGCCACGGAGCCGCGCCTGCTGACGCTGGAACGCAAACCGCCGCCCGAGGTGCGCAAGCCCGCCGCCGGTGCGCCGACCCGCGATACGCTTTCACGCGACCAGCTCGAGGTGAACTATGGCGACGCCGTCAAGGCCCAGTTCGTGCGCCGGCACGGCGAAACCACGGGCGCCGAGCACGCCACCGTCACCGAGCGCGGCGTAATCGCGGTCGGCATGAACCCGCCGCCGCTGCCCGAGCAGGGTGTCCTGCTGGCAGCGGAACTTGATGCGCTCGATCTCGATTTCTGGCGCAAGCTGCTGGCGAACGGCAACGGCGGGCCACCCCCCATTGGTCAGGTCCAACTGCATGCGGGAGAGCTGACCACGCATGGCAAGAGCTTTTCCAATTTCCGGCTCAATGCCATGCACGAGCGCGACCTCTGGCGCGCCGAGATCAGCGGCGACGCCTTTGCCGGTCATCTCGACTGGGCCGGCGAGGGCGCCGGCCGACTGACGGGGCGACTGTCGCGGGTAACCATTCCGGAGAGCCTGACCAGCATCAAGGTTGACGTCGATGAGTCGCCGACCGAGCTGCCGGCCATTGACCTGCTGATCGATCGTTTCAAGCTGCACGGCAAGGATTTCGGCGAAGTCAAGTTGCAGGCCGGCAACCGCGACGGCCTGTGGAGCGCCGTCCTCAATGTACGCAACGAGGACGGCACGCTGACCGGTCAGGGCCGCTGGCGGCCGCACGGGAGCACCCCGCTGACCGAATTCGATTTCGTGCTGGAGGCGAAAAGCATCGAAAAACTGCTGGCACGGATGGGCTACCCGCAGGCGGTACGGCGGGGCACAGCCAAGCTCGAAGGCAAGCTCGGCTGGACCGGTTCGCCACTGCTGATCGACTATCCGTCACTGTCCGGCAACCTCAAGCTGGAGGCGGCCAATGGCCAGTTCAGCAAGCTGGAACCGGGGGTCGGGCGGTTGATCGGGGTGCTCTCGCTACAGTCGCTGCCGCGCCGCATCACGCTTGATTTTCGCGATGTTTTCAGTGAGGGCTTCGCCTTCGACAGCATCCGCGGCGAATCGACGGCAACGCGCGGTGTTCTCGTCACCAAGGACATGGAAATCACCGGGCCGTCGGCACGCGTCATCCTTAATGGCAGCGTGAATATCCCCAAGGAGACCCAGTCGCTCAAGGTGCGAGTGCAACCGGCGCTCGGCGAAACCCTGGCGCTGGGTGCGATGCTGACCAACCCCGCCATCGGCGCGGTGACCTGGCTGGCGCAGAAGATTCTCAAGGACCCGCTGGGCCGGGTCTTCGCTTTCGAGTATGCAGTGAGCGGCAGTTGGGCCGATCCGAAAGTTGAAAAAGTCGGCGCTAGCGGTACGGCAAAAGAAAGCAAGGTCGACGAACCCGCCACCGGCAAGGGCAGCGCCAAGTGATTGATCTGCGCGTTGCCGCGGTACAAATGGTTTCCGGCCCGGCGGTGGCGGCGAATCTGGCAACGGCCGGCCGGTTGATCGCGCAGGCCGCCACCGCCGGCGCGCAATTCGTTGTCTTGCCCGAGTATTTTCCGCTGATCGGCGCGACGGATGGCGACCGCCTTGCCGCCCGCGAGCAGGCGGGGGCGGGGCCGATCCAGGACTTTCTGGCCGCGGCGGCCTCGCGCCACGGCATCTGGCTGGTGGGCGGCTCCATGCCCATGATGGCCGCCGATCCCGCCAGGCTACGCAACAGCACCCTCGTCTTCGATCCGGCGGGCCGCCAGGTCGCGCGCTATGACAAGATTCACCTTTTCGGTTTCCGCCAGGGCAACGAGCATTACGACGAGGCGGCCACCATCGAGGCGGGCGATACGCCAACGGCTTTCGAAACGCCGTTCGGCCGGGTTGGCCTCGGTATCTGCTATGACCTGCGCTTCCCCGAACTCTTTCGCGCGCTGGGCGAACCTGAACTTATCGTGCTGCCCGCCGCCTTTACCGAAACCACCGGCCGTGCTCACTGGGAATTGCTGCTGCGCGCCCGCGCCGTCGAGAACCAGTGTTATGTTGTCGCCTCGGCGCAGGGCGGCCAGCATCCGAACGGGCGTCTTACCCACGGCAACAGCATGATCGTCGACCCATGGGGCGAGGTGCTGGCCCGGGTCGATAAGGGCGAAGGCGTCGCCATCGCCGAACTTTCCGCCGCGCGGCTTGCCGAAGTACGTGGCAATCTACCGGCCCTGCAACACCGAAAACTGCCGAATCGACCCTGACTCTCGACCCTGACCATGACCCTCGCTCCCGACACCCTTTACCGCACCGCCGAGCAATGCCTGCTGGCGCCTTACGATTTGTCGCCGCGCCGGCTGGAGGGCGTCTTCAGTCAGATATTCGGCCACCGCGTCGACTACGCCGACCTCTATTTCCAGTACGGCCGCTCCGAGGCCTGGAGCCTGGAGGAGGGTATCGTCAAGTCGGGCAGCTTCAGCATCGACCAGGGCGTCGGCGTGCGCGCCATCGCCGGCGAGAAAACCGCCTTTGCCTATTCGGACGAAATCAGCCTGCCGGCGCTCGATGCAGCCGCCAAGGCGGTGCGCGCGATTGCCGTCAGCGGATCGCATCGGCTGGTGCCGATGCTTGGCAAGCGCCGCGTGGCGCCGCTGTATTTGCCGCATGACCCCATTGCCTCGCTCGACGACACCGCCAAGGTGCAACTGCTGGAAAGGCTGGAAGGCTATGCCCGTGCCGCCGACCCGCGCGTGGTCGAAGTGATGGCGCACATCGCCGGCACTTGGGAAGTGGTGCTGGTGGCGCGTTCCGACGGTCATCTTGCCGCGGATGTGCGGCCGCTGGTGCGCGTGTCCGTTACCGTCATCATGAAAGACGGCGACAAGCGCGAGCAGGGATCGAGTGGCGGCGGCGGCCGCTTCGACTACGGTTATTTCACCGATGACGTGCTCAAGGATTACGCCGCCAAGGCCGTGCATCAGGCCAGCGTCAACCTCGCGGCCAAGCCCGCGCCGGCCGGCACCATGACCGTGGTGCTGGGCTCGGGCTGGCCCGGCATCCTGCTGCACGAAGCCATCGGCCACGGCCTCGAAGGCGATTTCAACCGCAAGGGCAGTTCCGCCTTCGCCGGTCGCATCGGTGAGCGGGTGGCGGCCCCGGGCGTCAATGTGGTCGACGACGGCACCCTGCCCAACCGGCGCGGCTCGCTGTCCATCGATGACGAAGGCAATCCGACGCAGCGCACCCTGCTGATTGAGGACGGCATCCTCACCTGCTATCTGCAGGATTCGCTCAATGCCCGCCTGATGGGCGTCGAGCCCACCGGTAACGGCCGCCGCGAATCATTTGCCCATTTGCCATTGCCGCGCATGACCAACACCGTGATGTTGGCGGGCGACAAGGACCCGCAAGAGATCACCAGCGGCAAGTTTGTCTTTTCCACCGCCGAGGCCTACCTGATCGAGAACGGCAAGATCACCACCCCGGTCAAGGGCGCCACCCTGATCGGCAACGGCCCCGACGTGCTTACCCGCGTGTCGATGATCGGCAACGACCTCGCCCTCGATCCCGGCGTCGGCACCTGCGGCAAGGAAGGGCAGAGCGTGCCGGTGGGGGTGGGCCAGCCGACGCTACGGATCGATGGGCTGACGGTGGGTGGCACCGGGTAAAGTGCTATCATTTGTGCATTCAATTCAATTTCTTTGGTGCAGTCATGGCGAGTATGAGTATTCGTGGGCTGGACGATCAGGCACTGATCCGCCTTAAAATATCAGGCCGCGCAAGAGGGCAGTAGTCTTAACGGTTTGGTGCTGCGCTTGCTGCAAGGCGCGGGCACGGCAAACCAACCCGACACTTTGAGAAAGTTTGATGATCTCGACGCGTTGGCGGGCACGTGGAGCGACGAGGAGGCGGAAGCCTTCGAACGCAACACGGCGGCGTTTGCCGAGGTCGATGCGGCGCTCTGGAAATAGGCCATGCGCCCCATTGCGTTGGACACCAACGCTTATACCGCTTTCAAGCGCGGCGATGCCGCAGTGGTTGCCGTGCTGCAGCATGCTCCCGGCATCATTCTGTGTGCCACGGTGCTGGGGGAGTTGCTGGGAGGCTTCGCCGCCGGTCAGCGGGAGAGTGCCAACCGCGCCGAATTGACGCGGTTCATCGACGTGCCGCGCGTGAAGGTGGTATCCAGCACCGCGGCCACGGCCGATCTGTATGCGCTGGTCTATGCCGCCCTGCGCCGTAAAGGCCAACCTATTCCCACCAATGACCTATGGATTGCCGCCAGTAGCCTTGAGTATGGTGCTGCGCTATTGACGCTCGATGCGCATTTTAAAAATATCGATGGCCTGCGCGTGGGTACGCGACTGGAAGACTTTATTCCCTGACCGCCCCGCGCGTGGATACGGGGCGGTCAGGGTTTACCGCAGCGTCGTTACTGTTTGAAGGCGCCGACGCCGACGATGGCGCTGGGGGTGTTGAGCTTGTAAGTCAGGCCGACAGCCGTCGGTCCGCTGGTGCCGGCAAAGAATCCGCCAACCGTACCGGTATAAGCCCCGGAGTTGACGCTGGCCCCGCCCGTGCTTGACGTGAAGTTCGACCGGTTGGTGCCGAATGGCATGGAGGCCGACACGGCGTAGGTGCTACCGTGGCTGACCGAGAAATTCGCCGAAGCGTAGTTGCTAAGGAAATTCGCGGATACCGTGCCGCCGGTGATGCCGGTACCAACGCCGCCCGAACGTGCCCAGGATGTAGTGGATGCTGGCACCGGTGACGTTCAAGGTCTCGGCGCTGACATATCCGCTCAGCGAGGCGAACAGGGAAATCTTCGGGTTGGCCCAGCGTCCCCAGTAGAGGTTGCCATCCACGCCGGCATTGGTCGGTTGGGGCAGGATCACGCTGGCGAACTGACCGTTGTTCATGTTGAGCACCGCACCGCGCAATTCGTTGTTGGCGAGATAGACACCGCCAACGCCGAGCGCGGCATCAGTGGCGCTTAAGATGCCGGCGCCGACACCGATAGCAGCACTACTTCCGGTCCAAGTACCGTGCGACAACGAT
>JFJP01005447.1_pt1 | contig 21387 bp, 18 predicted proteins | sample 431651 | NCBI WGS metagenome assembly JFJP01 (sample SAMN02602958, study PRJNA72255) | Microbial mat metagenome, whole genome shotgun sequencing project. | biome: fresh water; feature: sink hole; material: water; isolation source: purple microbial (photo- and chemosynthetic) mats found in...
TGACGCCACAGGACGCCGCCACTGCCATCCTGCACGGATGGTCACGGGGTGCCTTCGAAATCCATTTCCCCAGGCGCTTTACTTTTTGGCTGAAGGTGCTGCGCTGCCTGCCCTACCGCCCCTATTTCGCCCTGACCCGTCGTCTCAAATCCATTCCAGGAAGCGTATGAACGAAGCAGTTGACAGAATCGTCCAGGCCTTTGAATCACTCAGTCCCGAGAGCGTCGCCCGACTGAATGCGATTTACGTACCAGACGCCGCTTTCAAAGACCCATTCAATGACGTGCAAGGCCTGCCAGAGATTCAACGAATCTTTGCCCATATGTTTGAAGCTTTGGTGCAACCACGGTTTGTCGTGACCCAACGCGTAGTTCAGGGGCAGCAGTGTTTCTTGTGCTGGGAATTCCATTTTGCTTTCAAGCAAACCAATATCGGTCAACCCCAGTGCATTCTTGGTGCAACACACCTGACGCTCGACGCCAGCGGCCGTATTGCCACTCACCGCGACTATTGGGATGCGGCCGAGGAACTTTACGAAAAGCTGCCGTGGATTGGCGGGCTGATGCGCTGGTTGAAGAAGCGCGCCGCGACATGAGTTCGAGGTTTTAGCTCAGGTTTGACTGCGTTTCTTGAGGCTAACCTTGGGTTTCGGTTTGGCGCGTTTGACATTACCGCCCGCTGTGAGTCGCTGGTTGCCCAGCACCCGCAGTGTTTTGACTTCCGGGCGTTGACCGGAGCGTTTGCTGTATTTGAGAACTTTGAAATCGCGCGGACCGGCCATGCGGTCTTCATCAACCGCTCGTTCTTTTTCGACCTTTGGGCGCCACAGCACCAGTAACTTGCCAATGTGCTGTATGGGCGCGGCATTCAGTTCTTCCGCCAGCGTCTGAAACATGGCTTCGCGAGCGATACGGTCGTCCGAAAATACGCGGATCTTGATGAGCCCATGGGCGTTGAGGGCGCCATCGGTCTCTTTTTTCACCGCATCGGTGAGGCCATCGTTGCCGATCATCACCACGGGATTGAGGTGATGGGCTTCAGCGCGGTGCACTTTGCGCTGGGCAGGTGTCAGTTGGATTTGGGGCATGCCGGTATTATCGGTTGGAATGAAAACCCCCAGCAAAGGCAAAAAGGTCAACAAGGCCTGGCTGCATGACCACATTAACGACCCCTACGTCAAGCTGGCCCATCGTGAGGGCTACCGCGCACGTGCGGCCTACAAACTAAAGGAAATAGACGAGACCTTTGGTCTGATCCTTCCGGGACATTTGGTGGTGGATCTGGGCTGTACTCCTGGCGCATGGAGCCAGTATGTCCGCCGCCGCCTGTCTCCTTTGGGAGCGGCCATTGGCGACCTGGATGGCACCATCATTGCACTGGACCTCTTGCCCATGGAGCCCATCGAAGGAGTCACTTTTATTCAGGGCGATTTTCGTGAGGTCGAGGTCCTGAGGCAATTGGAGTTGGCCCTTGCAGGGCGTCAAGCCGACATTGTCATCTCGGACATGGCTCCCAATCTTTCAGGTATCTCGTCTGCAGACGCTGCCCGGGTCGAAAACCTGGTGGAACTGGCCATTGAGTTCGCCCAAAACCATATGAAGCCCCAGGGTGCACTGGTAGCGAAGGTATTTCATGGCGGTAGCTACAACGAAGTGGTGCAGCACTTCAAGTCCGCGTTCAAGGTGGTCAAACCCTGCAAACCCAAAGCCTCGCGCGACCGGTCATCGGAGACGTTTTTGGTCGGGTTGGGACTCAAGCCGGTGTGAAGGACTGCTCACCTGCGCAACGTTTATTCCCGATAAACGGTGTTAAATCCACAATGCATGTTGGTTTGAAATTCGTAATTGAAGCGCCACTTGCCTTGAAACGCCTAAAATGCGTCCCAGATAGACATTGTGTGTGGTCGTGCGCCCCTCTTGGAGCTTCGCTTGAATAATCAGTGGTTTTCAAAAATTGCAGTCTGGTTGGTGATCGGCTTGGTGCTGTTCACCGTTTTTAAGCAGTTTGACTCGCGCAGTGTCGCGGGCGCCAACATGCTTGGCTATTCGGACTTTCTGGAGGAGGTTCGCAACAAGAACATCAAGAGTGCCATCATTCAGGAAGGTCAGGGCGGCACCGAGATTCTGGCCGTGACCACCGATGACCGCAAGGTTCGCACCACAGCAACCTACCTCGATCGTGGCCTGGTGGGGGACCTGATCAACAATGGAGTGAAGTTTGACGTCAAGCCCCGCGAAGAAGGCTCGCTCCTGATGACACTGCTGGTTAGCTGGGGCCCGATGCTGCTCCTGATCGGTGTGTGGATTTATTTCATGCGCCAGATGCAGGGTGGCGGCAAGGGGGGCGCATTCAGTTTTGGCAAGAGCAAAGCCCGACTGTTGGACGAAAACACCAATACCGTGACATTTGCCGATGTGGCCGGGTGCGATGAGGCCAAGGAAGAAGTCAAGGAAGTAGTGGACTTCCTGAAGGACCCGGCCAAGTTTCAAAAATTGGGTGGGCGTATTCCGCGCGGCCTATTGCTTGTCGGCCCCCCAGGAACCGGAAAGACGCTGCTGGCCAAATCGATAGCGGGCGAGGCAAAAGTTCCCTTCTTCAGCATTTCCGGTTCGGATTTCGTCGAGATGTTTGTGGGCGTTGGCGCGTCGCGCGTGCGCGACATGTTCGAGAACGCCAAGAAGAATGCACCCTGCATTATTTTTATCGATGAAATTGATGCCGTGGGTCGACAGCGTGGTGCCGGTCTTGGCGGTGGTAACGACGAGCGGGAACAAACCTTGAACCAGATGCTGGTGGAGATGGATGGTTTCGAGACTAATGTGGGGGTGATCGTGGTGGCGGCCACTAACCGACCCGACATTTTGGATGCCGCATTGTTGCGCCCTGGCCGTTTTGACCGTCAGGTGTATGTGACGCTGCCCGATATTCGCGGCCGAGAGCAGATTCTCAATGTGCACATGCGCAAGGTGCCGCTGGGTCAGGATGTCAGCCCTGGCGTGATCGCCCGTGGTACACCGGGCATGTCGGGGGCGGATCTGGCGAATTTGTGTAACGAGGCTGCCTTGATGGCTGCGCGGCGCAGTGCGCGGGTCGTCGAGATGCAGGACTTTGAGAAAGCCAAGGACAAGATCCTCATGGGGCCGGAGCGCAAGAGCATGGTGATGCCCGAGGAGGAGCGTCGCAATACGGCCTACCACGAGTCCGGCCACGCGTTGATCGGCAAGATGCTGCCCAAGTGCGATCCTGTGCACAAGGTCACTATCATTCCCCGTGGACGCGCTTTGGGTGTGACCATGAGCCTGCCGGCTCAGGACCGTTACTCGTATGACAGCGAATACATGCTCAACCAGATCAGCATGCTGTTTGGTGGTCGCATTGCTGAAGAAGTGTTCATGAAGCAGATGACGACTGGTGCATCCAACGACTTCGAGCGTGCCACCCATATTGCACGTGACATGGTCACGCGTTACGGCATGACCGATGCGCTGGGACCCATGGTGTACGCAGAAAACGAGGGTGAAGTGTTTCTGGGTCGTTCGGTGACCAAGACGACCAATATGAGCGAGCAGACCATGCAGAAGGTGGACTCGGAAGTGCGTCGCATCATTGACCAGCAGTACTCCCTGGCGCGCAAATTGATTGAAGACAACCAGGACAAGATGCACGTTATGGCCAAAGCGTTGCTGGAATGGGAAACGATCGACAGTGACCAACTGGATGACATCATGGCGGGCAAAGAGCCGCGCCCCCCGAAGGATTGGACCCCGCGATCACCTAATTCCGGCGGCGGTGGTGGTGATGGTGGTGGCGCTGCAACTGTGACAGCTGATCCCGCACCGACGGTGGCCTGATAACTGTGCACTGCGAAAAATCGGGGCCTCGTGCCCCGTTTTTCTTTTTCATCTATGACCATGCAATGGCAAACCCAGCGCTTTCTTCTTGATCTGACGTCCCCCAAGGTCATGGGGATTGTGAACGTGACGCCGGATTCTTTTTCCGATGCAGGGGCATACGCTGCGCCTGGCGCTGCACAAGCGCATTGCGAGCGCTTGCTGAAAGATGGTGCCGATATTCTGGATATTGGCGGAGAGTCCACCCGACCCGGTGCGTCGGCATTGCCCGTGGCGGAAGAGTTGGCCCGTGTGCTTCCGGTTGTTCGGCATGCAGTGACCCTGGGCGTGCCGGTGTCCGTGGACACCTACAAACCGCAGGTGATGCAGGCTGTCCTCGACCTTGGTGCAGACATCATCAACGACGTGTGGGCTTTACGGTGGGAAGACCCCGAATCCAATCTGAGTGGTCGGGATGTCATTGCACGGTGCGTCAGCTGCGGTGTGTGTCTGATGCATATGCACCGGGAACCGGCCACCATGCAGGCAGAGCCTATGCAGGGCAGTGTGATGTCCCAAGTGCTATCGTTTTTGCAGCGGGTTACGCAGGACCTACGGGCTTTGGGAGTCGATAAGACTCGAATTTGTGTGGACCCCGGCATTGGTTTTGGCAAGACTGTGCAGCAGAATTTTGCCCTGCTGGCGCATCAGGCGGAACTGTTGTCGCTGGGCTATCCGCTGCTCGCCGGGTGGTCGCGCAAGTCATCGTTGGCAGCCGTCACACAGAAATCGTTGTCGGCGGTCGCGACACTCGATCCCATTGAGCGCATGGTGCCCAGTGTTGCTGCCGCGCTGCTGGCCGTCCAGCATGGGGCCCATGTGGTACGGGTGCATGATGTCAAGCAGACCGTGCAGGCACTCAGGGTGCTGGGAGCCATGCGCAGCCAGATGACGCCCACCACACACTAGCGAAATTAAAGAAAACTACCATTCAAGGAGACAGCCTGTGACCCGCAAATATTTCGGAACCGACGGCATTCGCGGTACCGTTGGGCAACCGCCCATTACGCCGGACTTTGTACTGCGCCTGGCACACGCAGTAGGGCGTGTACTGAAGATGACTGAAACCAGGCCGACGGTATTGATAGGCAAGGACACGCGCATTTCCGGCTATATGCTGGAGAGCGCCCTGGAAAGCGGCTTCAATTCGGCGGGCGTGGATGTTGTGTTGCTTGGCCCACTGCCTACGCCCGGAGTGGCTTACTTGACCCGGGCCCAGCGTGCGTCGCTGGGGGTGGTCATCAGTGCCAGCCACAACCCGTTTGCTGACAATGGCATCAAGTTTTTCAGCGCCCAGGGAACCAAGTTGTCCGATACCTGGGAACTCGAGGTGGAGGCCGCTCTGGAACAGGTGCCGGTGTGGGTTGACTCCATCAATCTCGGCAAGGCACGTCGTCTGGACGATGCCGCGGGCCGCTACATCGAGTTCTGCAAAAGCACATTTGCCAATGACCTCACGCTCAAGGGCGTGAAGATTGTCATCGATGGTGCGCATGGCGCGGCGTACCAAGTGGCGCCCAAGGTGTTTCACGAATTGGGCGCCGAAGTGGTGTCTATTGGTTGTGCGCCCGACGGGCTGAACATCAACTACCAGGTAGGCGCTACGCATCCGCAGGCATTGGTCGATGCGGTCAAGGCCCATGGCGCGGACTTTGGTGTGGCACTGGATGGCGATGCTGATCGACTTCAACTGGTGGATGCTGCGGGACGATTGTTCAATGGCGACGAGATTCTGTACTTGATGGTGAAGGAGCGTTTGTCGCGTGGCGGCGGCATCCCCGCCAAGCGTTCTGGTGAGGCGGTGCCTGGTGTGGTGGGAACGCTGATGACCAATATGGCGGTGGAGCTGGCACTCAAGGATAAAGGGGTCGAGCTGGTGCGAGCCAAGGTGGGCGACCGCTACGTGTTGGAGGAACTGGAAAAGCGTGGCTGGTTGTTGGGAGGTGAAGGCTCTGGCCACCTGTTGGCACTGGACAAACACACGACGGGTGATGGCATCGTGTCTGCGTTGCAGGTCTTGCAAGCCTGTATGCGCAGTGGGCAGACGCTGGCTGAGCTTTTGGCCGAGGTCCGATTGTTCCCTCAGGTGCTACTCAACGTGCGTCTGCAGCCCGGACAGGATTGGGCAACGAATGCCCGTATGAAGCAGGAGACGGAACTTGTGCAAGCCGAATTGGGTGTGACCGGCCGTGTGTTGATCCGGGCCAGCGGTACCGAACCGCTGGTGCGCGTCATGGTCGAGGCGCGTGACCCGCAACAAGCGCAGGCCTGTGCGCAGCGGATTGCGGATACCCTGACGGTATGAGCGACGTGAGCTCCCCGCTGTGCATAGTCGACGCGGACTATGCCAATCCGGCACATGCCGATGCCTTGGTGCGAATGCTCGATGCCTATTCCCAGGACCCGATGGGCGGCGGTGAACGGCTCAGTGAATATGCACGCACCCATGTGGTTGCGGCACTGGCGGCACGTCCTTTTGCATTCAGCATCCTGGCATTTGCGGGCGGCAACGACGACGATGCGTCCAGGGCTGTCGGTTTGGTCAACTGCATCGAGGGTTTTTCCACCTTTGCGTGTCGGCCGCTGATCAATATCCATGATCTTGCCGTGTTGCCAGGCTATCGGGGTCAGCGCATCGGAGAGCGGATGCTCAAGCGTGTGGAGGGCATCGCCCGCGAGCGCGGTGCATGCAAGTTGACACTTGAAGTGTTGCAGGGCAACCTGGGTGCGCATCGGCTATACCAGCGAGTTGGCTTTGCATGCTACGAACTCGATCCAAAGATGGGGCAGGCGCAATTTCTTCAAAAATGGCTGACTTAGCGTTCAAAGGCAATCGCGTTCTTTCTTCATCAAATCGCGATGAAAACGCCATAACATTGTCACTATCAGGAGTCATTCCTGCGGTCTGTCACAGAAATGTCATCAAAGTTGTAAACAATCGTTCGACGAATATTCATCAATGAGTCGATTTGCATGCTGTCCTTGCTGCGCAATTCCCAGTTTCCAGTGACTAACGGCGAGCCGGCATTGCTGGATCGCGACCACAGCACGTTGGCGTTCAATGAGCGGGTGCTGGACTGGGCGGTCCGCGATGACGTGCCTTTGCTGGAACGCTTGCGTTACCTGTGCATCGTATCGTCCAACCTGGACGAGTTTTTTGAGGTGCGGGCGGAGCCGCACCTGGCGGCCAATCAGGCCAATGAGCGCAAGGGGACTTTTTCCGTAAAGTCGTTTGAACGCCTTGCTGACGCGGTTCATCGCCTGGTGGACACGCAGTACGCGCTGTACAACGAAAAGCTGATGCCGGCCTTCGAGGCACAAGGCATCAGAATTGTTTCCCATGGCGATCGCAATGCCGCGCAGCGCCTGTGGGTCAAGCAGTTCTTTGAGCGTGAACTGCGTCCCCTGCTTATTCCCGTCGGGCTGGATCCCTCCCATCCATTCCCCCAGGTAGCCAACAAAACCCTTAATTTCATTGTCCGCTTGAGTGGCAAAGATGCGTTTGGACGAGAGAATGAGATTGCCATCGTCAAGGTGCCGCGGGTGGTACCCCGTTTGATTCGCATGCCCGACAAGGTAGCTGAGCACCGCGCCGTGTTTGTGTCGCTGTCCAGTGTGATTCGAGCCCATCTGGTAGACCTGTTTCCCGGAAGAACGGTGAGCCAGTTCTCCCAGTTCAGGGTGACACGGCACTCGGATTTGGCCGTTGATGAAGAAGACGTCAAGAACCTTCGAACCGCCTTGCGACAGGGATTGGTGCATCGGCATTTTGGCCAGGCTGTGCGATTGGAAGTGTCGGCAGGATGTTCGGAGTATTTGTCGCAGTTTCTGCTGAAACAGTTTGAATTGCCGGTGAAGGCCTTGTACCGCGTGCATGGTCCGGTGAATCTGGTGCGGCTTACGCAGTTGATCGATTTGGTGGATCGACCGGATTTGTGCTTTCCGATCTACACGCCGGCGTTTCCGGTGCAAATGAACCAGGGACAGTCGATTTTTGAACAACTCAAGCGTGGTGACATTTTGTTTCATCAGCCGTTCGAGAGTTTTGACGGAGTGCTGGAGTTGCTGCGACAGGCGGTCCATGACCCACAGGTGCTGGCCATAAAGCAAACAATTTACCGGACCGGATCAGATTCTCAATTGATGGATCTGTTGCGCGAAGCGGTGCGCCGTGGCAAGGAAGTCACCGTGGTGGTGGAGTTGAAGGCGCGCTTTGATGAGGAAGCGAATATCAACTGGGCGGAGATGCTGGAATCTATTGGTGCGCAGGTCGTCTATGGCGTGGTGGGCCTGAAGACTCACGCAAAGATGATGCTCATTACCCGACGGGAAGGTCGCACCCTCAAGCGCTATGGGCACCTGTCTACCGGAAATTACAACCCCCGCACCGCCCGTCTATACACCGACATCAGCCACATGACTGCCGCCCCCGGTCTGACTGACGACATGGAGCACGTGTTCGTGCACCTGGCCAGCCAGAGCAAACTTCCCAAGCTGCGCAAAATGTGGATGGCGCCGTTTCACTTGCACCGCAACTTGATTGACAAGATCAATGCGATCGCCAAGGCGGCCAGATCGGGCACACCTGCGAGGATCGTCGCCAAGATGAATTCGCTCACGGACGAGGTCCTGATCCGCAGTCTGATGGCAGCTGGGCGGGAGGGGGTCAAAATCGATTTGATCGTGCGCGGTGCCTGCATGCTGCCCGCGCAAGTCACAGGACATACCGCCAATATCCGCGTGCGTTCGATCATTGGCCGCTTCCTGGAGCACTCGCGGGTCTTTTATTTTCGGCTCGGTGAAAAGGAAGATCTCTATTTGTCGAGTGCTGACTGGATGAATCGCAACATGGTTCGGCGTGTTGAATTGGCCTGGCCGGTTACCGACCCGGTGCAGCGGCAGCGCATCGTGGATGAGTGCCTGGTGGCCTACCTGCACGATCGGGTCGACGCTTGGGACCTGGGTGCATCTGGTGCCTACACGCGGTCGGTGCCCGATCCGAAAACAACCGCCCATTGCGCCCAGGCAGCTTTGATGGCGCGCTATTCACCCAACGAACCGCGTCAGGCGTGAGGTTAAGCGGATGGATCTGATCTTATGGCGACACGCCGAGGCGATTGAGCCCGATGGGGATGAAATGGACATGCATCGGCGACTTACGCCCCGGGGCGAAAAGCAGGCAATGCGCGTGGCCGCCTGGCTCGATCGCCAGTTGCCTGATGGAGCCCGGGTGTGGGCGAGTCCGGCGAAGCGATCCCAGCAAACTGCAGAAGCGCTGGGGCGAAAATTCAAAACCTCGGAGCTGATCCGGCCTGATGCTTCGGTGGAGCAATTGCTTGAGTTGGCCCAATGGCCACAGGGCAGGGGATGCGTCTTGGTGATTGGTCACCAACCCACGCTGGGCCAGGCACTGGTGAACTTGCTGGGTTTGCAGGTAAGCGACTTCCCGGTGAAAAAAGGCTCGGTTTGGTGGCTGCGCTACCGGGAGCGGGAAACCGGCGACCGGATTGTGGTTATGACCGTACAGTCCCCCGAGTTTCTCTAGCACCCTTCAAGGCTTCGTTGGCATACGTAAGCTGTCAACCAACCCAGGACCGCAAGGCGCGCAGCAATGAGCGTTTCTTGTCCTGGTGGTGCGCCATACGACGCAAAATATCATCCAGCGTTCGAATCGCCGAAGTGATGTAGGGGCCCTTGTTGAGCATGACGCACTCGGCGCGCACACCCAATCCCGCGTCCGAGATCTCGGCGCGCGAAGGCAGTCCGGTTTTGGCAAGAGTTTCCAGTACCTGTGTTGCCCAAATGACGGGCATGTGTGCCGCCTCGGCGCACCACAAAATCTCCTCCTGAACTTCCGCCAGACGTTCATAGCCGCACTCCACAGCCAGGTCCCCGCGCGCAATCATGACGCCTGCCCGCTCACCCGACATGGCAGCGAGCATCAACTCTGGCAGTCGCTCAAAGCCCTTGAGGGTTTCAATTTTGAGGACCAATCCCATATCGGCGCGCCCCAGGCCTATCAGTTCGTTCCGCAGGCGGTATACGTCTTGCGGCCGCTGAACGAAGGACATGCCGACCATGTCGGCCAGCGTTGCAGCAACCTGCAAGTCCGCCAGGTCTTTTTCCGTCAGGGCAGGCAAATCCAGATTGCTGTCTGGCAAGTTGATACCCTTGTCGGCGACCAGTTTTTCACCTTGATCGCGCGCCTGCGTAACCTCGACATCGAGGGCACCAGCACTGGTGCGCCGCACAATGCCACCGATGCGCCCATCGTCAAACCAGATACGTTCACCCACATTGACCTGATCGATGACCTCGGGCAGTGTGCAAGCGATGTGGGCAACTTCCCGGATCACCTGATCGCTGCCGTCGTGGTACAGGGCTGCTTCACCCAAACCCGCTTTAGTTACCCGCAGCGTGTCGCCTCGGTAGAGATGCAGGACACCTGGCAGCGCTTCGATATGCCCTGCGGGTGTGGCGCCCCACTTCTTGTTGTCAGCACCCTTGATGGTGAGTATGGTTTGTGGCGACAGGTACGCGGTTTGCAGGCCTTCGGCGATGGCCAGATTGTCTTCGCAGTGGACTATCAGCAAGTGGCGCTTGGCCCCGCGTGCATCAGCAAAGTCGATTTGGGCGCCCTCGCGTAAATGCGCCAGCCACTTGGCGTCCACCCCAATGCATCCGTCCACCGAGTCTTGCACTTCGAAGAGGTCGTTGGGGCGCAATCCTAGCCGGTACGGGCGGTAGGCTCTGCCGTATTCGTCTCGCCGTGGCCGAAGCCGCAAGATCGCGGGGCGCGGCTCGACCTCACCGGTACGTATTTTGGGACCTCCAAGGTCCATCAGTATGTGTACAGTGCGTTGACTCGCCTTGGCGGCACGTCGCACATGGTCGGCCATGGCTTGCCAATCCTCAGCTCCATCATGGGCGCAGTTGATGCGAGCGATGTCCATGCCGGCATCGACCAGTTCGCGCACCACGCTGAAATCATGTGCCGCAGTGGATGGCAGGGTGACCATGATGCGTACCGGGCGCCCTTGCGGGTAGTCTCCCAGCAAATCTACAGCGTGGGTCTCCAGCAGACGTCGACTGCTGACACTGCCGGCGGGTTCCTCGGCAGACCGATCAGACCATGGCTGTCCGGTGATGCGATGCAGCAGACTCAGCACTTTGTCGAGATTTGCCAGCACGTGCGACTCGGAACGTCCCAGGGACGACAACCCCAGCCAGGCCAACTGTTCCTGCAAAGGGCGCAAGTCGCGCACGCGCAGAGCCAGATAGTGAATCAGATTGCGTGCGCTCTCACGAAAGCGGGGAGATACCTGGGCCAACGCGTCGGCCATAGCGCTTTCACGGTCCAATAATGTCCGGCGCAGTCCGGTAAGCTCGTCGATCAACCGATGGCAGACCTCAATATTCTGGTCTGCGCGCTGTACGTCATTGTTTACAGACTCCGTTCGCGGGGTGGTTTTCTTTTTGGGCATGTGACGATACTGGCACAAGATTACGACCGTTTGGTGACAGGCGTGTCATGTTCGGCGCTCGCCACTACGTCGAGCGTCCAGTGTGTCTTTTGCCAGGCCACCGCCTCCTCGCGCAGCAAGTGGGCTGATTGCGGGAACGCAGTTGCCCAGGAGTTGCGGTAGTTCAGTTGCAGAATATTCTTGCGTGCGTCGGGTCGGCTCATTGTTATGCCGGACAGGTCAGGGTCCCGCCGGGCGTGGCACAAGATTACCGCGAGCCGCAGCGCCACCAACTGAAAGGCCAGTGTGTCATCGATCAGTGCGGCTTCGACCTTACGCAGCTTGCCACGGTGACCCAGCACCAACAGGCTCAAGCGGTGCATCTCGGAGAGGGAAAATCCAATGGCGTCAGCGTTGTCCAGAATATAGGCACCATGTTTGTGGTAGTCACTGTGGGAAATGTGGCTGCCTATTTCGTGCAGGCGCGCTGCCCAATCCAGTTTGCGCACCAGGCGCTGCTGCTCGGATACCGAAAGATCCATCAACGGCTCAAGTTGTTTAAACAGGGCCACGGCAGTCCTGCTGACCCGTTCGCCATGCGTGACGTCAACACTGAACTTGCTTGCAAGACGCCGCACACTCTTGAGTCGCAAATCCTCTGCACTGCTCTCACTGGTGCCCAGGAGATCACAAATGAGACCATGGCGCAGGCCGCCGCTGGCCATCTGCAGCGTGTGAATTCCCAGCAGTTTGAATAGCGCACGTGTGACGCTCAGACCTCCCCCAATGATCGCTTTGCGATCTTCGCGCATTCCGGCCAGGCGCAACCGGTCCACCGTTTGGGCGGAAATAAGTTTTTCCAGCAACCAGTCCAGACTTTCCTGGCTGATCGTACCGGCGGGCCAACCCGCTGCGACCAGCACATCGCCGATGGCTCCGACGGTGCCAGCAGAGCCATAGGCGGTATCCCAGTTGTCCGGATGGTAGGCCTCAAACGCTTCATCGAGCACCGCCATCGCAGCCACTTCTGCGATCTCGAAGGCCTTCTTGCCCAGCAGTCCCTGTGCAAAAAAACGCTTTGACCAGGCGATGCTGCCGACCCGGAAAGACTCCATGACACCTGGAACTTTGCCTTGGCCAAGAATCAGCTCGGTGGACCTGCCTCCGATGTCGATGACCAGTCGGCGCTCATCCACGACAGGCAGCATGTGGGTGACACCCTGGTATATCAGCCGCGCTTCCTCTCTGCCAGAAATGATGTTGATGGGAAATCCCAGAACCTCGTTTGCGCGCTGAAGGAAATCATCACGGTTACGGGCTTCGCGCAGCGTCTGTGTGGCTACAGCCCGGACTTCGGATGGTTTGAATCCTGCCAAGCGTTCACCGAAGCGCGCAAGGCAGTCCCAACCGGACTGCATGGCTTGCGCGGTGAGATTGCGGTCTTCATCGAGACCACCACCTTGGCGAACCGTTTCCTTCAAGTACTCGGTGCGACGGAATTCGCCCTGTTCGATGCGACCAATTTCAAGGCGAAAGCTGTTGGAGCCGAGGTCCACGGCGGCTAGACGATTTCCGGTGTGCATTGATTATTTGTTGCTGGGCGTTGAGGATTGCGCATCCAAGCATAGCACCCGACCCTGTACAGCGGTCGTTTCGGCGGTGAGGTGTTCTGCAAGGGCTGGTCGATGTAACAGAGTCTGTTGCCCGACCAGATTGGCAGTCCTGAGAACGCATGTTGAGATTCATGCAAAAGCAGGACAAAGCGCAAGTTGCTTCGTGGTACAACCACCTTATCTGAATTCAAGATTTTGCATGGTCTGGCGCATTTTTTCCTTCGTACTGGCTCAGCTCGCTGCTGCAACCGCGGGATGGTGGCTGGCCCATGCGGGACATAAAGAGGCAGCAGCGTTGGGCGCTGCACTTTTTATCGGCTATGTTTGGTTGTTGCTCGATTTACTGCGTGGTGCGAGGTTGTTGCGGTGGTTGCGTGCTGGTGCTGCTCCAGACGTGGTTTTGGGCAGTGGATTGTGGGGTGAGGCTTCAGACAGAGTCCGCCGATTGATCCGTACACATGACCGTTTGGCGGCAGACAGTGAGAATCGCCTGCAGGACTTTCTTGCCGCGTTGCAGGTGTCGCCCAATGGCGTGGTACTGCTCGATGAGCAGGGGCGCATCGAATGGTTCAATCAGACGGCGGGCATTCATTTCGGACTGGATGCCCGGCGTGATCTGGCGCAGCACTTGGGCAATCTGGTGCGTGATCCTGGCTTTGCCGCCTATTACGCCGGTCGCGACTACCAGAAAGACCACACCATGCCTGGTCGCGAAAACTCGGCATCCAGGCCAGTGAAGCTATCTGTGCACCTGCACCCCTATGGCGAAGGAAGAAATCTGCTCTTGTCACGGGACATAACCGCAGTAGAGCAGGCAGAGGCCATGCGGCGCGACTTTGTAGCGAACGTATCCCACGAAATTCGTACTCCGCTGACGGTGCTTGCAGGCTTTGTTGAAACGCTTCAAGTCTTGCCCCTGGGCGAGGTCGAGCGTCAGCGTTACCTGGGATTAATGGCTCAGCAATCACAACGAATGCAAACGCTGGTCAATGATTTGTTGACGCTCTCCCGGCTCGAAGGCAGTCCGCCGCCGCCTTTACAGGAGTGGGTGTCGGTAAGTACCCTGTTGCAGCAATGCGAGCAGGATGGCAGGGAACTGTCACATCTGGTCTGGCAGCGACCGCATGACTTGCATTTCGACGTATCGAGTGCGTGTGAAATCGCCGGGTCTGCCTCGGAGTTATACAGTGCAGTGTTCAATTTGGTCGGCAACGCGATCCGCTATACCCCGGCGCAGCAGCGCATCGATGTCCAGTGGTTGGTGCTGCCCGATGGTGCTGCGCAGTTTTCTGTCAAAGACACCGGGGCTGGCATCGCCCCGGAGCATTTGCCACGTCTCACCGAGCGGTTTTACCGGGTTGATCGCAGCCGCTCGCGGGAAACGGGCGGTACGGGATTGGGCCTGGCCATTGTCAAACATGTTGCCCAAAGGCATGGCGGAGAGTTGGCAATTGAGAGCATTCCTGGCAAAGGATCGCGCTTCACAATTACCTTCCCCTCGCAGAGGGTACGCATTACTTCCGTTTGAATATCAGCACGGAACCGCTGCCATCGACGGGGTGGCGCGCCACGGCGTGGAGTGTCCAGTTGCTCAAATCGAAACCCTGCGGCATGGCAAGCTCTGGACCTGGCTCTGCGAGCAAGAACGGGCAGTTGGGCGATGTTCCGAAACTCTTTAACTCGAGGTGCCCATAGACCTGAAATGCGGCGATTTGTCCCTGGGAAAGTCCCAGAGTCTCGGCACACCCGGGTACATCCAATTGAGCCAATACACGTCGAACGACGGTGGTATAGCTCTGGCCGTAGTTCAATAATGGCATCCACAATGTCATCAGCAGCAGCCAGCACAGAGCTGCCCCACCTGAGGGTAGAACCAGACTCTTCCATATCGCAGAACGGTGGCGACCCACGCGCCACTTCACCAACCAACCCCAGGAAAGTGTGGCGAGCACTGCGATGGCAAAAGTCCACCATGAAAAACTGGCCACAAATCCTGGAGCCAGGCGTGCAACGTTGGCTGCCGGTTGGGCAGGCATGCCGGTTTGAATGGCGATCCAGATCACCCAGATAGTGAGTCCACATGTCGAGAAGAAGAGGAGCGTAAACCAGTCGATCAATGCCGACACCTGTCGTGTCAATGTCGGCAACGCGAATGCGGCCAATGTTGCCATGGCTGGCAGTCCCACCAACAGTGTGCGATCTGATCTTCCCGTTAGCAGGCATGCTGCAACCGCTACCGAACTAAACCATACCGGCAAGGCGATGTGACGGTTGATCCTGCGGGCAAACAACTGGTGTCGCCAGCGCCATAAGGTCCATAGCACCAATGGCCAGGCGGGCCAAGTAAACCAAAGCAACAATTGTGCAATTCCATTGAGATCCTCCCATCTGGCGGAAGGTAGATCGATCTTCCAGCTCCACAGCGAAAGCACAGTGGCAAGAGCTACAGCTACAGCGGTGATCAAGAGAATCAGAGCGCTCTCCAGGCCGCGATGTCGAGAATTGCTCGGGTGCGGCGCCTCGTGGGAGCGGTCGAGCAGATGAATTGCGGCACCGCCCACGCCAAACAGGGTCGCCAGAGCAGGTGCGCCCGAAAGGGTGAGTCCCACGAGCCCGATCACTCCCGAAATCATTGGCCCAAGGTGACGATAGGGTAACGCGCTGAGTGCGTAGTAGAGCAGGGTCGAAAAGGCCAGTTGGGCCAGTGCCGGCGTTGTTTCATGTGAAAGTTGTGCCAATCCAAGGCAGGCTATCAACGCCAACAAACCAGCATCTGCTATTGCACGGGCGTAGTCAGCTGGCAATGCTTCGCCGCCAAACGCAAAGGCCACCGGTTGCGCCAAAGGGCTGCGCGCAAGGTAGTAGGTGCCATACCAGGTCGCGAACAGAGCGATGGTCAGCAGCAGCGCAAATGGCAGCCGGACGGCCACATCAGCTGGGACCATCGCAGGCGCCCAGGCGATGGCCCATGCGCCAAGCCAAAACGGAAGCAAACTGGGACTCTCGGGGGGGACGCCCATGAGTGTTGGTTCCAGCCAGCTTGAACTGCCGTTTGCCAATTCGACCATGAAGCCCAAGCCCACCATGTCCGCGCTCTTCCACGCGTCTCGGCCCAAAAAGCCCGGTAGCACGTAGGCCACGCAAAAAAGTAGCAAAACCCAGCGGGGAAAACGCCGGACTGCCGATTGTGCAACGATGGCTGGTGTAGGCTTGTTCACGCGGCTTGCATGGAGTTGGACGAAAAAAAGGCAGCACCGAAACCGGGCTGCCTTCTGTGTCGGTAGTTCAGGTCACAACCTGACACCGATTTACTTGGCGGCGGTCTTGCCGAAACGGTTACGGAATTTCTCCACGCGACCGCCCATGTTGTCCACCGACTTTTGCGTACCGGTATAAAACGGATGCGATTCGCTGGACGTATCAAGCTTGTACAGCGGCAACTTGCGGCCGTCTTCCATATCGATCATTTCCTTGGTGCTGGCGCACGAACGTGTCACAAACTTGAAGTTGTTCGACAGATCCATGAAGCACACTTCACGGTAGTTGGGGTGAATGCCTTCTTTCATATTCTTTCTCCTTCAGTTGCGAGAGCCGCGCCAGCCAATCCGGCGTACTTGTCGCGAAACCCAAGATTATAACTTATCCGCCCCGACGCATCATGTCGAAGAACTCGCTGTTGTTCTTGGTGGCCTTCATCTGTTTCAAGACCATTTCCATGGACTCGATTTCATCCATGTTGTATAGGAACTGGCGCAGTATGCGTGTCTTTTGCAGAATCTCCGGTTGCAGCAGCAGTTCTTCTCGGCGGGTGCCGCTGCGGTTCAATTGAATCGATGGGAAAACCCGCTTTTCATACAGGCGGCGGTCCAGGTGGATTTCGCTGTTGCCGGTGCCCTTGAACTCTTCAAAAATAACCTCATCCATGCGGCTTCCGGTATCTACCAGTGCCGTGGCGATAATCGTGAGTGAGCCACCTTCTTCCACATTGCGCGCGGCACCCAGAAAGCGCTTGGGGCGTTGCAGGGCATTGGCATCCACACCACCCGTGAGTACCTTGCCCGAAGAGGGCACCACGTTGTTGTAGGCACGCGCAAGTCGGGTGATGGAGTCCAGCAGGATGACCACATCTTTCTTGAGTTCGACCAGTCGCTTGGCGCGCTCGATCACCATTTCAGCGACATGCACGTGGCGCGCCGCTGGCTCATCGAACGTTGACGCGATGACTTCACCCTTGACCGTACGCTGCATTTCGGTCACTTCTTCCGGGCGCTCATCCACCAGCAGCACCATCATGTGGCTGTCGGGGTAGTTGGCAGAAATTGCATGGGCGATGTGCTGCATCATCACCGTCTTGCCGCTCTTGGGTGGAGCAACCAGCAACGCGCGCTGTCCCTTACCAATGGGGGCAATGATGTCGATGATGCGGCCCGTGATGTTTTCCTCGGATTTGATATCCTGTTCCAGACGCATCTGAACCTTGGGAAACAGCGGCGTCAGGTTTTCAAACATCACCTTGTGCTTGTTGCCCTCCGGCGGGCCACCATTGACTTTGTCGAGCTTGTTCAGGGCAAAGTAGCGCTCACCGTCCTTGGGAGTGCGCACCTCGCCTTCGATCATGTCACCGGTATGCAAGTTGAAGCGGCGAACCTGGCTGGGACTGATGTAGATGTCGTCGGTGCTGGCGGTGTAACTGGTGTCAGGGCTGCGCAAAAAGCCAAAACCATCGGGCAGAATTTCCAGAACCCCATCGGCGATGATCTGTTCGCCGGCACGCGCGCGCTTCTTGATGATCGCAAACATCAGTTCCTGCTTGCGCATGCGGCCCGTGTTTTCGATTTCAAGCTCTTCAGCTTGTTTCAGGACTTCCGACACGTGCAGTGCCTTGAGTTCATTTAAGTGCATGGAGTGGGTCCCGTGAGGGAAAGTGACCGAGAGTTCGGATTGAAAATGAAGATCAGGGAGGAGGGGATTTGGCCTGCCGAATGGGCTGGGCCATCGCGTTCTTAACCTGGAATCAGGAACCAGGCTCTTGGGGAACGCTGGTGAACGGAATAGATTATGACAGGAAAATGCGACCGTGCGCTCTTGTCACGGTCGCTGCAGTGAATCAGGCCAGTTGCTGGTCAATGAAAGCCACCAGCTGGGCTTTACTCAGCGCACCTACTTTGGTTGCAGCCAGTTGGCCATCTTTAAACAGCATGAGTGTTGGAATGCCACGAATGCCGAACTTGGCGGGAATCTCGCGGTTCTCGTCGACGTTCATCTTTGCGATCTGAAGTTTGCCCTGGTATGACGCGGAGACCTCATCCAGGATCGGGGCAATCATCTTGCACGGACCACACCATTCCGCCCAGTAGTCCACCAAAACAGGCTGTGCAGATTTCAGCACATCGGTTTCGAAGGTTGCGTCAGATACGTGTTTAATAAGATCGCTGGCCATGATATTTCCTTGCAGAGTTTAGTGATGCAGCTAAAGTTGCGGCATTGTGACAGAAACCAAGTCCCCAGCTCCCAAGGCCAGGCTATGAACGACATAGAAATAATTGAAGTGACATATTGGCGTACGGCATGACGTCTGACATCCCGGTAGCCGTTATCGGAGGTGGTCCTGCGGGCCTGATGGCCGCGCAGGTGTTGGTCGAAGCAGGGGTCGGCGTTCATCTCTTCGATGCCATGCCCTCAGTGGGACGCAAGTTCCTACTGGCTGGAAAAGGGGGGTTGAATCTGACCCACTCCGAGGGAGCCGATGCGTTTGCAGGTCGTTATGGTGCGCGCCGGGTGGAAATCGAGAAGTTGCTGAAAGATTTTGGACCAGCCCAACTGCGGGATTGGGTTCACGCGTTGGGCATATCGACCTTTGTGGGCTCTTCCGGGCGTGTGTTCCCGACCGATATGAAAGCCGCGCCGCTGCTGCGCGCCTGGTTGCAGCGTCTGCGCCACCCGGCGCAGGGGCAGGGCGTGCAGTTTCACATGCGCCATCGCTGGACCGGTTGGGCCGACGGGCCTGCGCACACGTTGTCGTTCGAAACGCCCCAAGGCCCGTTGCAGGTGCATGCGTCAACGGTGGTTCTCGCCTTGGGCGGTGCAAGCTGGGCGCGATTGGGCTCCAGTGGCGAGTGGGTTCCGTTACTTGCTGCGCGTGGCGTGGCGGTAGCCCCACTTTTGCCCGCCAATTGCGGTTTTGACGTTCAGGGCGGCTGGACCGAGCATTTTCGCAATCGCTACGGTGGCGCGCCCCTGAAATCGGTGGCCATGACGGTGACATCGTCTTCTGGGGTTGTCTTTTCACGCAAGGGGGAGTTCGTCGTGACCGCTACCGGGGTCGAAGGAAGCCTGGTCTATGCTGCATCAAGTTGGTTGCGCGACGAAATCATTCGCAGTGGTCGGTCGACTTTCGCACTCGATCTGCTGCCCGACATGAGCGCAGAGAGGATTCTGGCAGAGGTGAGTCACCCGCGCGGCAGCAGATCGCTCAGCAGCCACTTGAAGAGCCGTTTGCATCTGGACGGGGTAAAAATGGGTTTGTTGTACGAATTGCGCGACAAAGATGCGTTGTCTGATCCGGTTCGGCTTGCTGCGGCCATCAAGGCGCTGCCGGTCAACCTGACGGCCGCGCGCCCCATCGATGAAGCCATCAGCAGCGCAGGTGGCGTTCTGTTTGAGGTCTTGACACCCGGGCTGATGCTGGAGCAGTTGCCAGGCGTCTTTTGCGCTGGGGAAATGCTCGACTGGGAAGCACCAACCGGGGGCTACCTGCTAACCGGTTGCTTTGCCAGTGGACGTTGCGCTGGTCTGGCAGCGCTTGCACACTTACAAAAAAATGGCCTCTATCGCCCGTAAATAGTGCGTAAGTAGCTATTAAAGTAGGAGCAATTCGATCACAGCTTGGTGGCTGTGATGACCTGGAAATTGCCGAAGAAACAGGTACTGCGCTCGCATTTCCAGCCACCCATCGCCTCCAGACAGTTCAGCGGGTCATGGGTGTCCCACAGCGCCAAGCCCAGGGGCTCAAAGACTTTGAAATAGGTCCAGCTCAGTGCCTTCAGCACCCACAGTCTGGGTTTGTGGAACTCGGCGAGGTAGAGTTTGCCACCAGGCGCCAGCACGCGTCCGGCCTCACTCAGGGCCTGAATTTTCATCGGGTGGGGTAACTCATGCAGCAAGAAGAACAGCACATTGGCTTGCGCGATACCGTCAGGCTGGTTCATCGCGGTGGCGTTGCTTTCTATGTATTCGACCTTCGGTGCATACTGTGCAAGCTTGCTTTGCGCATGCGTGAGTTCGTTCTCAACTACATCGGCGATCAGTACGCGCTGCGCGCCCGACTGCATGGACGCCTCAACTACACGGGGAATCACATTGCCAAACGCACAGGATGTGATCAGCACGGTCTTGCCTTGAAGAGCAGTCGCGCTGAGGCCGTCCACAATTTTTGTGACCAGCCGGTGGTACTGAAACAGCAGGATGGCCGAGATGATGGGCTGAAAATCCACCAATTTGATCAACCGCATATTGGAATAAATGGGATACACGTGGGAGGTGGCACCCTGCGTCGACGAGAGCCCGCGCATCAACAAGGCACCACGGGTCACCACGAAAAAGAAAAGACCCGTTGCAGCCAGCAAACCGAGTAAGGCCACAAGCGCGTTCATCATCCACGCATTCATCAAGATGCTCCAATGTCGAAGGTCAGGGGGAGGGCGGTTGAGCAGACGATGCGTACACGCCTGATGAGCACAGGGCTCCAAGCGCAAGAAAACGGCATTCGTAGGTCAGACATATTGTTGACAGGTCTTGACCCCAGCACTGGCTTTACAGGTGGGCAGTTTGATCCCCCACCTCATCCGTTTGGCCGCTTCACCGTTTGGGAAGATCCGTCATTCAGTTGTTGCTCGGGTGCTACACGGATGCGGCACAGGAGCGGAGCAATTGTAGTTCAACTGAGACCGGGTCACCGTACTCGGCAGGACGGTGTAGAGAGCAAATGATCTGTCCGGTGCTGTAGCAAGTAACCTGTCCGGTTTTAGGAGGTGCCATTGAGCGCACCAAACCTGAGCCGGGCGCACTTGATACAAGGAACCCGGATCATGCGATTTCAAGAAGTTTATGAAGGCTGGCGCGAACGCCGACTCAGTCAATCGGAGGCGGCAGAGATACTGGGCGTGTGCGAGCGCAGCTTTCGCCGCTACAGCGCCCGCTACGAGGATAGCGAGGGCGACCTCAACAGTTTGGCCGATAAACGCCTGAGCCAAACCTCCAAACGCAAAGCAGCATCGACCGAGATAGATGCGCTTATCGCCCTGTACCAGAGCCGCTTTATCGGCTGGAACGTGTTACGCACCACGCTAGTTTGGACAAGCGGACCCACGCTAGCGCAGGTTGAATTTGGCGATGTGACACGCACCGGCTTAGGAAGTACGA
>JFJP01037918.1_pt1 | contig 21379 bp, 21 predicted proteins | sample 431651 | NCBI WGS metagenome assembly JFJP01 (sample SAMN02602958, study PRJNA72255) | Microbial mat metagenome, whole genome shotgun sequencing project. | biome: fresh water; feature: sink hole; material: water; isolation source: purple microbial (photo- and chemosynthetic) mats found in...
GCTTATCCGCCCGACAGGCCTGCTTGATCCGCGTATCGAGGTGCGGCCGGCCGGCAACCAGGTCGATGATCTGCTCGAGGAGATCCGGCTGCGCACTGAACGCAACGAGGCGGTGCTGGTCACCACCCTGACCAAGCGGATGGCCGAAGATCTGACCGATTATTACCATAAGCTCGGAGTAAAGGTGCGCTATTTGCACTCCGACATCAAGACCCTGGAGCGTATCGAGGTGATCCGCGACCTGCGCCAGGGTGAGTTCAACGTGCTGGTGGGGATCAACCTGCTGCGCGAGGGGCTCGATATCCCCGAGGTTTCGCTGGCCTGCGCTCGGAACGTTCGCTGATCCAGACCTGCGGCAGGGCGGCTCGTAATGTCAGCGGCATGGTGATTATGTACGCCGATGTGATCACCGGCTCGATGCGGGTCACCATCGACGAGACCGAACGGCGGCGGAAATTGCAGCAGGAATATAACCGACAGCATGGAATCGTGCCGGAAACAATCATCTCGGCGGTGAAGGATACCATGCAGCAGCATCTTAAGGCCTCGGGCTATAAAATTGCCGATGACCATCTGGGTGAACTGCTGCAGGCCGCCGAAGATTTGCCGAGCTACGGCAGCATCAAAGAACTGGAGAAAGAGATCAAGAAACTGGAAAAGAGGATGCTGGAGGCGGCCAAGGAACTGGCCTTTGAGGAGGCGGCCCTGCTGCGCGACCGGATAAAGAAACTTCGCATGCTGGAGATCGAGATAGGATGAAGGAAGGAGGCATGCTGTACAGGCTGTCGTTGCAGGTTGTGCCATGGCTTGTCGCCTGGCTGATCCGCATCTGGTTTTCGACCTGCCGGGTCACCGTGCATGGCGCCGAACACCGGCTGGATACCCTTGATGCCGGCAGGCCCATCGTTGCCAGTTTCTGGCATTATACGATGTTCTTCGTGTTCTACCAGCTGCGCCGGGAATCCGCGGTGATCATGGTCAGCGCCAGCCGTGATGGCGAGTATATCGCCCGCTTGGCGCAAGAACTCGGCTTTTCCACAGCCCGCGGCAGCCGCAATAACAGGGGCATGCAGGCCTTGAAGGATCTGCTGAAGGCGGCGGCGACCGGCAGGAATACAGCGATTGTGGCGGACGGTTCACAGGGACCGCCACGTGTCGCCCAGCCGGGCGCCATCCTGCTTGCCTCCCGTACCGGCGTGCCTGTGCTGCCGATGATGTGGTCGGCTTCAAGGTATCTGGCTATCCCCTCCTGGGATAGGACGGCTATCCCTAAACCCTTCGCCCGGGTTGATTACCTCTATGGAGAACCGCTCAGCGTGCCACCAGGCCTGAAAGCCGAAGGGATTGAGGAATATCGTCTTGAACTGGAAAACCGACTGAATGAACTGTACCGAAGGGCTTGGCGGATCCACGGCCGTGAGGAACATTGAAAACATGAAAGAAAAAATGGAAACATTGGCTGTGGGACCCAGGGGATTGGTGGTGGCAGGTCTTGCCGGCGGCTCCGGCAAGAGTGTCGTGTCGGTCGGACTGACGGCAGCTTTCGCCCGGCAGGGGCAGCAGGTGGTACCCTTCAAGAAGGGGCCGGACTATATCGATGCGGGCTGGCTGCAGTTGGCAGCCGGCAGGCGCTGCTATAACCTCGATCCCTTCCTGATGAGCGGCGAGGCCATCCATCTGTCCATGCAGCGCCATGCCAGGGAGGCCGATGTGGTTATCCTCGAGGGTAACCGAGGCCTGTATGACGGAGTGACGGCCGATGGCGGCTATTCCACTGCAGATCTGGCCATTTCACTGGGATTGCCGGTCCTCTTGGTGGTCAACTGCACGAAGACCACCCGCACGGTGGCGGCGATGATTCTCGGCTGTCTCAAATTTGATGAGCGCCTCGATATCCGCGGGGTGGTGCTTAACCAGATTGCCACCGAGCGCCAGCGCCTGCTGATTACCGAGGCGGTCGAGCGCTATACCGGCGTGCCGGTCCTCGGGGCGATTCCCAGGATGAAACGCGATATTTTCCCGATGCGTCATCTCGGCATGATCCCGCACCAGGAGTATAACGGCAGCGATGATGCCCTCCGTTTTCTGGTGGAGACGGTCTCGGCCGGCCTCGATCTGAGACGCATCGAAGAGTTGATGGCGCCCTTGCGTGCCGATCTGCAGTGCACTGAAACGGTGGAAGAACGGCCTGAACCCTCTGTCAGAATCGGTATTCTCCAGGATGCCGCCTTCCAGTTCTACTATTCCGAAAATCTCGAGGCCCTAGAGAATGCCGGGGCACAGCTGGTCTATCTGAACGCTTTGCAGGACAGGGCACTGCCGGAACTGAACGGTCTCTATATCGGCGGCGGTTTTCCTGAGACAAGCGCCGGAGAACTGGCGGCCAACACCAGTTTCCGTGAATCTATCAGGGTCGGGGCGGAAAGGGGCCTGCCGATCTATGCCGAATGCGGCGGTCTGATTTACCTTGGCGATTCGATTGTCCTCGATGGCCGGGAACATGCCCTTGCCGGCGTCTTTCCGATTCGTTTCGGTATGTCGACAAAACCCCAGGCCCATGGCTATTCAGCCTTTACAGTCGAAGGAGATAACCCTTTCTATGCTGTGGGAGAAAAGGTCAAAGGGCATGAATTCAGGTACTCAACCATCCTCGAGTGGCGGGGGGAGAATGAAGACCTAGTCTTGAAGATGACGCGGGGTAAGGGATTCATGGCCGGCCGCGACGGCCTGCGGAAAAATAATGTGCTGGCCCTCTATACTCATGTCCACGCGGATGGCACGACGCAATGGGCGCCAGCCCTGGTTGAGCGCTGCCGCAGATGGAAGAGGGAGAGGGGGGATGCGCCATCGGTCGGATGATGGCGCATCAGATATGTCAGTGGGTCGGCGTGCTGCCTAAAACTTTACGGTAGATGACGTCCTGCTCTTCGTCGCTCGGGGCGGGTTCAACCCAGTGAATGAAGGATTCGGTGACGCGCATGAAAGCACCGTTATCTTCTTTGCATGTATCGCAGATACTCTCGGCTGCATCTCGATACATGATGATCTTGGAAGCGGGTTCACCGTCTTTGCCTATAGCCGCCATCTTCCGGCAGCCGCAGTCGAGGCGGACAACCACCACGCCGATGCCGTCGGGGCTGCCTTCCAGAATACCTTCGATCATCGCCTGCTCCCGTTTTTCTGCTTTCAGGTTTTTCTTTCTCTGTTCAGGTGCTTTCTTTTTCATGGAAGAATATCGTTCAATTCAATGGTGAGAGGCGGCAGTCTTAAATAAAGTCGCGATCGGCTGCCAGCCTCGACGTGCCCGTTGGTGCGGGCGCTGTCTCTTTAATTATTATACTGCCGATCATTGGCAGAGCCCGTTTGCCGGCAGCAGGTTTTTCCGGGACCCGGTTGATGATTTTCTCGGGCCCAGGGACCGCCCGTACCATATATAAAAAGGCTGCCGTGGGTCAACCATAAACTCCCCTTGGTCTTCGGGTGAAACCTGATGGACGAGGAAATTTATGATTGAAAACAGGGCGGCAGGTCTTTTATCTATATCGTGGAAGGCGTTTATTTTGCGTAATTTTTTCCGGGAGATTTTTTCTTGACAAAAAACTGGCCGTGAATTAATGGATGAATACACGAAACAATCGATTCGTGAAGGTGTTTGGACTGCTGCCTAAGTATGACAAATACTTATTTTAATTCCCACTTTATGGAGGTGTATCATGTTTGAAGTTGTCGTTGATAAAGATAAATGTGTTGGTGATGAAGAATGTGTTGCAGCATGTCCCGCTCAGGTTTTCGAGATGGTAGACGGCAAGGCTGAGCCGGTAGAAATGGACGAGTGCCTCGGATGCGAGACCTGTGTTGAAGTATGTCCTGAGGACGCTATCACTGTAACAGAAATGTAATCACTGAGCGTAACAGGTTGTATTCAAGCCCATCTCCCCGGAGGGAGATGGGCTTGTCTTTTTTCCTCAGAGGTGTTTTGCTGGTGACGGGAAATCTGAAACGATTCAAGCCGGGTGTGGATAAACGGGTGCATCTGCTGCTCTCGGGTTTTCTCTGGACGGCAGTCGGCTTATTTCTGCTTTTTCGCGGCGGACGATGGCTGGTCGAGGCCGAAGAGATCTGGCTCATCCTGCCGGCCCTGTTTCTCGGGAGCGGCAAATCACTTCTGATCCTTGATAATGTGGCGAAAAATGGTGTTCGCCGCATCCTCCAGTTTGGCGACAATACCTGTCTCGGGGCGGTCTATTCTTTCAGGACATGGCTGCTCGTGCTGGCGATGATGGGCTCGGGATTTTTTCTCAGGCAGACTTCTCTGCCCAGGACCTTGCTTGGATGTGTCTATGCGGCGATCGGCTGGTCCCTCTTTCTTTCCAGTCGATTGGCCTGGCGGGCGTGGCTGAAAGGTAATGTCGGGAAAGTAACAGGTACGTGACATATGACGGTATGTTCCAGAAATAGAATCAGCATCAGTCGCAATCGACTCCAGCACAATTTTGCCTGCATCAGGAAACAGGCGGGACCGGGTGTGGAGGTAATGGCCATGGTCAAAGGCGATGGCTATGGGCACGGCATGGTTGACTCGGCCAACGCCTTCGCGGCGGTTGGTTGCCGTGTCTTCGGGGTGGCGGAACTGGCTGAAGCGGTGACCCTCCGTCAGGCAGGTGTTACCGGCGCAATCTTTGTCATGCTTGGCTTCGAGCCGGCAGAGGCAGTAAGTTTTTTCGATTATGATCTTACCCCGGTAGTTTCCCAGCAGCAGGATATCCTGGCTCTGTCGCAGGCAGCGCGGCGGCTTGGCCGGGAGATTGGAGTACATCTCAAGGTTGATTGCGGCATGGGCCGTCTCGGCCTCCTGCCGGCCGACGTTTCAGAATTTGTTGAGAGCATAGAGGCTTTGCCAGGAATAAAGCTCGCCGGGATTATGGCGCACTTCCCTGAAGCCGACAACCGGTCGGCGGCCAGCAATCAAACCATATTTGCCACCTATGAGCGTGTCTGTCGTGACCTCGGTGATCGCTTTAAGGGTATCCGTCATATTGCCAATTCCGGTGCTACCCTGAACTTTCCGGAGATGACTTGCGACATGGTTCGGGCTGGAATCGCGCTCTACGGCTATTATCCCGATGGGACGACCGGTCCGGATGATGGAAAGGACGACGAAAAGTTGCTGCCCGTCATGTCTTTTACTACTCGCGTTATCCAGATCAGGGATCTGCCGGCCGGCAGTGGCATCAGTTACGGGCATACTTACACAACCGATCGCCCAAGCCGCATCGCCGTGTTGCCGACTGGCTACGAGGACGGCTATCTGCGGGATCTTTCCAACCGCGCCGAAGTGCTCATCCGTGGGCAACGAGCACCCATCCGCGGCCGGGTCTGCATGAATCTGTGCATGGTTGATGTCACTGATATCGCCGGCGTTGAAACCGGGGACGAGGTTGTGCTCCTCGGCCAGCAGGGTGGAGAAAGAATCACTGCCGACGAGATCGCCGGCTGGATGCAGACTATCAGTTACGAGGTCCTTTGCCTCTTTGGGAACACTAACAGCAGAGTACATACAGAGTAGAAAATATGATCCGTTCACAACTGAAGAAAGTCCTTGATGCCTGTTTCGACAAGGGCGTCATCCAAGGTGCCTGGTCCGCCGCCGGCTCCGGCAGATTTACCGTGGAATTGCCCAAACATGAAGGGCAAGGTGATTTTTCCACCAACATGGCCATGGTCCTGGCAGGCCTCGAAAAGACCAATCCCCGTCAGATTGCGGCCAGAATCGTCGAACTGCTGCAGCAGGAGAGCCAGTTGATTGATCGCCTGGAGATAGCCGGACCCGGTTTTGTCAATATTTTCATCAAACCTCAGGTCTGGCGGCAGGTTATTCCGGCCATCATGGAAAAAGGTGAGACCTTCGGCCGCAGCGACATTGGCGGTAACAGAAAGGTCATGGTGGAATTTGTCAGTGCCAATCCCACAGGTCCGCTCAGTATCGGCCATGGCAGACAGGCCATCCTCGGTGACTCCATTGCCCGTCTTCTCGAGATGACTGGCCACGACGTTTTCCGGGAGTATTATTATAATGACGCGGGTCGTCAAATGCGCGTCCTGGGAGAATCAACCCGGGCCAGGTATCTGGAACTGCTCGGTCTTGAAAACACTTTCCCTGAGGATGGCTACCAGGGCGATTATATCCTCGAGATCGCTCGCTCGCTGATCGACGAGGTTGGTGATTCGCTGAAGGATCATGCCGACGTCACCCCCTTCAAGGAGAAGGCGGAAAAGCATATCTTCAAGGATATCTCGGCGACCCTCGATCGCATGGGGATCAAATTCGACAACTATTTCAACGAACGGTCACTTTACGAAGACGGCCTGATCGATGAGGTAGTCGCAGAATTGCGGGCCAAGGGCCTTGTCTACGAGAAGGATGGCGCGGTCTGGTTCAAGACTACCGATTTCGGCCAGTCGCAGGATCGGGTCATCATCAAGAATACCGGGGAGCCGACCTATCGCCTGCCCGACATCGCCTATCACCGGGAGAAATTCCGGCGCAACTTCGATTGGCTGATCGATATCTTCGGGTCCGATCATATAGCCACGGTGCCCGATGTCCTCTCCGGGGTGCGGGCCTTGGGCTACGATGACTCGAAGGTGACGGTGGTGCTGCACCAGTTCGTCACCCTGACCCGGGAAGGCAAACAGGTCAAGATGTCGACCCGGAAGGCGACCTTTGTCACGGTCGACGAGCTTATCGACGAGGTTGGGGTGGATGTCGTGCGCTTTTTCTTCATGATGCGCAAGGCAGACAGCCAGCTCGAATTCGACCTCGATCTGGCGACCAAAGAGAGTCAGGAGAATCCGGTCTATTACGTTCAGTACGCCCATGCCCGGCTCTCTTCGATCCTTGCCCAGGCAGGTGAAAAGGGGGTCGAGAAGGTCGCCTTCGCTGCCATTGACCCCACTCTGCTGGTTCAGCCGGAGGAATTGCAGCTGTTGAAGACCATGTCGGGATTTCCGGCGATGATAGAGGCTGCGGCCCTGGAACTGGCTCCGCACAAGGTGATTTTTTATCTGATGGATCTTGCGGGGCAGTTCCATAGTTACTATAACAAGCATAAAGTTATTACCGAGGATAAATCACTGAGTCAGGCTCGACTCTGTTTGATAGAGGCCCTGCTGTTGGTCTTTAGAAACGGTTTGAGCAGTGTTGGGCTTTCCGCTCCTGATAAGATGTAGGAAAATCAGCTTGATATGGCTGTAAAAGGAAAAAAGCAGGCCGGAAAAGTCAAGTTTGAACTGACCTGGGGCGGGATTGCCGGAATTACTGTAATCTGCTTCTGCATTTTTCTGTGGATGTTCCTGATGGGGGTCTGGATCGGACAGTCCCTGCTGCAACCTGTATCTTTTGCCAAAAAAACTGCCTCTGACGAGGCGTCAGCAATTATCGCACCCTTTGTACAGGCGGAGCGCAATCGCAATACAGAAACTGAGAAATAAGCGAAGGCAGAGCAGCATACGCCGTTTCCAGCAAGACTCTGTTGAATTGTTTTGCCGCTTAGGGGAGAGAAGGTTATTCAGATGATTCGTACTGCACGAATGGAGGATGTGAAGAACATCCACACGCTTATAAACAGTTTTGCGGGAGACGGTCTGCTGCTCAATCGCTCGATCAGCTCTCTCTATGACAAGCTCCGGGATTTTCGCGTTTATACCGACGATGACAACAACCTGTTGGGTGTCTGTGCCCTGCAGATAACCTGGGACAATCTTGCGGAAGTTCGCTCGCTGGCCGTCAAAAAGGAGTTCCAGGGCAAAGGGATCGGGGCGGAATTGGTGCGAAACTGTCTTGAGGAGGCCGAGAAATTCGGCATCGAGCGGATCTTCACGCTTACCTATCAGCCTGGATTTTTTCAGAGGCTCGGTTTCAAGCAGATTGACAAAAAAGAATTGCCGCACAAGATCTGGAGCGATTGCATCCACTGCCACAAATTCCCGGACTGCGATGAAGATGCCTTGATGTACGTAAAAAGGAAAGACGGCTGACGGGCACCTGGCATGAGCATCCGCCTGTGGCAGCAGCCCGTACGATGATACCGAGAGAACACTTCCCCGAGAAGCTGGATAATTCACCCCCTACTCCCCGAATACTATGATTGGAACACTCCTTACCAAGGTTTTTGGCAGCAAGAACGATAGAGTCCTGAAGCAGATTCGACCAATTGTAAGTCGAATCAATGCATTGGAAGAGTCAGTCTTGTCTCTGGATGACGCAGCTCTGGCCGCCAGGACCGTAGAGTTCCGGGAGCGTCTGGCCAAGGGTGAACCCCTTGACGATCTCCTCCCCGAGGCCTTTGCGGTGATGCGAGAGGCGGCCAAGAGGGTGCTCGGCGAGCGTCATTATGATGTGCAGCTTGTCGGCGGCATCATCCTGCACCAAGGTAAGATTGCTGAGATGAAGACCGGTGAGGGCAAGACCCTGACTTCGACCTTGCCGGTGTATCTCAACGGCCTGACCGGCAAAGGTGTGCACGTGGTAACGGTCAACGACTATCTCGCTTCACGTGATGCCGAATGGATGGGCAAGGTCTACAGCTTCCTTGGGATGAGTGTTGGCAGGATAGTCCATGCCATGGATGACGATGCCAGAAGGATCGCCTATGCCGCCGATGTCACCTACGGCACCAACAACGAATTCGGCTTCGATTACCTGCGCGACAACATGAAATTCGAACTGAGCGATTTCTGTCAGCGGGGCTTTAATTACGCCATCGTCGACGAGGTTGACTCGATTCTCATCGATGAGGCCCGCACGCCGCTTATCATCTCAGGTGCCGCCGACATTTCGACCGAACTCTACAAGAACGTTGACCGGATTATTCCCCAGTTCAAAAAAGACGAACACTACACCGTCGATGAAAAATCCCGTCAGGTTGCCCTGACCGAAGAAGGTGTGGCCTTGGGCGAGGAACTGCTCGAGGTGGAAAACCTCTATGATCCCGGCAGTATCGAGAAGCTGCATCATCTCAACCAGGCCCTCAAAGCCCACGTCTTGTTCCAGCGGGATGTCGATTATATCGTCAGCAATGGCGAGGTGGTGATTGTCGATGAGTTCACCGGCCGAACGATGGAAGGTCGGCGCTACAGCGATGGTCTTCACCAGGCCCTCGAGGCCAAGGAGAAGGTCAAGATTGAGAAGGAAAACCAGACGCTTGCCTCGATCACCTTCCAGAATTATTTCAGGATGTACGAAAAACTCGCTGGCATGACCGGTACGGCCGATACCGAGGCGCCCGAGTTCAAGAAGATCTACAATCTCGATGTCGTCGTTATGCCGACCAATCAGCCGATGGTCCGCGACGACTATGCCGATGTGATCTACAAGAACGAGGCTGCCAAGTACCGGGCGGTGATCCGCGAGATCAAGCAGATGCACGAGGCCGGTCGGCCCGTGCTGGTCGGCACGATCTCCATCGACGTTTCCGAGAAGATCTCGGCGATGCTGAAAAAGGAGAAGATCGAACATGAGGTCCTGAACGCCAAGCACCATGCCCGTGAGGCCGAGATCATCGCCCTGGCTGGTCAGTACGGTCGGGTGACCATTGCCACCAACATGGCCGGCCGCGGCACCGATATCAAGCTCGGTGAGGGGGTGGTTGAGGTTGGCGGACTGCATATCCTCGGTACCTCCCGACATGAATCGCGGCGCATCGACAACCAGCTGCGCGGTCGTTCCGGCCGGCAGGGCGATCCCGGCTCCTCCCGTTTCTTCCTCTCGCTGGAAGATGATCTGCTGCGTATTTTCGGTTCCGGTCGTATTACCGGCATTATGGAAAAACTCGGCATGGAGGAAGACGAACCGATCGAGCACAGCATGATCTCCCGGGCCATCGAGAACGCCCAGCGCAAAGTGGAAGGCCATAACTTCGACATCAGAAAGCATCTGCTTGAGTACGACGATGTCATGAACAAACAACGCGAGATCATCTATCGGCAGCGGCGCGAAGTTCTCGAGGACGAAAATGTCGCTGGGGTCATCCAGGATATGATCGCCGAACTGGTTGAAGAATTAGTAGCCGAGATTGCCCAGGAACGGACTGATTCGGAAGCCTGGGACTGGAAACTCTTTGACGACCGCCTGATTGATCTCTTCAACATCTCTTCCGGCTGGTCCGAGGAGGAGCACAAGGGCCTGAAAGCCGATACCCTGCTCGAAAAAACCCTGTCATTGGTGCAGCAGGCATATCTCCTGCAAGATGAGCGGAATGGTGCGGAAACCCAGCGTCAGCTTGAAAAGCTTCTCCTGCTGCAGATGGTTGACAGCCACTGGAAAGAGCATCTGCTGTCAATGGATCATCTGAAAGAAGGCATCGGCCTGCGCGGCTACGGCCAGAAAAACCCGCTGAACGAGTACAAGCGTGAAGGTTTTCAACTCTTCAACACAGTAATTCACACTGTCAAGGTGCAGACGATTTCCAACCTGATGCGGGTGCGGGTAATGAATCCTGAAGAGGTCGAGCGACTGGAAGAGGAACGACGTCGACGGCAGGAGCAGGAAATGCTCCTTAACAAGATACCGTCGGAGGTTGAGGCACGGCAAAAGCAGCCTGTGCGGCGCGAAAGTGACAAAATTGGCAGGAACGCTGATTGTCCCTGCGGTTCAGGAAAAAAATACAAGAAATGTCACGGGAGATTCCAGTAATCCCGGACCTGCGGTGAGTGCAATGAAAAGGGCCGTTGTCAAGATATGACAACGGCCCTTTTTTATTTGCACCGGTCGGAGCGGATCAGCCGCGTAGTTCCTTGGGCTGCATCAGGTTCATCTCCATGTGGCGGATTTCGTCAATCCCGGAAATAATGACCTCAGGATCAGGCTGGAGTTCCTCCTCCGGCAGTTTATTGGCATAGTCCATATTGCTCAGCAGGAATTTCATGCAGTTCAGTCGAGCCTGTTTCTTGTTGTCTGAGCGGACAATGGTCCAGGGGGCGATGGTCCGGTTGGTCTCAGACAGCATCTGGAACTTGCGGATGGAATACTGGTCCCAGTATTTTTGGGCCAGGTTGTCAATCGGAGAGAGTTTGAACTGCTTGAGGAGATCAGTCTTACGGCTTTCAAACCGCTCTTTCTGGACCTCTTTCGACACCGAGAAATAGAACTTGAAGATCTTGATGCCGTTCTTGGCCAGCATCTCTTCAAACATCGGCACATCCTTGAGAAAGCGTTTGTTCTGCTCATCGGTGCAGAATCCCATGACAGGCTCAACCATGGCCCGATTGTACCAGCTTCGATCGAACAGGACGATCTCGCCGGCCGAGGGCAGATGGACGATATACCGCTGAAAATACCATTGGGTCATCTCAGTCTCGTTAGGCTTTGCCAGGGCGACTACTCGAGCGTTCCGGGGGTTGAGATGCTCGGTAATGCGTTTGATGGTTCCACCCTTGCCGGCGGCGTCACGTCCTTCGAAGATGACCAGTATCCTCTCGCCCCTCTCTTTCATCGAAAGCTGCAGCTTCATCAGCTCAATCTGTAGCTTTTTCAGCTCCTTCTCATACTTTATCTGACTTTTGCTGACCCAGACTTGAACCTTGTCCTCACCTTTTTTGTTATTCAGGTTGCTGGAGGCGGTTCCTTCGGCCAGTCTGATATTCTCGGGCTGTTCCTTCTCATCTGCCTTCTTAGCTTTTTTGACCATATCTACACTATCCTTACGGTTGAGATGTCGGGGAGGAGGCGATGTATTGTGGGCTGATCGCCATTCTTATGATTTCTCGCAGCGTATCAAAAATACCGACACAATAGCAAATATTCAGTTGAGTTTTCTGCCCTCCCTGAACATGCGGGCATAGATTTCCGGGAGACCGGCATCGGCTAGGGCCTGTGCTACGGCTTCAACGTCATAGGCAAAGCGGAAATGTTCGACCTTTATGGAACCTGCCGTCAGTTCAACGACAGCACAGCTGCCACGGGGATCTCCGTCAAACATCCGGCCTGTCGAGCCCGGATTGATGAAATGGGTGCCGGCGATGTGCTTGTGATACGGGGTATGGGAATGGCCGGTGACGATGATCTGGCAATCGCAATGAGCGAGCAGTTCGCGGAAACGCTCGTCTGGAGTGTCGTCGAAGAGAAATTCGTGTGGTTCTTCCGGGCTACCGTGGAAAATACCGATGGTGCTGACCTCATCGCCGTTTTCTGTTCCGGCGAGTGAGACACGCAAGGTGGCGCTGATCGGCAGAGAGAGCAGATACTTCGCGGTTCCTGTCTCCAGTTGATCGGCTGTCGAGGTGTACATCACCCGCTTTTCCTCTTTGCCGGGTTTGCGCATGGGTTTTCCCTGCAGCAGACGGATGACCTTTTTGTCGGTATTGCCGAGGATGGAGAGAGCCTGATGTTCCTGGAGCCAGCGCATGGTCTCATTGGCGAAGGGGGCATAGACCAGAGAGTCGCCGCAATTGATGATATACGCAAAGGATTCATCGGCAAAAAGATCGGAGAGCGCTGCAAGCGCCGGATAGTTTCCATGGATATCGGCGAGCAGGAGAATTTTCATTGTCCGGTGAGACTGTGCGTCATGGGGAAAAAGGTGGTAAACACCGTCAGTTGGAATCTTCTCAAAAAGTGCGATAAAATAGTCTCCGAGGGGGAATAATCGTTCATAATCATTGGACAGTAGCAGCTTTGTTTGCGGAAAACAAACGAAATAACCGATGATGTTCGATGAGATTGTCGCGGGGAAAAAATAGTAAGTCGCTGTCTTTTCCCCTTTGTGAAAAAATGCTACTATGCGTTGCCGAGTTGCAGACTGAAGAGTCTGCAACTCCTGAATATGCCGATCTTGAAAAGAAATCGAACGCCTTGGGAGAGCGATTCGCCCAGTCGTTCAGGCGCATAGCGCCTTTCATGGAAGATCTTGAGGTCGAGAAGGCCAATGAGCTCCTGATGGAGGTCATGGGGGAAATGGGGGAGTAGGTTTCCCAAGAGGATTGCGGCTCTGCGTGGATTTCAATACGCAGCGATTGTGGCAGAACTATTTCATACGAGGCACATACCATGTTTACGTTGTCTGATATCAGGGATATAGCCGTGCAGATTGAGCGCAATGGCGAGGAAAGCTACCAGAAGGCCAGCGAGGCGGTTGTCGATTCGCGGGTTGCGGTGATCTTTCGCTGGCTGGCAGAAGAGGAGAGGCGGCACGCCAGATACTTCGCCTCTCTGGTTATGACAAATCCGCTGTCTGCAGAACAATCCGAGATCGAGGTGATGGGGAGGTCTCTGCTGCAGAGCATGGTGCGTGACAAGACATTCTCGCTCGACCAGGAAAGACTCAACTCGGTCGAAAGTCTTGGCGAGATGCTCAACCAGGCACGCATCTTCGAGCAGGATACCGTTCTCTTTTACCGATTTCTTCAGGATATTGTCGATGATCCGGCGGTCAAGCAGCAGCTTGATGTCATCATCGAGGAAGAGAATCGCCATGCGGCGCTCCTTGGCCGGTTGGCAGCCAATGAATATGATGAGGACTTTCCAGATATTTCCGCGATGAAGATCGGTCTCTAGAGCAGCGGCCCGATCAACAGGGCGAGATTTTCCTTGAACCGCTCGAATTGCGAACGAGTCGAAAGCTCGTTGCCGTCAAGCCGCAGCGACTGTTCTTCGTAGGTCTGCTGCAGACCTCGCAGGCGGCTGGCGAAATCCTTGTTGTAGATAAACAATGTTGCCTCGAAATTGAGCCAGAAACTGCGCATGTCGAGATTGACGGAGCCCAGAAGGGCGAAATCCCGATCGACTGTGATGGTCTTGGAATGGAGAAGACCGCCGGCGAAGAAAAGAAGGGTTACCCCGGCTTTGACCAGTTCCTCGAAGCGGGCCCGACTGGCGTAGGATACCAGAAGTGAGTCGTTTCTGGCGGGGATGATGATGCGGACGTCGACTCCTCGTTGGGCGGCGGCCATCAGGGCGGCGAGCAGAGGTTCATCGGGGATGAAGTAGGGAGTGGTCAGGACAAGTTCCCGGCGGGCCGCGTAGATAGTGGTGAGGAGCAGGCTGTGAATGGTGCCCTGGGAAAGTCCCGGGCCGGAGGGAACCAACTGTACGGCGGCGGATCCAGCCCGGGGCGAAGGTCCGATGTCGGCGATACGCCGGACCGTATCGATGTCATCGCGGATCGAACGAGGCCGGAAATGACGGATGTCGGCGTCAAGGAACCAGTCGTTGATAAATGTGCCGGCCAGGCTTTCGACCACCGGGCCCTGGAGGCGTACCATGAGATCGACCCACCTGCCAACTCCCGCATCCTGCTTGAAAATCCCGGGATCAACCATATTCTGACTGCCGGTGTAGGCGACAGTGCCGTCGATAATCACCAGCTTGCGATGATTGCGGATGTCGATTCTGGCGAAAAGGGCGGTGTAGATGCTGGCCGGCAGGGATTCCTGTACCCTGATGTCTGCTCCTCTCATTGCCTTGACTGCCTGGCCAAAACGGCCTTTGAGAAATTCCCTGCTGCCTATGGCATCGACCAGGACACGGCAGCTCACCCCTCTGCCGGCAGCCCGGATCAAGGCGTGGGTGATCTCATCGACCATGCCGCCTGGCTGCCAGATGAAGAATTGCAGATGGCAGGTGGATACGGCTTTGTCGATATCCTCGATGATTCTTTTGAAGATGGCCTCGGGTGTGTCGATAAGCTCGATACTGTTACCGGCCAAGGCCGGGATACCGACCAGGGATTCGGCCTGCTGGTGCAGGGGACGACACTCAGGATTGATGCCCTGCCAGTCAACCGGCGCCCTGTCCCGTAAGGTTTGCAGCCAGTGCTGATAATGGGCCTGGGAACTCTGCACCCGGGCTGCCCTCTTGTCCGAAATGCGGTTTTCCCCGAAAAGCAGATAAAAAAATCCGCCTGCCAGTGGCACCAGTAGAATGACGACAAGCCATGCAAGCGTGATGGGGTAGGGTCGCTTGCGCATAATGACCCGCAGGGAGAGTACGACTCGCAGGCCCAGATCGGCGAGCAGAAAGACGGTCGAGAAAAGCTGGTAGCTCCAGTGAGGCTGGTCGAAAATCATGATGATGAAATGTTTTCAGTAGTAATAAACAGTCGTTGGTCGGACGCGGCACAGGGGTTTTGCGACATGCTCTGCAAAATGATTTCTCTGCCAGGAGTGTCGGCATGTTCCTGAACAACGGCACGTTCTCTGCTGTTTCCCATTTTATACTAGCATAGCCAGGGAAAGAGATGGTAGATTATTGTGATTTTTAGTATTCAGTCAATGGATGTGTATATTTCTCAGACTGAAAAGGGGAGGGAGGCTGGTCGCCAGTCGGGGCCGTAATGCGGTGGGGAGACCGCAGCAGCTGAACACGGAGATGAATTATTTTAATGGTAGGGTATGAGAGTTAAAGGGTTTTCTTCATCGGCAGTGGCTGCCGGTATCAGATATGCGGACAGGCTCGATCTTGGCCTGATAGTCAGTGATACCCCTGCTGTGACGGCAGGCGTCTTTACCACCAATCAGGTCAAGGCCGCCCCGGTGCTCCTTGATCTTGAACGCCTGAAGCAGGGGCGGGCGCAGGCTATTCTGGTCAACAGCGGCTGCGCCAATGCCTGTACTGGCGAGAAAGGCATGGAGAACGCCAGAAAAAGCAGCTTACTGGTGTCCGAGGCCCTGAATATCCCGGATGTGATGGTGCAGCTGTCCTCGACCGGGGTTATCGGTGAGCAGCTCAATCTGCCGGCCTTTGAAAAGAATATGGGAAAACTGGTGGCTGAGCTCAGGCCTGAGAATTTCGAGCAGGTTGCCAGGGCGATCATGACTACCGATACGGTTGCCAAGACAGCCTATCGGACAATTACCCTCGGCGGGAAGGAAGTGCAGTTGGCCGGGATGGCCAAGGGTGCCGGAATGATCATGCCGAACATGGCGACCATGCTGGCCTTTGTCATCACCGACGCGCAGATCAGTTTCACCGAACTGCACCAGTCACTCGTGGAAAGTGTCGAGAGGACCTTCAATCGGATTACTATCGATGGCGATACAAGCACCAACGATATGGTACTGGTCATGGCCAATGGCCGGGCCGGCAATCCCTGGATTGACGAAGATGCTCAAGCCGATCGGCAGTTGTTCCAGGATGCTCTGGAAGGATTGCTGAAAGAACTGGCTCTGAAGATCGTTAGTGACGGCGAGGGCGCTACCAAAACAATCACCATCAGAGTTTGCGGCGCCAAAGAAAATGAGGATGCGGAACAGCTGGCCAGAACAATAGCCAATTCCGCCCTGGTCAAGACCGCCTTTTTCGGCGAAGATGCCAATTGGGGCCGGATTATCGCTGCCATGGGACGCTCGGGCGTACGGTTCAACCCTGAACATGTCGATATCGCTTTCGGAGATGTGGTGATCGTCAGGAATGGCCTGAGTTTGGGAAAAGAGGCGGAGGCGTCAGCCACTAAAATTCTCAAGGAAAAGAGTTTCGCCGTCTGTATTGACCTCAAGGACGGTACAGGTTGCGAGGAGATATATACCTGCGATTTTTCCATGGATTATGTCAAGATAAATGCCAACTACCGTACGTGATACCCTAGAGGTTATGATGCCTCAATCCCCTTCAGCTGCCTTTACCCTTGGCCCGGATTTCAATGTGCACGACCTGCCCTCGCAGATTGGCACCGGCTACTCCATTCTGGAGACGGAAACTGAGCAGCGTGATGAAGAATACCTCGACACGTTTGATTGGCGGCTTTTGGCCTGCGGCAGGGCGCTTGCCAGAAACCAGCGGCGTTACCGGCTGTACTCGACCAACGGCGATATCCTCTGCCAGGACAGGGGGCCAGCGAAATTACGGCCCTTCTGGTGGGATTTTTCTGATGGGCCTTTGCGCGATGAACTGAAATCTACTGCTGATATCCGGGCCTTATGCCCGCAGATGCAGATGCAGCAGCAAAGACAACATTATAACCTGCTCAATGCCGATGAGAAGATAGTCCTTCGGCTAAGGCGCGATACGATGACTGCGGTGTTTCCTGGGAAGGAGCCGGAGCAGTTCTCTTCGCTGCATCTTTATGGGATACGCGGCTACAGTCGACCCTTGCAGGCAGTTTCCCGGATCATCGGACAAAGCGGCGGTCTGCCTGTCGCAGAAGGGGAAATATTTCTCGAGCCTGCCCTTAAGGCGGCCGGAATCTCGCCCGAGAAGATGAGGGCAAAATTTGCAGTGTCACTTCGGCCGGACATAACCGTTTTCGAAGGTCTCAAGGATGTGGGGCAGGCACTGCTGGCAGACATCTCGATGCATCAACCCGGGGTAATCGAAGATATCGATTCGGAGTTTCTCCATGATTTTCGTATTGCCTTGCGCCGGACCCGCTCCCTGCTGTCGCTGTACAGCAGAATCTTGCCGATTTCAGCCTGCGATTATTTCAGAAACGAGTTCAAATGGATAACCCAGGCGACGAATACAGTCCGCGATTGTGATGTATATCTGCTGATGACGGAAGAATATCAAGCCATGCTGCCTGCCCGTCTGCACCCGGGGTTGATTTCTTATTTCGAGGGCCTGCGGATTCTCAGGAAAAAAGAATTCAAGCTCATGCGAAGACGCCTCAATTCGCAGCGTGCAGTCCGACTGTTCAGCGATTGGCAGGCCTTTCTTCAAGAAGAATTGCAGTTGCTGCAGGAGCCCAAAGGAAAAACCTCGTGTCGACTTTTTGCTGCCAAAATGCTGAAGAAGAGATACAAGCGCATTCTGGCAAAGGGTTCGGAGTGTGGGCCTGAGAGCCCCGACACGATGCTGCACGCCTTGCGTATACAGGCCAAGAAACTTCGCTATCTGCTGGAATTTTTCCGCTCGCTTTTTTCTGTCGACGATGTTGACCAGCTTATCAAGCATCTCAAGAAATTGCAGAACAATCTTGGGGAATTCAACGACCTGTCTGTACAGCAGACGATGCTGGGATCATTCCAGAGTCCTGTGAAAACAGACTGTGTCGAAAGAATGCTCCGCGTGGCGGCTGCTCTTGGCGGCTTGATCACCCATCTCGCCGACCGCCAGGCGCTCGTTCGCGGCGAGTTTGAAGAGAATTTCCTGCAGTTTGCCGGCAAAGATGTCCAAGGCCTGGTCAAGACCATCATCGGTGATAGCGAGCATGTTTCGCGGGAAGACGAGGGCCCACCCGCAGCATGAAGACAGTCGCAATCTACAGCAGCAAGGGAGGAGTCGGCAAGACCGCAACGGCAGTGAATATAGCCTATACGGCAGCCTCCTCTGGCAAGCGGGTTTTGTTGTGCGACATGGATTCCCAGGGCGCCGCCTCGTATTATTTCCGAATCAAGGCCAAGAAGAAGTTCAACAGCCAGAAACTGCTGGCCGGTGAGTACGGTAAATATATCCGTGGCACCGATTTCGAGAATCTTGATCTCCTGCCGGCCCATTTTTCCTTCAGGAATCTCGACCTGGCCTTGAACAGCCTGGGGGAAAAGGAGCGTCGGATGACGCTGGCCAAACTCCTGAAGCCGCTCAGTGCGGACTATGAGATCCTGCTCCTCGACTGTCCGCCCAATCTGACGCTGCTGTCTGAAAATATCATCGAGGCCTCCGATGCCGTGGTTTGCCCGGTTATTCCCACGACCCTCTCGCTTATCGCTCTCGAGCAGTTGCTGAAGCTTTTCGGTAAACTTGAGGCCGATAAGAAGAAAATTCTGGCCTTTTTTTCCATGGTCGAGCGACGGAAATCCATGCATGCCTCGGTGATAGAGAAATATCAACGCTATCCGCTGTTCCTCAAGTCAGCAATCCCGTTTCTGGCCGAGATCGAAAAAATGGGACTTTCCCGTCTGCCGGTCGGCGCGGTGACCAGGCATTCACCAGCTGCCATGGAATATACCAGGCTGTGGAATGAAATATGGAAAAAAATAACGAAGCAGCAATGAGAAGGCTCTATCTCATACGTCATGCCAAATCCAGTTGGTCAGAACCGGGACTCAGGGATTTTGACAGACCACTCAGCAGCAGGGGAAAGGTGGATGCCCCGTTCATGGGGAAAAGACTTGCCCGGCATGGCGTGCGCCCTGATCTCATTTTTGCAAGCCCTGCGAAGAGAACCAGAAAAACTGCCCAGTATATTGCCGAGGCTGTAGGCTATCCGACAAAGGATATTGTCTTTTTCGAGGCCATTTATGAGGCTGGGGTGGATGATCTGCTGCGGACCATAGCCCAGGCTATGGATGAGGCGGAAAACCTGTTCCTTGTTGGTCACAACTATTCCATAACCGATCTGGCGGAAAGCCTGACTGGGCAAAGTCTTGGCAACGTCCCCACCGGCGGCATCGTCGGTATCGAGTTTTCCGCGGAGAAGTGGTCCGAGATACTGTCGGGTACAGGGAAGCTGCTGTTTTTCGATTATCCCAAGAAACATCACAGCAGAGATTGAAATGGTTGTCCTCCCGGCAGAATGCCCCGAACGGTCTTTCCCGCCGTTTCAACAGGCGCTTTTTTCTCTTATCTTTCTGGCTGCTATTTTTTTTCTCAACTTCCTTTCTCGCATAATCTTCTCGCCATTACTGCCGCGGATTGAACATGAACTGGGATTTGGGCATGCCGTTTCTGGATCTTTTTTTCTTTTCATATCCTCAGGCTATTTTATTGCGCTGCTTTTTTCCGGGCATGTTTCCTCACGGCTGAACCACAAGTGGACCATCGTCTTGTCGACTGTGGCCACGGGATTTGTCCTGATTGTTCTTGGCAATTGCCAGTCTCTGGACAGTCTGCGTCTTGCGCTTTTGGCCCTTGGCCTTGCTACAGGATTGTATCTGCCTTCGGGGCTGGCGTCCATAACCAGTCTGATTGCTCCTTCCTTCTGGGGCAGAGGCCTTGCTGTTCATGAACTTGGTCCAAATATCGGTTTCGTCCTGGCGCCTCTCATTGCCGGGGCAATGGTGCACCTCGTATCATGGCGGCAGGGGCTGCAGGTGATGGGTGCTTTCATTATTCTGATGGGCATGCTTTTTAGTTATGTGGGTAGAGGTTCTCAGGAAAAGGGTCAGCCGCCTCAAATAAAGGTGCTCAAGAAATTCCTGTTTCAGCCGCGGTTCTGGTTGTTCGTCCTGCTCTTTTCCCTGGCGATCTGTTCGACCATTGGGGTCTATGCCATGCTGCCGCTGCTCCTTGTGGCCGGACAAGGCCTGGAGAGTGAAACGGCAAACCAGTTGCTTTCGGTTTCACGGCTCTGCGCTCTTCTTATGCCTGTACCCGCCGGTTGGCTCGGCGACAAATTCGGCAACACCTCAATGATGGTCGGAATCCTCTTTGGGGCAGGACTATTGACTATCCCGCTGGGGCTGTTCTCCGGCGGCTTCCTGCTTGCGGTCGTTATTCTCCAGCCGATGATCGCCGTCTGTTTTTTTCCCTCAGGGTTTGCTGCACTCAGTGGCATGGGAGAAAAGGGAGACGGTACTGCTGTTATTTCACTCTGCATTCCGTTGGCATTCTTTGTTGGTGGCGGTGTCATGCCGACGATGATTGGTTTCGTTGGTGATGAGATTGGACTCGGGGCTGGCTTCATCCTGGCCGGCTGCGCCATGTTGGCTGCAGCAGTGATATCGGCCCTGATACTGCGAAAAGAACACGTATCATGAGATGACCAGGTCTTTCTGACACATAAAATATTGTCCAAGCGATGCCTGTAGAATTACCCAACTGCCGAAGATGCCGGCACTATTATATAACCTTCGACCCCGGTAAGCCTTTTGGTTGTCGTGCCATGAAGTTCAAGAGCCGGAATAACCCGGCCCAGGTGGTGTACGCCACTTCAGGAATCGCCTGTCAGCTCTTTTTGCTGAAATCAGCGGGTGCTCCAGACGGAAATGAAAAAAAGTGAGTGTGAACGCGAGATGACGCCAACAACACCGAAAGCTGCGGCGCTGCCGGAATTCTTCCGCTCGCTGGCCAGGGAAACAGCGCTGACTAGTTGGGAACTGATCCGGATCATGGTGCCGATAATCATCCTCACCAAAATACTCGAAGAACTGGGGCTGATAACCTCGCTCAGCGCCCTCATGGAACCGGTGATGAAGATAATAGGTCTTCCGGGATCGCTGGGACTTGTCTGGGCAACCTCTATGCTGACCAGCATCTATGGTGGGATGGCGGTTTTTGCCGCTCTGGCCCCGGGGCTGACGCTGACTGAAGCTGAGGTCACTGTGCTCTGCTCCATCATGCTTATTGCCCATTCCCTTCCCTTGGAACTGAGCATCAGTAAAAAGGCCGGCGCTGGTCTGCTGCCGATTGCCGTCCTGCGGATCGGCGGGGCGATCGTCTTTGGGTGTATCCTGAGTCGTTTGTGCATACTCTTCGATGTCTGGCAGAGTCCGGCCGCATTGCTCTTCC
>JFJP01037903.1_pt1 | contig 21378 bp, 13 predicted proteins | sample 431651 | NCBI WGS metagenome assembly JFJP01 (sample SAMN02602958, study PRJNA72255) | Microbial mat metagenome, whole genome shotgun sequencing project. | biome: fresh water; feature: sink hole; material: water; isolation source: purple microbial (photo- and chemosynthetic) mats found in...
CTTTTCTAATATTTGTTGTCTTAAATCCATAATAATCCTTTTTATATTTGGCATATTAGGTAGGAGTTGAACCTACAACCTACAGTTTTGGAGACTGTTACTCTGCCAATTGAGCTACTAATATATATTTGGTACGTCCATCTGGATTCGAACCAGAAACCTACAGTTTAGAAGACTGTTGCTCTTAAGTCCGTTGAGCTATGAACGTATTATCTGGAGCGTCTGATAGGATTCGAACCTACAACATTCGGTTTCGTAGACCGATACTCTGGTCCAGTTGAGTTACAGACGCATATCTTTTACGAACATTTATATTTCAACGTTTTTTCTATTTCTTTAATTTGTCTATCTAATTCTCTTTGTTTAACGTCTTGCAAAGCCCTTAATTTCAACCATTCTGCTAATACTTCTTTTGAAACTGTTATTGACCCGTCAGCATTCTCTATAATTGGCTCTTTTTCTGCCGCATTTGCAGCAATTGCATCAGTTGTCAATATTGACCCAATTAAAAGTAATGTAGACATTATTAATACAACAAATAATTGAGTAAGAGAGCTTTTTAAAGTTTCGTTTTTCATAAATATAGTTCTCGATAATAATTAGTTTACAATTAAATAAAACGATTGACAATAGATGTAAAAAAACCCTCCGAAGAGGGCTATTTTGGAATTAAACAAATATTAATATCTGTTTTTCAAGTATTTTAGAGATACTTGCATTGGATCAAACTCGCCATTCAATACTTCATGCAACATCCAAACGCCTCTCCAGTAGTTATTACCTTGTGGACCGAGATAATCTTCGTCATGCTCGTAGCAACAACCTAGGAAGACACCTGTTAAACGCTTTCCATCAGCAGAGTATTGCGTTGATATAGAGTCATACTGTATATGACCCTGTACGCAAGACATATGCTTTTTGGATATTAAAGCGTTAGTTGAGCTAACTGGTCTACCCATTACACCGCTAGTGAAGTAATGGCTAAAAGCAACACCATTTATCGTTACTACTTCTAGAAAACCGTATACTTCCCATCCATAACCCTTATAATTTAGATCATCAACAGATAAAATACCATCTAATTCAGGGTTATCTTCTACTGCACGATTGATTCTGTTTTCGTGATTACCAAGCGTCATTATCATTCTTGGTTTGTACTCTTCTAAACCAGCCAATCTTCGTGCGTCGTTGTACGTTTTTAATGGTGCTAATAGCGTTTCCATAGCTGTGTGAACCGCTTTAATATCATTCTTGTATCTTCTTCCCTCAAAAGACTTCTTGCCTTTATCGTATGAAGAAAGACTGGGCATATCTGCGAAGTCTCCTATACAAACTATAATGTCTGGAAGTTTATCTACTATGTATCTGCCGATGGCAAATAAGAAATTAAAACACTGCCCAGGTTTAGCTTGTATATCTGGTAAGCATAAAATCTTTATTGGTTTCTTGCTAGACGAAGAATTACGTATTCTTCCAGTTCTTAATTGATCTAATATTTTATGTGGATTTTTAGAATCTGCTATCTCTTGCTGTACTAAACGCTTTACAGCCCATCTTCTACCTGTACGATCATTAATTCCTAGCTTGACAGCAGCTGCTGTTGCATCTCCACCATTTTGATCGTATTCAGAATAAAATTCTAATTTAAGTGCGTCTTTATCTTTGTCTTCTCTTGTTTTTCCCATTTAATACCCCTTTTATTATTATAACAATGAGCAGTGCTCATATATAGTTATAGCAATAAATAGGAAAAAGTCAATATAATCAATGACTTATAAGATAAACGGTATTATTTTGTGAAATGTGAGAAAACCCAATCTAACGTAACTGCTATTGATCCAACCGCAGTTACTAGAAATATGATCATTTTATAACCACCAGTAAAGACAAACCTTTTGTGTTCCATTTCTTGAACGGTTTCATCAATCTTTTTAAGATCAACAGATGAAAGAGTCTTTATAATGCTATCAAGTTTAATGTTTTGATCATTAAAATTATCTTTCATATCTTTTTTGATTTCATCGAACTTCTTATCTACATCGATCTTTTGCTCGTGAAAACGCTTATCAAAGTCGTTTTTCAAGTCTTTGTTGGATCGATCAAAGTCCACTTTTAAATCCTTAATTGCAAAGTCTATGTTCATTTTCAGCTCTTTTTGATCAGACTTTAACAGCTCTTGATTTACTTCTAATCTAACTAGTCGTGTATTAGTATCATCAGCCATTTTTAACTCCCTGTACCCCTGTAGGTTGCTTTACTAGTACATTTACATAATGTTGCATCGTATGTATTGCTAATCTCCTCGATTTTTCGATACTTCCCTGGTAGGGCACCCCTCAAAAACCGCAATAAATACGATAAACTTTATGTACTTGCGCCTTACAGGAAATACTAGTAAAGCAATCCATATTTAATAGCAAATGCACTTATAAAAATAATAAACTTTTTGCGTAATTTTATCAAGAGCAAACCTCTTAAACTTAAAAAGATTTACCATTTTTATAACCCACCCACCTAGTATTGCTGTTCTTCGAAAAGCACACCCATTGATTAAGACCAAGACTCAACAGCCGTTACAGTACCTTGTGTAACTGCTAAGGTTCCAATAAGCGTATCAGATGGACCATAAGCAACATTATATTTAACATCAGACTCAAATGGGAGACGAACAGTACCGCTCTTCAACCAGCTAGTAGGACCATAAGAATTGTCTTGAAGAACTATGCTTTCGTCAGGAATAATAACTCTATTTAAATATCCAGCGTATTTAAGTGGTATCATCTTATAAATACCGAACTTGTTTAAGCTCAAACTGGAGGTAGGTTTAAAACCAGATTCAGTCCATGTAGTCATTATATACTCCCTTATTATCCTTTTCTTACTGCGTATCTACTTCCAATTCCAGAACCATTAGTTGTAGTATCGGTCCATATGACATAAGTATTTCCGTTTACGACAACCTCATCTTCCGCTCTTCCAAAATTAGTAGTCGTAACCCATATATCAGCGAAATTAGATATTTCACCACCTAAGTGTCCATAAATTCCAGCAGATACCACAATAGGGAATAGTCCATGTATCGTTGTTACTAAATCTGAAGATTTACTTGCTACATTACAAGCTACATATCCTGCTTGAATTGCAACTGATGTAGACCAAAAACTAGCATCAGCATTACTATTGATAGAGAACCCTACACCACCATACGTATTCGTAAAGTCAGTTGCATTTGCATTATTTTTATATCTAACACAAGACCAATTATTAAATGTTGCTTGATTTGTAGATCCAGCATTAACACATGGTCCAATTATTACTACTGGAGGGTAAGCATTTGAGTTTGTATCCCAGTTTGAATTTCTTGTTCTTTCAAATACTCCATTCATCCCGCATCTTGGATAATTACCGCTTGCACCATAGTTTGTTCCATCGAATGAAAATAACGCAATGTGTCTATTGCTTGCTGAAATTAAGATATATCCACCGGCTGTTAAATTTAATTTCTGATCATTAAACATTGCATAAGGTGTTGAATTTGTATTAACAGTTGGATTATCAGTTGTAAAAAACTCTGCACCATTTACGCCAATACTAGTAGTGTCTCTACTTATAATTTCACAGAATTTGTATTGTGCTGCGTTAATGGTTCCAGGATTTATTCCAGCTAAATTAGAGTCATCCCAAGGAGCACGTAGCACTACCGCTTTACTATCTGCTTGAGAGTAAGCAAGGCTATGTTTAGTCCAACCAGCAGGACGTACACTGGAGTCGATAAAGGTTGCTGTGCTTGCTGGGACATTAGGAGACGATCCAGACGTTCCATGAGACAATAAAGCCTTGTCAGTCGTACCAGTCAATATAAGCACCAAGTCATTTATAATATTAACTTGTGTTGCTCCAACTGGATAAGTATATTTAGCGTACATAAAATTTCTCCGTTATTTATTAAATTTCTTCCATCGTTAATCTGACAGATAATCCATATCCAGGATATTCATCTGCAACTGGATCAACCACATGTATCGTTATTTGAGATCCTACTAATAAAGGAGGTATATCTCCGATTTCATGTGTTTGAGAGAAGTAATATGATCCATGAGGTATTGATACAATTAAAATGTCATCAGTATCTGTTACCATTTCAATATTAGTATGGGTTGTATTTGTTCCTACAGCATAAGAGTTATTTTCAAACCATGCCTCTGCTTTTATAATATTTACATCTGCAGGTGGATAAAAAGCAACATCGCTATACTCGCTTATTACTTCATCAGATTTTCTATATATTGTTGTAAATTGTCTTTTAGTTGCAACTGGTGTACTTGTTCCAGATCCTTCTGGTACTTCGTTTACCGGAAAAAGCCATTCTGTTCCATTCCATTTATATTGAAACATTCCAACAGTTGCAACTTCGTTTACTGCTGGGCTTACTGGAAATGCGTCTGCCATAATTATTCTCCCGTTATGCTGATAATGCTACTGCTAGTCTTGCACTGTCGAGTGCTCTTTGTGCTGTTAATTCGTTTGCTCTTGTGCTGATAGCGATGTCTATTCGAGATAACTCTACCGCTATTGCATTTCTCACTGCGTCTGCTATTTCTAATGCAGATGGTCCAGTAGACCCACTTGTTGCTATTCCCTGAGCCTGAACTGCTACTGTATACTGAATGGATACGTTGTAATTACCAAGTGTCTGAACTACTGGTATTCCACCCTCTTCAACGAATATATTTCCATTTATTACAAGAGTATGGTTTTGCTCCATCGGACGAATACGCCATCCATTTTGCAAGAAGTAATAAGGAGGAATACTTAAACCAGAGCCTAGATCATCTCCTCCAACTTGTCTAAAAATCGTCTCATAATTTAAATTTAATGCGTTCCAATCAACAGCACGAGAATATAGCTCTGTAGCAGTAACGCTTGCAGAGTCTAATATAATACGTTTAGTTGAGGCATCAAATGTAATCATTATGCACTATATACACGATCCGATTCAGCAACTAAACCAATCGATATACCCTTAGTTCTTGTAATTGTTCCATCGGAGACAGTTACTTTTGCAGATCCAGGTCTAACACCTACTAAAACCACGTTTCTGTCTGTTCCAGCTGTATATCCACCTTGCACATTTCCATCATAATCAAATGTGAAAGAAAAAGAGGATGCAGATATAGAGCCAGTAATTGGTACACCAGTTGAATCATTAACAGTAACAGCACCAGACTCACCCCAGTCGTTTCCAGCACCAGGAGGATTCTTGAAATATAGACGATAAACACCACCCGCTCCAACTAATGGAGTATTAAACGTTAATGTTCCAGCAGCAACGTATGGGAATGAGCGTGTTACACCATTTTGATCTTTAAAGACGTAATCGTTAGTGTCATCAGCGTCAAAGTTATCTATAAACACTCCAGTTGCTGTATTAACTGTTTCACCAACAAACTCCAACATCGTTGCAGCAGTCTTTCCCGTTATAGTTCCAGCGGTTCCACCTGTATTGATATCTGTTGCTTCACGTAATAGATATTGAACTTTTGTGTATATCTGACGTTTTGTAGCACCATTACCAGCAATGATTATTCTGAACGGATAAGAGCCAGAACCGATTGTTTTGTTTTGATCTGCTGTATAAAATGCAACAGTAATTCCGCTATAAGGTGCTCCAGACATTGCAGCGTCATTATCTACAACGTTTAAGTCATCTTCATTAGATATCAAAAAGTTAGTTTTAAATGGTCCAGTACCAGTAGCTCCAGTATCAGCCAAAACAGAGTCTTTATATTTCTTTCCTTGTTCACGAACGAATGCTTTTGCAAAGGTTTTCTTACTGAAGTTTCCGTTATCAACATCTCCTAGAACTTGAACACCAACGTTAAATTGATCAGCAAAAGGAAAGTTTGTAGGTGCGTCAGTAGAAGTTAACTGATAGTAGGGCTGTGCTCCACTGTTTACAGAACCCAAGCCAATGAAACCACCATAGACACGTAATAAAGTTCCAGAAGCGTCATACTCTTCCCATCCACCATCACGCAACATATTTCTAGTAGTGTCATCAGCCCATTTCCACCCGTTGAATGTTGATCCGTCTGTCCCGATTTGGTACTGACCCGATAAAGCGTCAATAGCATACATTGGAACTGGACTGTCTTGATATCCCGCTGTAGCCCATAATTGAACTAATTTAGAATAAACCGCTTGTAACGTTACACCATCTTTTGCTACTAGATTACCAGCAGCATTTAACGTAATCGTTCTAGTTGGTTCATCTATCGTTATCTCTGTGTTAACTACAAGACTTGTTGGACTTGTTAATTTTGCCATAATTAGCTCCCATTTTTAATTGTATTTATAGTTTACATATTGCTGTCTTAATAGTAAAGACCATTATGTTATGTAATTTCTGTCTATCTGTTGTGACACTGGTATACTTGCTGACGCACCAGATAACGCATAATTGCGTATATATAACGGTACATATCCCGGTTTTATAATTCCTATATCTATATTCTGAACGACTGTATAACTGTATGTGTATGACGATCCACCATTAGAATCAATGCTGTCTAAAATGTTAGATGTTCCAGCCTCTAATATAACCACGTCTGAACCAGCTACTAAACCAGTAATGGTAAATGGAATGCCTGGAATTGGGTATTGCACTTGCATATCTGTCGTAGTCGCATTCATCCAGGTGTATAAGAACGTAATAGCGTCTATTCCTGCTGTTAAACGTGTAAATTTCCAACGCATTTTAAAACCAGTGCTAGACGATATAGTTTCGTTATGAAGTGATGAAAATTGACACCAAGCATTAGAAATCGTTCCAGCGTGTGGAAGATTTAATGAAACTTGTGTGGCTGTATTTATGGTTGATATCTTTGCTAGTCCAGCAATGTTTGTTCCAAATACAGCGTCTCCAACTCTTAATACGCTAGAGTCTTGAACAGTTAACGTATACTGACCAGATGTGCCAGAGACTTGTTGAGGTCTTGATAAGTTCTTGTAATCACCACTAAAACCGCTACCAGTGTCGATATCATAAGTACAAACATAGTTATTTAAAGTACCACCAATCATTACAGGTACGTTTTGAGTAAATGAAGAATAACCCTTAATGAATTCTGGAGTAATAAACTCAACAGCGTCACCAATTCCAGCCAACAAGCACTGACCAGTCGATGTAAACTTTGCATTTCCCGTTTTTATTACATAGCCAGTCGTATCTGTTGTAGGTTCGTTAAACATTACTTGCAAGCGTGAATTAGCAACAGCAATAGAGATCGTTCCAGAAGCAGTTCCAGCATTCGTTACAGCAAACGTATAAGTATCTTTTGTTAATACAGTAATCGTTTTAGGTCCGATTTGAGGAATGGAAGCCGTATCTGTTCTTGTTAATACGTTTATGATTGCACCAGTTCGTAATCCGTGATCTGTATGCGTTACTGTTGCAACAGTCGTCACTCTTGTATAAGTAAGTCCTGTAAATGACGATGGAGATCCGTATATATTATGATCAAACCAGAATGTACCATATTGACCGGAAACTCCAGTCGTTGTTCCAGTCCAAGACGTACCAGACATTAAAGATTGTTTCATTGGAAAATTTCCAGAATTGAAATAATCCAAGTCATATACGTTCTTGATATTATAGTTATAACAAGAGTTATCAGCAAATCCAAATGTAGTACCACGTCCTCCAACAAAATATATTCTTCTAATTGTTATATCAGAACATGACCCAGATATTGCTGTGCTGATTGGCAAACCTGTAACTGATTGTCTAGCAGATAGCGTACCACTAACAGCACCAGCACTTAGGCATGTAAAAGTATAAGTATTAGCACTAGTAACAGTAATAGATTTCTGACCTACAACAATAGCTGCTACATCAGAAGATATCAGAACGTTTACAGAGTTTCCAGTAATTAAACCATGATTAAGATGTGTTACAGTTGCAACAGCTGCTGATCTAGTCCAGTTTAATTCGTGAGTTAAAGTATTACCTCCTAATGTCAAAGGAGAGGCATACGTTCCAATGTTTTGAATAATCCCACGTTTACATCCACCACTTATATTTATCAATGACGCATAGGGCTGACAGTTTTCTAATCCTCCATTATCCCATCCATCTATTTTAAAGTCTGTTACATAAGATAATACTATTGCAGATCTTCCATAAGTAATCTTTGTTGCTGTTGCTGGATCGTCATAAAATATAGGAGAATCAATAGTTAAATTAGACATTTGAATAAAATAACTACGTTGACCTATACAACCAGCATTTTGAGTCCAACTAGCAGCACGTGTTACAGAATAACTACCAGTAGTAACGTTTGCGTGTGCAGTTAATGTGAATGCATGTGTTCTTGTTAATGTTGTATCTCCTAGATCAGTAAATACACAAGCATAATTACCAGAAGCAGTAGCAGAAAATCGAACAAATTTGCAATCTGTAAAATTTATTCCAGCTGGCATTAAAGATATCGCCAAAGTCTGTCTTGCTGATGATATAGGAGCTGGAGATACTACAAGATTATTAGGTTCAAAAACCGTTGCACATTCTGCTATATTAAACACATCACACACACTTACGTTAGTCATTGAAATTGAATAAGGTTGTGAAAAATTTAAATACCAATAAAATTGAACTTTATCGAATGATAATACGCCTCCTCCAGTAGTTATAAAAGAACATCTTGCAGTTACAGTATCTTGATTTGCATGAACTCTTCTTTCTGACGCTATGCTTGTAACTGCTATAAGGTTGTACATTCTAATTTTGCAACCCGTTTCTGGTAGATATCCTCCAGTTAAATTGGTACCATCATGACCAAAACGTAAAATTCCAGTTGTTCTATCAAGCCAAAATACTTTTCCTCTCCAATCCGTAGCCATAGTTGTTGCAGTTGCCAATATAATATTAGCACATACATAGGTTTCATATATTCCAGATCCGTTAGCTGTTTCTACTTCTATTGACGCAATATCAATATTAGTTCCTAGAGTTGGAACTTGATACGTTGTAGATCTTTCGCTTGCTTGAACAGTACCAATTTCATAATAAGTCCCACGCATTCTAAATAAACCAAGTCTTGTAACTGTTATTGTTGCAGTAGAATTTCCATTTATAAACATAAAGCCCGCTACATCTGGACCAGTTATATCAAATGTTAATCCTCCTTGGTTATATGACCCACTAGTTGGAAATGCTACTTCATTCCATTGTTTAATTTTTAAAAATGCAGTAACACCAGATCCGGCGTTATAAGTAGGAATGGTTATTAAAGATTGATGTAAGCATATTGCTTTTCCAGTAGCACCACCGATTGATATCGTTGCTCCAGGAGTCAATACTCCAGAAGTAATAAAAATTGGAATAAGTCTTATATATCTTGAGTCAACTTCTACCGTTCCGCCTAAGGTTGAAGATATCAATATTGCTCCAATATTAGAAGCATTTGTTGCACTAATGTTGTTCTCATTTAATCCGAATCTTGAGTCTTGATCAAACGTAAGAGTAGGACCAGAAATATTATAAATATCTCCACCCGTTTTTAATATGCCTGGAACTTGATCGATATTTATATTAGTTGGATTAGTTGCTGTGACAGTTAAACCAGAACCAGTTACAGTTGCATTCGCAGACATAACTGCTTGAGTTCCACTGTTATAGGATAATATAGTCGTTCCAGCAGGGATATTTGCATGAGATAGCGTTGCACCAATTGCAACAGCCCATGATCCAGCAGCACTAGCAGCAACAGTTAAAAGATTGCTGTTAATAGTAGTAGCCACGCTAGTCATTGATACTGTACTAGTATATGTAAATGTCGTCATTCATCACCCCATTTATAGTATTATTTCTACTATATTAGCAAGTATCCCGTCGTTAGTCCAGTTAAACGTCTTTCTTTTAGTTGTAGAACCCATTACATAGTCCAGCTGTGTTAAAACGCTATCTACATATGTAAATACCTTATAATTACCTGATAGATAATCGATTCTAGAAATAAGCCCGTCTGTATAAGTAAATACTGGATTGCTTTCAGTAAAACCATCACCAGACGGACCAACGGGACCGGTATCACCCTGTTCGCCTTTATCGCCTTTGTCTCCTTTTGAGCCAACAGACCCACCAAATACCCAAGACGATAACAATGTAGTTGGAGCACTCATTGTTGAAGTAAGCGTATCTCCATTTTTGAGAATGCTTGTGGAACCAGTCTCTACAATCGAAGTATTTATTTGTGGACTATTCTGGATAATTGAAGCGATTTCTTCATCATTTATAGTAGTCTGTATAGCGTCAGTCATTTACGCTCCTAATTGACGGAATACGTACACATTTCCATAATACAGCTTGCGTTTTTTACCGCTAGCGTCAGTCATCTTTAATTCCCACTCATAAATGCTTTCAGATGAATCTAACGTATCTCCACAAGGTATTAAAGCGGTTACGCTATTAGGCAATTCAAACGTATACTTTCCATTAGTTGGATCAGTAAGAGTGACTGTAAAAGTAGCAGTAATAGCAGTGCTTTTAGGCTTCTTCTTGATAATTCCAGTTATCACACAATCCGTATAATCGTAAGGCGTTCCATCAGCATTAGTAGTCGTAACGGGAATGATAAAATCGTCTCCCTGACCAACCAGTAAGTCTTTCTTTTCTCCAATAAAGCCGATTTTTGCCATAATTATTACTCCGTATTTCTTCTATATTACAAGTAAAGCCTTACTTAATCAATTGCCTAAACGTTTTGCAACCAATATATTGAATTGCTCCATTCTCGCTTGTATACGATCTTCTATTTCTTTAACTTTTACGTCAGATCCATCCTGTTTTTTAATTAAACGCTTTTGTTTATTTAAATTATTTATCTGTTTTTCAAAGTTATTCATTACTGGTATAAGGCTAGCCTCTTTATTCTCTTTAATAACCGCACTAGCACCAGCAAAGTCTTGATCTTTTCTTAAAGTCTGTAATTGCGTCTCAAAATTAGCAATCTTATTAATGTTGGTGTAATAACGAGACTTTTTAGAATCAGAATCGCCTTTATCATCATAAATACGTCTTGCTAGTGGTGCAGACTTGATAGCCTTATCAAAGTCTCCGTTGAATACGTTTGTTGCTGTTTTACCTATGTTTACAACTTCTTTTCCAGCTCCACCAGTAGCAAACCCGATTAAGTAGTCAACCTGATCTGCTGTTGGGCTAAACGTTCCAGGAACGCCATTAACACCACCACTGATCTGATCTAAACCAAGTGCTACAAACTGACCAGCCCAGCTAGCGTTATCTTTGTTTCTAGTCCATCCAGCTGTTGGCTGATTAGGATTCTTATCCGTGTTAGCAATACGACGACCTAATCCATCTTCATTAGTAGCAAGCGATATAATTGGTCGAGCTACCGTTGGAGTTAATGATTGCTCTAGGGAAGTAGCACCCATTGGGCTAAACGAGCTTACAATAGATGAGGCAAGAGAGTATCCCTTGTCGAGCGGTTTTCCGTAAACTAATGCCTCTAATATTGTTCTTGAGGTTGTTGGAATGATATTAAATCCAAGTGGTAATGGGAACGATATTGTTTTATTTCCACCAATAGGAATTATAAAGTTAGAATCTTTCGCATATTTTGTAAAGTCTTCTTCATCATATCCAGCTCCAAACAGTAAAGCAAATTGTGCTACACCTAGAAGAGCAAGACCACCTACAATCATTTTTCCTTGTTTAGTAAGATTAAAACCACCAGTAGCATTGCGTTCTACTAGCGTTCTTAACATTGCACTAGAACCAGCAATCGACGCATTAAAGAAAGCAAATAGTTTCGATAAAGTAGCAGTATTAGCACCGCGTTGGTTAAAGTTAGCAGTCATATTCTTACCATTAATGGCAGACTTTTGAACTGATAAACCAAGGCTTAACGATTCTTTAAATACAGCAAGACGTGTAGAATACTCTAGCGTATCGTTTAATGTTTCAATTAAAGCAACAAAACTAGCAACATGCTTTTGTTCAAACGCTTTCTTTATTGGTCCACCTTGCACTAAACCTTTTAATGCCTCAGCTACTTCATCTCCAGTTTTATAAGACTGTTGATATCCAGTAGTACCACCTGCGTCTTGGAATTGTCTAATTAAATTAGCAATTTCTGAATTATCAGCAATACCTTTTTGTATGTTTCTTAACGCTTTAAATACTTTAAACACGTTCTTAATAGCACGTAATACGATCTTACTACGGCTCTTCTCTAATGGCGTACCTGATATATTAAGGCTTGCTGTCATCAAGTCACGTATAAAGTTAATAGGAGCAAAGAATGGATTCCATTGCGTACTAGCCTTTGATATGAATTGAGTTATTGGAGCAATCGATTTAGCAATGGCATCAATAGCACCTTTTGCGTCAGGTATGTCTTTATTGTTCATTGCGTCAACAACGTTCATTGCTAATTTAGAATCTGGGTTGAATATAATATATTTAGTCTCGCCCTTATCTTTATAAGCAAATGCGTTGTTTAATTCTCCAGCATTCGATACTGTCTTATACAGTATGTCACCCGTTGCTGGATCGGTATAAGACACAACAGGCTTTTTAGATTGCTTATCTGCTGGGTCATATAAGTAAGCAAAGCTTGTATCTTCATTACTTAACTCTTCAACAAACGCTACCACCGAGTCAATTAACTCTTTTTCTATGTGTGATACTTTTGCAGAGGCAGTCTGACGGAAGATTTCTCCAATAGGACTATTTATTTGCTTTCCATGTATTCCAGCAGTGCCATATAGCATATTCGATTTAAATGGAATATCTTTTTCAATTATTGGTATAAATAACGGTATACCTGCTTTTAACTGCTTGTATTGCTCTTGTGTTATTAAACCAGCCTCTAATCTAGCGTCATGTATTTCTTGGGATTTCTTTAATAAGAAGTCTCCAACTGCTTTTACATCAGCATTACCAGCATATTTAGCAAGTATTGAGTTTGCCTCAGCGTCAGTCATTCCTGATTGTGAATCTTGTCTAGTAGAACCATCTTTAACACCAAGGTTATGCTTTTTGAAATAAGCATTCGTATCTTTTGCAGTTAAAGCACGAGCGTATACATCAGCTTGGTCTATCGTTAAACCAGCCTTGTTTAGCACTTCATTTAATTGAGATTTATACTCTTTCATTAAATCATCAATCGCTTTTTGACGTTTAGCGTGTATGAGTTGCTCTTTCTTATCAAACTCCATGTTTTCTAATATATTAGCACCTATATCTTTTGCCATTTGAACGACTTTCTTATATGGTAAATAACGATCTACGAACTTACGCTCCATTTCTTCGCTTAATGCACCTTTTGCAAGACCAGATACACCTTTATAGTCACCTGAATCTGTTAATTTAGCACCAGTAAACTCTCCGTCATCGAACTCAACCGCATTTGCAAGCTTTTGTTGTTGCTGTTTCTTATCAGCCTGACTAGTCGATAACATTCTCTTAATTGCCTTTTTAGGAGCAACGTCAGCTGTAACACCTAATTCTTTCTCAAGAGTTGCTTTATCGCTTTCAGCTTTTTCTTTGTCTACTAGATATTGCATTGCTGATACTCTGTTATAAGTTTTATCAACTTTAATTTCAGATTTTATTTCTTCACTTGTATGTAATAATGCAAATCTGTTTTGTTTTATAGCCTCTAAAGCAACTTCTTTATCATTTTTTAATTCTTTGCTTGCAAATTTTAATAATAATCCATCTTTCTTAACTTCTTCCAGCACTTGTTGTTTGTCATTCCAATCAACTGACAACATTTTTTTCATAGCACTTTTAGGCTTTGCTTGAGTTGCAGTTACTCCTAATTCTTTCTCCAGCATTGCTTTTTCATCAGCGGCTTTCTTCTCTTGATCAATTAAGTATTGAGTAGCCATTACAGAGCTAATATTCTTATCAGACATAACGTTACTTATTTGACTCTGTAATCTTTCATTTACAAACTGAAACGCCTGACCAGGACCACGTAAAGCCTCTATTACAAACGTTTTATCAGCTCTTTGTTCTGGAGTTAAATGCTGTAATGCGTATCCATTTCTAATTAAAACTTCTTTAACGAATGCGTCATCATTTTTATATTTAGATGGTAAATCCTTAAATGCTCTATGACTTGATCCTAGTATATTAATCAACTCTTTTCTATAAGCGTCTTCTGAACGCATTACTTTTTGATCAGAGCGATTACTAACTCTATTTGCTATTATAGCTTTCTTTGCCATTACCAGTATTTCTTTTTCAGATAAGGAGTTAGCCCAATCTCCAATTACTCCATCAGTAAACCCAATCTTACGTAATAAAGATTTAGCCATTACCATGAATTGAGCTACATAGTTCTTTGAAAGTAATGCGTCTGGGTTGCTTTCTAAAAAGTACGATAACGTCTCTTCAACTATGTCATCCTTTGGCGTATCGCTAGGAACTTTCTTCCTAGATTGCTCCATCAATGAGCCTTTGACGTTCATTAGGCGTTCTACGCTATCTAATACGCCTTTAAACTCTTTTGAGTACAATCCTAGCGATTTGGCGTGAACGACTGATTCGTGAGCAAATAAGCCCACTATTTCATTTGGATTGGTAATGCCATTGATAGCACTAGCGAATAGAACTACCTTGCCAGTCTCGACGTGTGTTACGCCTTTGGCATTTCTAGGGATGGTTGTATCGTATTTAGCCTCGTACTCTTCATGAGTAAGGATTTCTACGTTTGGATCGTTGAGTACTGCGTCACCCAATCCTGATTGAACGCTTTCTAGTGCAGTACGTAATGCTATTCTAGCAATTCGAGTTGAGTTATTAGAAGAAGTGCTATCACCAACGGAAAGGCGTTTGCTTACTTTATTTTCTTCACTAGTTCGCCCAGTAGCGTCTTGAACTCTGGTGTCCACTCTTCCACTTGTAGAAACATCATTTCCTTTTGCTCCAGCGTCATTAACTTGCTTGAGTCCTCCGCTATCTCTGGATAGTGTGCTAGTACGCACATTACCATCCACGTTGCCGCTTCCTGTTGTTCCATCGCTTCTGCCATAGTTTTCTGCTCCGTTTGTAAAACCTAAAAATTCGTATCTGCCATTACCTATTGCGTGTGGTACAGTTGTGAAATTTTGTAATGTTTCGTTAATTCTCTCTGTTATTGTAACTGCATGATCTATATCTGTCAAATTCTTGTTTTTTTTGCCAGTTTTTTCATCAAATTCAGCTCTTAATGGATAAGCCTCATCTGTATAGATGATACTTTGACCAAGTCCTGATATGCTTTCTAAAAATTCAGATACCTTTTCATATCCGTTAGCATTCCAAATATTCTTTGAAAACTGTACATTCTCTCTTCTATTTTCTCCTTTTCCAAGAGTTCCTGTTTGATTTCCATATCCAGTAGTTCCATAATATGGAGGATCTACAACGAATAAAGCAGAGTTATCAAATTCTTCACGTTGGAATTGTTCGATATACGATTTTAAGTAATTTTCATCTAAACTTGATACATCTAAATTCCATTCTTTTCCATTTTTGTCTAGTATTTTATTTCCGTTTTTATCAAGCCCTTTTTGAGCGTACACATACTTTCCCTCTTCTTGGAATCTCAATGCCAAGTAGTTTGCTTTTCTATGTTGATTTATAATTTTAGATAAAAACTTTCCAGCGTATACCTCTTTACCGTCTATTAATATTCTTACCTGTTCTTTATCTTTCTCTGCAATTGCTCTTAATTCCTTATTGTTTTTTAATATTTCTTTATTTGTTTCTATTTTAGTAGGTATTACGTCAGATTCAGCAGTAAATACGTATCTAGGCTCTCCTTTATTCTTTCCGCCTTTATAAATTCTTTTATTGCCATTCTTATCCGTCTTTTGTCTTTTTGATCCATCAGGATATTCTTTATCTACGGCATCGAATTGCTCAGGGCTTAAAGTGCTATGACCAATATCAGCAATGGATTTTAATATTATTTTAAGTTTCTTATGTAATGTTAAGTCCGTTGGATTTTTTGGGTCAATTCCAAGTTGATCTAAATTATATTTAGCAATTCTATCTCTTACATCTTTTGATCTTTTAGTTTCAGACATTCCCTCTATCATTGCCTTAAAAGGTCCGAAAGAAGTTAATTGCTCATTTTCTCCAACGTCTCCAGTTTTTCCATCAATAGCACCACTGAATATATCTGCCTGTATTGTCTTATATAACTTTCCTATTGAGTATGTTCCAGTAACACCATTTATCGTATGGTTGAAAGTCATATTAACGTCATTTAATATGTCATAACCATTCGAGTGCATTTCTTGAATTTTTGCACGTCTTTCTTCATCAAATTCAAATATATAAATAGTATCTACTCTTGGATATCTAGCCATTGCTAGTGCAGTACTCCACATACCACCACCAGCAAAGAAGTCGTATACCTCTTTTACTCCAAGACGATCTTCTGGCGATGATTTAGCGTCAATCATCTTCAATACAGAAGCAAACATCTCTCTCTTGTTTCCTTGGAATTGAGGCATTGACTCTTCTATATCTAACAATCTTGCTTGCTCTTCTTCGTCTTTATAGTTATATTTAACAGCTGGAGAGCTGTTAGTCATTAGTTTTCTTAAATCAACAGTTTTGTTAAATAGAATATTTTGTATAGATACATTTGCTAATACTATTTGATTTGCTTTTTGTAATACTTCAGGATCAAATGTATTTGCTTTTACTGTCTTCTCTACGTTTGTGTTTCTTCCATTTGCCGTCTGTTTAGGTATATCGGTTCCAGCATGTACTGGTACTGATTGAGACGTATTCTCATCCACGGGTAAATTTTTTTCCGTAGTTTTTGATCTTGCGTCATTATCATTTGTTCTATCTGGTAATGGAGGAGTAGGAATTCCGCTATTCTTATCTTCTGCTGTTACCTTTGCCTCTACTGGATAAATGTTAGCGTCTGATCCAGCAATATCATTCTTTCTATCTTCTATTGTGTATGGTCTATCCTGACCCTCAGACATTCCCCACGTATCAGGAGTATGAAAACCTTGTTTATTTTCTGTTTCCGTATTAGCAGGTTCTTTAAAGTTTTCAGTCTTAACAACATCGTTTACAGTCTTTGTTTGCCCTGTTGGTGCTGTATAGTTGACACCATTTTGATCAGCTTGTTGTTGCTGTACTTGTACCTCAATGCTTTTAGTCTTCTCTGACGCATTAACGATAGCATTAGCAAATACGCTGTTTGGAGCCTTTTCAAGTACCTTTGTTGTACCAGTAGCGGTATCAGTTACTGTAGCAGTTCCATTTCCATTGCTAGTTACAGAGCTTGTTGGAGATAACTGAACAGGAGCCTTAACTGTTTTTGTTTGTGGTGCAGACTTAATAGGTGCTAATTCTGGCGTATTAACTATTGGAGATACTGCTAATGGTATATCTGTCTTAAATACGTTGAATAAAGCATTTCCATTCTTGTCATTACCGACATGCTCCATACCATGCTCCATGCCAGTTATAGCACCTAATTTATAGGCTATATTTGTGGCACTAGAAGAGCTTACAGGTTTAGATGCAAGACTATATAACTGTTCTTGTACGGTTGGTTGATTGTTCGAATAACGCTCTTTATTTATCTTTTGGAACTTTGCTTGTTCTGCCTGGAGTTCTTGCCTTGCTTTTACTGGATCAGTAGAAGTTTCTTTTGTAATCGTTCCGTCACTTTTAGCAATCGTTCTACCAGTATAAAAAGTAGAACCATCATTTGTTGTTAATGGAGACGTTGAACCAGTATTAGGAATACCATTTACAGGCATAGAAAGACCAACGTTAGGAATGTTATCTAACTTTAATCCATCTAACGGAGATTTGTTTGGTTGAAACTGATTATCAAACTCGCTGGAAACCATCGAATTATCAATCTTGCTTATATCACTCCTAGCACCACCATCTTGTTCCATTCTATTAAGCATTTCATCGCTTAATTTCATTCCGTTTAATGGATTATGTTCATTCAATTTGAATTGCTTATCGAACGAATCAGCAACTCTTGAATTATCTACTTGTTCAGGAGCAAGCGATAAATCAGACTTGACATTCTTTAACTCATTAAGATTATTTATATTTGCTTCAGGAGTATAATCAGCCCCATTATCGTAACTCGCTTTTTGCTCTTCAAATAATGATAATGCTTGTGGTTGTTGCTCTGGTGGTAGAGTTTTAATATATTCAATATTAGTTTTTTCCCACTCTTTACGTGCCAATCCATCAGCTAATGCTTGCTTATTAGCCTCATCTATTTGTAGCTGTTTTTGTACTTCAGCGTCTTGCAAAGATTTAAGACGTACTGTTTCTGCGTCTTGCAAAGATTTAAGACGTACTGTTTCTGCGTCTTGAGCGTCTAGCTTTTGATTATGTAATCCTTGTGCAAATCCAAATCCAGCACCCATAGGAGCACCAGCCATAAGACCCATAGCACCAGCATTTCCTAAACCCTCTGTTAAAGGCTTATCATTTCCAAAGTTCTCTGCACCCTTTTCAAATATTGACTGCATTTGCTCTTCGAATCCACCCTCTACCAATGCACCACCACCAACATTTCTACCAATTCCTGCACGTGCATCTCTTGTCATTCCGTTAACTAACGCATTATCAATATCTCCAATACCAAGTTTATTAGATAAGTTGGCACCAGCTCTATTAATAAGAGTACCAGACAAGCCAGTTAATCCAGCTGCAAACCGTTGTTTAGCTGATAATTCCCCGTTGTTATCGGCTCTATACTGATCTTCAGCTGCTCCTTGCATAGAGAGCCCCTCTCCTAGTGCTGGAGCGTATTTAACAAGCCCAGTAGCACCTGCACCACCAACTACAGCCTCCGAACCTAATCCAGTCGCTAATGCACCAGCTTTAATAGCCTTTCCAGCAGCTCCACCAGCCGCCATAGGACCTAGAGAGGTCATTATCATGTTTAACGGTACAGATGGGTTTGCAACGCCTTTCTTGATAATATTAACCCATCCATCAGCATTTGAGACGTCTTGCTGTTGTTGTTTAAAACCGTCAGAGTAGTAGTTGTTTAAAATGTCTTGTGTTTGTCTAAAATCAACACCAGCATTTTTAAAACCTTTTGTAACTGCACCATTAGTAAAGATATCTCCAATCTGTGCCATAGATTGAGGAGTACCTACAACAGACTTTACTGCTGAAACGCCTAAATCAGATATGGAGTCGCCTAGAGATTTCTTTACAGGTTCTACTGGTCCAACTCTGCTTTCTAAATCATTCCAGCTTAAATTATTAGGTTTATCAGCTTGAGCCTCTAAATCAGACCATTTTATTTGTTTTTCTGCCATAACTTCCCTTTAATTATTATCTAACTCTTATAGCCTCTCCATTAGGACCTTGTTTATATGTTCCGGTACTATCTGTTATAGTTCCGTCTTTATTTCTAGTAACTCCCGATTGCTGAGGAGTATTTCCTGGTAGTGGTCCATTTTTGTTATAATATACAATCTTACCATTCTCATCGATTGCATGAGTGATAGAGTCTTGCTGTGGTTTTCCATTAATCAATTGATTAGTTTGTTCTTCTAAAAGCCTAAGACTTGCTAATCTTTGAGGTTCCATTTCTGCATATCTTTTATCATCTCTGTTGTAGCGATCTTGTTGCATACTTAAATCTAGATAACCTCTATTAGAGGCATCTCTTTGCTGATCAATCATTCTTTGGTTATTTGCTTGATTATTTCTAGCTGTTTCCATTAAACGCTGTCTATCTACTACAGTTCTTTGTGAATCATTTGAAGTTTTAACATTATCATTAGCACTAGTATTTGCTTTTAAGATATTCGCATTTCTAGCAGTCGTATTTCCACGATCAGCAGTAACCGATGACATTAAGTTTGCAGATTCTTTATCTCTGTATATTTTATCTGTTTCAGCAGAGTAATTATTCATATAATCAGTATAAGCTGCATTTCTATCTGCTACTTCTTGTTTATATTCTTCTGTTCTTCCGTCTTTCCATACTGGTTTGCTCGTATCTCCATATCCTGAAAACACCGCTCTACCATTAGCGTCAGTAGTTTTATATACCTTATTAGCCTCTACACCACTAACCTTTGATACATCATTAGGAAGTGCGTTTAATCTATTGGACATTACTGGATCTGTAACGTTAACAGTTAACATTCCATTGTCCTGTTCTTGAGCTGTATAGTTTCCAGCACCATTAAACGCCATAGGAGTTGTTGTTGGAGCACTTATGGATGACAATGTAGGTTGTGCAGGCTTTGCAATTACTGGAGCTTGTGGAGCCGATACAGGGCTATCTTGGGTTTTATAATCATTTCCATATCCCATTACATCAGCAGCAGCAGATCCTAGTTTTTGTCCTATATAGCTTGGTAAACCAAAAGCAACGTTATCCATTACATTTGCATATCTAGCAGTAGCCTCTAATCCTACATTACTATCTCCATTTAGATTAGTTCCAAATTTAGCGTCTAACGCTTGATTGCTTGTTGGATTTACTATTTCTTTACCAGACTCATATATCATTCCTGTTGCCAATCCTAATGGTGTTACTGGAGATTTTGCAGCACTTATCAATCTTCCTCCAACATTAGAACCTACATTTCCAGCCTTATTTAATACTTTCTTTCCAGCGTCTATTACATCAATATTACTAATTTTAGTAGCAGCATTATTTATCTTTGCTCCAACGTCAATGTTATTAATATTGCTAGCAAGATTATTAACTCTTCCCATAATTCCAGGCTTTTGAGTTATAACTGGTTCTGTAGGAATTGATGGTATGCTAGGTGTTACTGGAGCTGGTGGTATAGTGCCCATTGGTGGAGTTGAATAAGGTAGTGCTTTTGGTAACACTTGTCCTGGTAAAGATCCACCTAATTTTTGAGCACTATTATAAGGATTGTTATAATCAGGCAATGGTCTTTTTATATTTGTTTCATCGTATATAGGCATTAATGTCTCCCACTATTTTTATATATTACATTATTTAGAATTAAATATCAAACTGTTTAGACATCGGATTTGCTAACCATTCCAATCACTGAAGACGCAACAGTAGAGGCAGTATTAGAATAGATATTTGCAAGTGATGTAGAAGTCTGTGCAACAGATTCAGCCTTTTTAATCATTAATTCTGCGTCTTTAATTGTTGCGTCAAATTTGTTTTTAACGTTATCTACATTGACTTGCATATTTAATTTAGTCTTTGTCATCTCTATTTCAGACATAGCAACATACTTTTGAAGTTCTAACGCCAATATAGCCATCTTTTGTTTGTCTACATCGTTTAATATAGACAATTTCGATTTATCCGTATCCATTAGCGTTGTAAAGTTCAATATTTG
>JFJP01018673.1_pt1 | contig 21376 bp, 19 predicted proteins | sample 431651 | NCBI WGS metagenome assembly JFJP01 (sample SAMN02602958, study PRJNA72255) | Microbial mat metagenome, whole genome shotgun sequencing project. | biome: fresh water; feature: sink hole; material: water; isolation source: purple microbial (photo- and chemosynthetic) mats found in...
CAGCGGGGTTGCCCACACAGAAGACGTCTCGGACTCCCGGTGATAATAGAGCGGCGCGACGGCATTCCAGCGTGCCGCCGTGGCGGCATTCCCACCTTTCTGGAATACCGGGGTCAGCAGCGTGCCGGTGGCCGACTGGCGGTACCACAGCGGGAACAGGTAGGACGACAGCGGATGCGTGCCGCTGCTGAAGCGCGACAGTCCGCCCAGCAGGTAAAGATCCGTCCGGGACTTCTGCTTGCGCTGCCAAGCCAGTGCAGGGGGGACAACCGTCAGCCGGTCTTCCGGCGATTCCATGAAACGCATATAGAATGGCGTGATCAATCGTCCGGATCCATCCACCGCGCGCGACCCGCCGCCCAGCAGGGTATAGAACGAGCTTTTCTCCGGCGACCATTGCCGCCAATAGAGCGGAAGTAGCCAGTTGTGCCCGCTAACCTTCCCCTTTTCCCTGTACCAGAGCCCCAGCGCCGCTACCTGCGACGAGCCTTCCGGCCCGTGGCTCCAGCCGCCGAGCATCGGTAGCAGCCAGCCGTAACCGGTCGATCCGTCACGACCGTTGCCACCTAGCAGCGTATGCAGGTAACGCTCGCAAGGACTGTTCATGTGCGCATACAGCGGGAATACCCACGAGCCGCGAACCTGCTGCAACGGGGTGGCATAGGTACCAAGGGGCAGGGAGTAGAACCAGCGATTCCCATCGGATTGCCGCCCCTGCCAGAAAAGCGGGAATACGCGGTTCTTGTCCTGGCGTGGCCCGCGTTCAAACCGGGCCAGCGGCCAGACCAGATGCAACACCTTCCGCCGCGGACCATCCTTGCCGCCGGGGCGTGAATATATCCAAAGCGGGAAAAGTGAATTGCAGCCGTGCGATTCCGTGACCGGATGCCCGAAGTGCCAGTACAGGGGAAACCCGACGAGGTAGTCATCACCCCAGAAAAACGGGAAGAAGCGATAGTCCTCGTGTTGGGAATCAAACCGCCCCAGCGGCCAGAGTACGTTGTGCACCTTGTGTCCGGATTCCAGTCCCGTGACCTTGTACAGCGGACGGACCGCCAGATGATCCGGCGTCTTCTCGAAGATCGGCCAGAGCACGGACAGTGCGGGTGCCCGGTAATAGACAAACGGCCAGAGCGCCACACGGTCCTCCACCGGCCCCGACCGCTGCTCCCATTCGCCCGAGTAGAAGGGTGTCCCCTTCATCGCCTGCGTGGCACAGCCCCCGCCAGCCACCACGAGCACCGCCATCACACAGGCCTGTCGCACCCAATTCCTTAGGCTCATCGTAGAACTCCCTTGTTATCAACGTGTCCTGTCAAGAAATGCGCCCAGGCTGTGGGCTAGGGGCTAGGCGTTAGGGGCTAGGCGTTAGGGATTTTCTCATTCCTAGTTCTCTGCCTCCATCCACTAGCACCTAACGCCTGGTCCCTACCCCCTCGCCTCCTAGCCCCTCCTAGCCATCCCGCTAACCCCTAACGCCTAGCACCTAATCCCTAGACCCTATTCCCTTCCCACGCACGGCGGCGGTGCGAGTTCGAAGTCCCGCCAGTCGCCGGGATTCCCGGCGTGACCGGCCTCGGCCGCCCTGATAATGTTGACAAGCTCGCGGGCCGTGACGTAATGCAGGACCGCTCCGCCCTGCGTCATATCGCCGCTCACGGCATTCGCGATCTGTTCATGGAAGCGGCGCATGGCGGGGCCGACCACGCCAGCGCGGCTGCGCTCGCTCATGCCATGGGTATGCAGCTTGACGACGATCCATTCCGGTCGTCCAAGCACATGCACCTGCAGCCGCTGCCAGAGCGCCATGCGCGATGCCGTCGCCGGATTCGCCGATGAGATCTCGCCGTTCTCGAACCGCGGGAGAACCCCGGCCTTGCGCGAACGCCAGTTCAGCCCCAGCGGCCCCTGCACCATCAGCAATCCGCAGGCGGATTTCTGATTTCTGATTTCCGATTTCTGATTTCTGATTTTCAATGGCTGGTGCCCGCGCTCGCCGGGCCGCGGGTCGCGCCCGTAGTAGATGGCGTTCACGATGCGCGGCTGGGTCGGCGACGGGGCCGAGGGAAACGTGAGATCGGCGTAGCAGCCGGTCTCGCGCAGGATCGCGAGTTCCTGGTCCACCCCGCACCAGTCGCCATCGGGGCGCGCATTACACAGGGCCCAGTTGCCGTGGACAAAGGCATAGCGCGCGTCGCCGTCCGCCGTCCGTCCAAGCAGACCATGCCGCCGCGCATAGGTCTCGCGACATGCATCGAGCTTCTTCCGCAAACCCTCCGCGGTATCGGCGCGATGATGCAGATGCAACTCGACCTCGCCGTAGCCATCCCGGCAGAAGCCCGCCAGACAATCCAGGCAGCCAGGGTCATATTCATCCCAGGGGTAGAAGACCGAGTGGCGCGGGGAAAAGCCGTCGGCATCGCGCAGGCCCTGCACACAGGCCGCATAATCCGTACACCACGCCTCTACCGCCGCGCGTGCCGCGGACGGGGTGGCTCCGCCGGTGATGCTTCCGTCCGCGAGGATCGTGCGCTGGAAGGGCTCAAAGTGGTCGGCGATGCACAAGAGCACATGCCGCGGGCCGGTCGTCCGCCGACGACGGCCGACCGATGCCAGATAGCCCCACAGCCATTGATCCATTCCCCGCAACATCCGTCCTCCCTCGTCAGTGCCAATACTTGATCGCCCTTGTTTATAACTTCAAATCATTTCAACGCCCAACATCCAACGCCCAATAATCCAAGGAAAGGCTCCCAACTTGGGCGTTGGTTGTTGGATGTTCGATTCGCTTTTTATCACCCCATCCCGGTGGAACCGCTCCAGTTAAGCTTGCGGCGAAGCACGCTGAAGTAGTCGTAATCCGGCAGATGCAGGAAACGCACATGGCGTTCACCGCGGCGCACCTCGACGATGTCATCGCTTTTCAGTTCCCGGCCGACCTGCCCGTCAACCGATAATCGCAGATCGTGCAGCGCGGCACAGACTCGCACGCGGATGACGGTCCGATCCGGCAGGACCAGGGGACGGGAACTGAGCGTATGCGGGCAGATCACCGAGACGACAAAGGCATGGGTATCGGGCAGCATGATCGGGCCGCCGGCCGAAAGGCTATGCCCGGTACTGCCGGTCGGAGTCGAGACAATCAAGCCGTCGCAGACATAGGTAGTCACCAGGCTGTCGCCCGCGCTGACCTCGAGTCGCACCACGCGCGAGGAGGCCCCGCTGCTGATCACGACATCATTCAGGGCGCAATACTGCCCGACCACGCCGCCCGCCGCCCGCACCACGCATTCCGCGACGCTGCGTTCCGAAACCCGGTAGGTCTCATCACGCAGACAGCGCAGCGCCCGTTCCATATCCTGCTCCGAAACGCTGGTCATGAACCCGAGCGAGCCGATATTCACGCCGATCAAAGGCTTGTCGAGGCCGTGCAGGCTGCGCACCGCCGCCAGCATCGTGCCGTCGCCCCCCAGAGCCAGGACGGCATCCACCGAGCCGAACCCCTCACCGCCGGCAATCACGGAAGATCCCGGCAGCAGCGCCGCGGTTTCCGCCGTGGCCGAGAGCGAGAGGCCAAGCGACCCGGCCAGTCCGGCCAGCCGTTCCAGCACCGCCGCCGCCCGCGGTTTTCCCGTATTCGCGATCACCCCCAGATGTTGCATGCCCCCTCCTGAATCATTATCGTTCGTCATTATAGCCACAAAATGCACAAAAGAGACAAAAATAGAGGTATACGAACTACCACAAATCCCGAATTCCCTTATGTGATTTTTGTGCCTTTTGTGGCTATTACCTGATTCTCCCCCGTGTACTCGTCTCGCTTCTTAAGGTTTTCTCCACCACCCCAGGAACTCCACATTGCCAGCGGGGCCGATCACGGGGGATTCCATCACCCCGAGCCAGTCCAGACCCAGCGTTTGCATGCCGAAATCACGGATCCGCTGCACCACCGCCTCGCGTACAGCCGGGTCGCGCACAACCCCGCCTTTCTCCACCTGCTCCCGCCCGGCCTCGAACTGCGGCTTGATCAGCGTCACCATCTCACTCCCTGCTGGCAGCAGCGCTGCCACGGGCGGCATGACCAGTTCCAGCGAAATGAACGAAACGTCAAACGTGGCAAACGACGGCACGAAAGGCAGATCCCGAGCCTGCAGGTAGCGGGCATTGAACTGCTCAATCACCGTGACACGCCCGTCCTGGCGCATCTTCCAGTGCAATTGCGCGGTCCCGACATCCAGCGCGATCACATGCGCGGCCCCATGCTGTAGCATACAGTCGGTAAAACCACCCGTCGAGGCCCCGACGTCCAGACATACGCGCCCGGCGACATCCAGGAGGAAATGCCCGAAGGCCGCCTCCAGCTTGTCGCCACCGCGACTGACAAACCGGGCGGAAGCCTTGGCCTCTATCCGTGCATCCGCCGCCACCCGCTGCCCCGCCTTGGTGTGCGGATGACCATCCACCAGCACCTGGCCGGCCAGGATAAGCCGCTGCGCCTGCTCGCGGCTTTCCGCCAGCCCGAGTTCGGCCACCAGCACATCCAGCCGCTCTTTACGTATTCCTGCCACAGCCTGCTCCCACCGGTTCAACCCGCCGCCACCGCCATTCCTGCCAACCCGCCACCATGAAACCATAGGGCGAAGCGCCGCGCAACGCAAGGCCGATCACACCTGTTCCCGCAACCGGGCGCATCTGCGAATCGTTGCAACTCTTAGAGGAGAATAGCTAATGTGGAATATTTCATAATCCTAATCCTAATCGTAATCCTAATCGAACACGTACTGCAAATTCACTGGCCATGGTCACTCCCGATCATCGTCTTGCCTCGTGCCCCGGGAACATCCTCCACGAATCGAGGCAGGCAAAGCCCGCCGACGCTTGTCCGCAACTCCTCCTGAAGCGCGATCGCCACATTCCTCTCAACACGGAAATGGGAAATGCCGCTGACGGGGTCGCACTGGAACACATAGTACGGGCGGACACGGCAACGCTGCAGGCGGCAGCACAGTTCGCGCATGATTTCAAGCCGGTCATTCACGCCGCGCAGCAGAACGGTCTGGTTCGAGACCGGGATGCCGGCATCAACCAACCGACCGCAGGCGGCCACCGCCTCTGGCGTCAGCTCGCGCGGATGGTTGAACTGTGTGTTCAACCAGAGCGGACGATGCCGCCTTAACATCCCGGCCAGTTCGTCGTCGATCCGCATCGGAAGAACGACGGGCACACGCGAACCGATTCGGACGACCTCGACATGCGGGATCGCGAACAACCGAGATAAAAGGTCGTCCAGCACATCAGTCTCCAGCAGCAGCGGGTCCCCCCCGGAAAGCAGAACCTCGCGCACGCCCGGATGCGCCGCCACATAGGCCAGGGCCGCATCGTGTGCCAGTAGTGCCAGGTGGCGAGGACCATCCAGCGTGTTCTTGCGCGTGCAGTGACGGCAAGTCATCGCGCAATCGGTCGTCACCACCAGCAGGACCCGATCCGGAAAACGGTGCACCACCCCCGGAACGTCCGCACCAGACACCTCGCGGTACGGATCATCACAGCCTGCCGGATCATCATCAAGCTCACGGGAATCGGGAATGCATTGGAGACGGATCGGATCCTGCTTATCAGACCAGTCAATCAGCCCCAGGTAATACGGGACGGCCCGGAACCGGTATCGCGCGACCACATGCCCGAGCACACCCTTGTCAAACACCTGTCCACGGGCCTCCAGCAGCGCGGCCAGCGCGCGATGGCCTTCAATCCGGTTCCTCCACTGCCAGCGCCAGTCGGTCCAGCATGCGGGGGGCAATTCACTATTGATGGGGCCAGGCATGGGGTACTCCGCGTCAGTGGTCCGAATCCGCCATCGTGATAGCGTGATGCAAATGAAGATGCAACGATAATCCACCGAAAGTTTTGCTTGTCAGTTTTTAGAATTCAGGATTAAATAAGAACCTACTAATGATTAGCGCTGGATTTTAGATGCCATTCTCGTTTGCCCAGTCTGTTGGCATGTATCCTGCGCTTTGGCCAGTGTGCGGTTTTCGAATAGGGACCAGTGGATGGATCAGCTTCAGGAAAGAGTGCAAACTCATGTCTTTTGCGGAATTTAAAAAGCGGATGAAGAAGGGCCCCTCCGAGGTCATTGGCATCGACTTCGGCAAGACCGCCACGAAAATCGTCTGCCTCCACAAGAACGGCGATGAGCTCGTAATGACGGGCGCGGAATTGCTGCCAGCACTGGCTCAAGGTGGCGGTTTTTCGGTCCCCTCTAGGCTGAAGGCCCGCTATGCGGCGCTCGCCGTCAGCAGTGAATCGGGCACGGCCAAACTGCTGACCTTCCCCGGCACCATTGAGGCCGACTTCGAGAAGCACCTTGCGCGCAACATGGGCATGGAGGCTGGAACCGACGACCGCATGGCCTACCGGGTTATCAACGAAGGCTCGGGGCGCATCGAGTCCCGCGTCCTGGCCGCCGCGATTCCGGAAGCGGATGCGGGACCGGTCATGCAGCTATTCCAGACCGGCATCCCCGCCCCATGCAGCCTCGAACTGGCGCCGCTGGCTGCCCTTACCGCGTTCGAGGCCGGGCCGGTAATCAGCAGTCCGACCCCCGCAGCCGGCCTGATCGACTTCGGGACGGCATCCAGCACCCTTTCTATTTTCTACAAGAAATCACTGGTCTTGCTCAGGCGGTTCGACTTCGGTACGCGCAAGCTGCTTGAACGGATGACATCCACCCTGCATATCGACGAGAATACTGCCCTCAACATCCTTTCCGACAATGCCTTTGACATCTCGGAAATGATCGCCGAGATCATGAGTCCTCTCTCCAGTCAAGTGATCGTCTCGCGCGATTTCATCGAGCGGCGCGAGAACTGCAATCTCAAGCAACTGCACTGCATCGGCGGACTGACGTCAGCGCCTTCGGCTATGCAAGAACTTCAACGCGCACTGAACATCGAGATCAAGACCTTTGATCCCTTCACGATCCCAGGCTTGCAGACGGCCGCGGTCGACGGCATCAACTCCAGCCTTCAGCACTGGCGCTTTGCCGCCGCCATCGGCGCGGCACTGGGAACGCTTCAGGAGGAACCATGAGCCTGAGGGTCAACTTGATCAGGGAACCGGAACAACGCAGCGGCAGCAGGCTGAACGTCAAATCGGTTGCCCGCATCGCCAGCATCGTCATCCCCGTGTCCCTGGCGCTGCTGGTTTCACAGCGGGCTCTGAGCAGTTTCATGCTCAGCAGCCAGCTCAGCATTCTCGAGTCGCAATGGAGCGCGGTCGCGCCCAAGCAGAAAATGGCGATCAAGCAGGCGGCCCGGTTGAACTTCAACAAGCAGACACATAAGGAACTGGAGGGATGGGCAGCCGCCAGACCCGACTGGAACCAGGTCCTGGCGGCCATCATGCAAGCCGTTCCCGACACGATCCAGCTCACGGCCCTGCGGGTTACGCTTGCCGATAAGGCAGACAGCCCTCCGCCTCCTGCCGTCCCTCAGCCTCCTGCCGGTCCTCAGCCTCCTGCCAGCCCTCCGCCTCCTGTCGGCACTCCGCCTCCTGCCGGCGCGCCGATCCGTGACTACCAGCTATCCATTGAAGGGGTCACGCGTGTGCAGCAGTCCATGCAGGCCGTCCAGACGCTAGAAGAAAACCTCGGCAAGCACCCGCTGCTGAACCCCTTGTTTAAAACCGTAGAAGTGGCGAACTTCGCGGCCGACAGCGCATCCAAAGATGAGTTAAGCCGGGTTTTCACGATTCAGTGCCAGTTCAAGACACTACCCCCCAAGGAGACGCCTTGATCAGACTTCCTGACAATCCTGCTGATCGCAAGAAGGTCTTGGCCGCCATGGCAGTGGGAGGGCTTGCCTTGCTGTATGTTGCATTCACCTTCGGCCTGCAGCCTTACCGTGCCTCCGTGAGCGCCAGGCGTGCACGGGTTGCCGAACTGGAGAACGAGATCTGGCGCGCGCAGAAGGACCTGGCCGCGATCGACCGGGTGCGCGAGCAGAACAACGAGATCGTCGCACAGATCCTTGTCGCATCGGAACAGGATCGACACATCCTGCGCCCGAGCCTTGGCAATTACCTGCTGGTGGCCACCGATGTGATCAACCGGGCGGCAGCCGGAATGGACATCCAGGTGGATACGATCAACGAGCTGCCCCGTGTAGAGCCTGTTGGCCCGAAGAAGAGCGGAGGGACCAAGCCCGAGCTTCCGCCAAAACGATTTGAACCCTACTCCGTCAACGTATCCGCAACCGGTGGGCTGCACGAGCTGGCACGATTCCTCCAACGTCTTGAATCCGGTAATCCTTATGCGACCGTCACCCGCCTGGTCGTGATGGAACAATCCGAAAAAAACACCGAGAAGCATTTCATCAGCCTGCATCTCCAGTGGCCGACCTGGGCGGACGAGGGACACCCGCAACGGCTTCAGGCGGAAATCATCGCCGATGAGGAGCGCCAATGAGAACCATCCTTCAATCCGTTCTGGTTTTCGCGTTCATGCTCGAGGCGGGCTGTGCCCTAGCATCTGACGCCCCCCCGCCATCCGCCACTGGCATCGACCTGCAAGGCGAGGCGTTCCGGTCACTGCGTGATCCATTCTGGCCGGTGGCTTTCAAACCCGTTTCAGAGTCGGAAAAAATCGAGAACAGCAAGATTGACGACCTGCGGGCCAAGATCAGCTGGCCTGCCCTGCCGCTGCGCGGCGTGACCCACGCAGGCGGAAAGAACTATGTTGCCGTCATCGAGGGAATCGGCCTGGTGGAGGCCGGCGATATTGTCGTCAAAGAACAGGATTCATTGATTTACCGTTGGAGGATTGATAAGGTTACCAGCGTCGGGATCAGCAGCACACGTCTTGACGTGACGGAAAAGGGCGACCATTGAAGTCGTGCAGATGCCGGGCTTGCCTCGGTTGGCAGGGGAAACGAAAACGAGAAAGTGGAGTGAGCATATGAAATTCGAAGCGTATATCCTGGTGTTTATGCTTGTTGCCCCGTTCAGCATATCCGCTCAGCAGAGCCAATTACCCCCGGAACTGGCTGAACTGGATGCGGCCATGATGGCCGCCGCGAAAGCAGATACCAACGCTGAACCGGATGCTTTGACGGCCACCGTCACCCCCCCCCAGCCGATGCCGGAACCGTCGGACGAAGCAATCCCTGTCCCCTCCAATGAAGCTGCCCCTGAACCTTCGGCAGAGGCGATTCCGGCAGCGGCAGGCACAGCGGCGGAACCCGTCGTCGAACCGCCCGATCCGACCGTTGTTGATGCCGGGCTTTCCGGCGAGACGTCTGAATTCACCGCGCTACCTGTCGCGCCGGTGGTGGCGGACAACATGACCGGAGCAAGCACGGGGGAAGACCTGATCACGATTGCCCTTGATAATGTGGAACTGATTGATGTCGTCCGCATGTTCAGCCGGATCGCCAATGCCAACATCATTGCCACGCCGAGCAACCTGACCGCGAGAGTGACCGCCAACCTGGACAATGTCGCCTGGCGTCCGGCGCTCTCCTCCATCCTGGCCCAGAACAACCTCTCGTTGATCGAAAAACCGCAGGGATCCGGGGTTTACAGCATCACCCAGCAGGCTGCCGATGCCCCGGAGCCGATGATTGTAGAGACCATTTTCCTCGATTACACCACCGTCGAAGAAGTTTTTCCCGTGATCGAGCGGATGCTTGCCGGACAGGGCTCGATCTCCACGTTTCCCTCGCGCAACGCGATGGTGATCCGCAGCACGGAAAGCAAAATGAGCGAGATCCGTTTTGTCGTCAAGGACATCGATATCCAGAGTCAGCAGGTCTGTATCGAGACCCAGTTCATGGAACTGACCGACAGTGCCGTCAAGCAGCTCGGCATCCGCTGGGACTCGCTCGAGGGCCTCGGCGTCGGATTGCAGGCCGGACCGTTCGTCCAGAAGGACGAGAAGACGCGGGTAACCAGCAGCGATGACCGCATGAGCCGCGCGGATCGGCGGTCCGACAGGGATGACCTTAATGAGAACTACGACATGTTCGGCAACCAGATCCAGGCGGAAACCGTGGCGATCGTCGAACGTCCGGACGGTTCGTTCGTGGAAACCTCAAGCATCGAGCCGACCCGCGAGATCACGCGTGCCGTAGACCTCACGCAGGATGTCACCTCCGACGTCGCCGACACCTTCACGCGGTCTATAACCGAAAGCAGCGCCGCCATACTGAACGTGGACAGCCTGAATCTCGTCCTCAGCGCGCTCAAGAAGACCGACGGGGTAAGCATCGTTTCCAATCCGAAGGTGATTGTCGCCAACGGAACCACGAATGCATTTTTCCGCGTCGGCCAGCGCGAACCGATCATCACCCAGACCATACGCCGCGGCACCACCGAAAGCCCGGGCGACGAGATCACGGCCAAACTGGACACCTCCACATCGACCGAATACATCAAGAGCGGCTACCTTCACACCGGCATCGAGCTGCGGGTTGTTCCAACTGTCAAGATCGATAACCTGATCGAGGCTCAGATCGAACCCTCGTTGCGGCGCAAGGTTGGCGACAAGACCGTCGAGGGTAATTCTTGGCCGATCATCTCCGTCAAGGAAATCAAGACGCAGTTCACCCTGTCCAGCGGCCAGACGGTCGCCATCGGTGGCCTGACCGATAGCACCGACAGCAAGAAAACCTCGAAAATACCGCTGCTCGGCGATATACCGATTCTCGGGAAATACCTATTCTCACACACCCGCGACGAGAAGACGCAGATCGAGACGATCATCTTTGTCAGCCTGACGCTCGTGGAACCCAAGGCATTGAAGGACGATGAGGGCATTCCCCGGCGCGCCGAGCTGGTCCATAAGGCCCAGATCAAGGCCGACATCCGCCAGAGAGAGACCAATGACGAAGTCCGCCGCCTGCGCAAGGCGGCCGATGATATCGAGAAACGACACAACAACGGCACACAAGTCAAGTAAGTACAGGCGTATCAATGAAATGGCTGCAAAAGGAAAGTGCACGCTACGCGCTGCTGCTGGTTGTGCTGCTAGCCATTGCCGCCGTTGCGGTGGTCGCCACCCTCGGTTACATCGGCGATATCGTTCCTCCGGATGAGCAGTTGATTGTCGCCATCATCATCTGGGCGTTGACCATGGGCTTCATGCTGATCGCGGGCGCATTCGGTGTCTGGGCGATCCATTTTGCCGCCGAAGCCGAAAGCCTGCGCCGTCTTGGCCGCATGGTCGACGCCATGGACTACATACGCGATGGGGTCCTGGCGCTCGACCGGCAAGGGAGGCTCACCGGCCTCAATCCGGCCGCGGTCTCCATCCTCGGCGAATCCGCGCGCGGACTCCCGCTGACGCACCTCGATGCACCGGTCACCGAGCAGCAGATGCAGACGTTTCTGCACGCGGAAAGCCCGATCGAAATCGAGACGTTCCTTTCCCGCCAGGACAGCGAATCCAAGATGCTTCGTATCCGGTCCCAGCCATCAAACGGGATGCTGATTCTGCTGGTATCGGACGTGACGGCCCTCGTCCGTAAGCGCGAACATACGCGGCGCACCGCTTTCCTGCAGCTTGTAGGTCACATGGCCAAGGGTGTGGCCAATGATTTCAATGACCTGCTCTGCGGCATCTCCGGACACGCCGGACTTCTGATGCGCCAGGAGAACGGAAAGACCGATGTGCCCGCCTCCGCCAACGCCATCCAGGACTGCGCGAACCGCGGCATCCTGCTGGCCCGCCAACTCATGCAGCTTGCCGCCGAAGACAGCGGCGATATAGCCGCCACTGCCTATACCGCGCGACACATCACCAACGGCATCGACCTACTCAAGACAGGACTGCCACCCAACTGGACAATCGAATGCGATATCGATCCCGCCGTATGCCCGGTGAATATACCGCCAGTCCAGGTCGAGCATCTGGTGCAAAGCCTCGGCCTGGCCGCATCCGACAGCTTCGCCGGCAACAGCTTCCTCGCGATCCGGCTGGCTAAGCCTGACGATGCTGATCGGGCGAAGCTGGCAGGCCCCGTGGCCGCCGTGCTGACGATATCCACCTCCCCGCTGCCAAACGCGGATTTCAAACGGGTCGCCAAGGAGACGGTCTCGACCGGTGTCGTCTTCTCCGTGATCAGTGCCCTGCTCCAGCAGGCAGGCGGCATCCTGGAACGCTACACCGGCCCTAACGGGCATTCTACCTACCAGGCACTGCTTCCCGAGGCCGACCCCGCCGCCTTGACCAATGAATCCGCCGATGCGCTTGTTCTCGGTCTCGCGGCCTATATCGCCAACTGGCATATCCTGATCGATGAGGATCTCACCGGGGCGGACGACTGCATCCGCTATTTCAATCAAGCTGGCATCCGTACCCTTCATACCGGCGGCATCGCCCATATCCTCGGGACAATCGAGAACGAGCCGGATCTGGATGCCATGGCTCTCAGTGCCGGCTTGCTTGGCGATGACCAGCGCAGCCTGCTCAAAGCCATTTCCAAACTGACGCCAAAAACCGGAATTGTCCTGCAGCAGGCACTTGGCGGCGGGAATACCGCTGTCCCAGGCGTCGTCTGCGTCCCCGTACCGGTAACGCCAGACCAGTTGCTACATGCCATGATCGAGGCCCGTAGCCGCATCCGGACCTCCATCCGCTGACCCCTGCCCATCCGCCTGCACACGCCTCTTGTGATGAAAGGAATCCAGCATCGTGAAAAGGATCTGGATCACGGCATACGTCGAGACATACGCATTCACGAACGCATCCTGCTTGCAGACCAGCTTCACCCGAGCCATCTGGCAGCGAGTGGTATGCAGCAGCTGCTCCTGCATCCGCAAAATCGTCAGGGCGACCTGCTCGCGGTTCCCTTGCGCATCCAGGAATATATTCCGGTAGACGGCCTCCGCCAAATCATCCGGCGGCATGAGCGGGTTGACCCCGGCGAAAAAGCGCTGGTATTGATGCCCGACCTCGCAGTACTGCGTGACACTGAGAATACAGATGAACTTCAAGGCCTCCTGCATGCTGGTCTCGACCACATTCAGGATATCGCTGCCGTCTTCCCGATACACCGCCGTCACCCGGTCGTAGGACATGTAACGGTCCACTTCCACCAGGAATGGCAGTACCGGCATGATCGCGTGGCAGATCACCGCCTGATCGCGCTCCGGGCAGATATCGCAAGGCCTGTATGCCGCCGCCGCCCGCACGGACAGCGGGATGCGGTCCGGATCGGCAAGCATTCTCCTTGTACTGTCCTCGATGAACGCCCGAGTCAACTCCATCCGGTTGCCATCCGGCCAAAGCAGATACAAGCCAGGATCAGCACAAATTGAAAAATCCACGTTTTCCATAGTTGCTCACGCGCAATCAGAAGTCAAAATAGGCGGCGGACCATGACGATGCCGGACATTATGCCAGAGCATACGTGAAAGCAAAAGCACAATCATCAGAAAAGTAATGACAAGAGAAACCATATGTGTAATATTTACACATCAAGCAAAGAAGGGAGACTTTTCATGGCAATGGTAAAAACAAAAGACGGGAAGATCGCGGGACGGCTTAAGCTATCGACATCCGAGCGTTTCGGGGCACGGCTTCGCCTCTGGCGCCGGGCCGAGGGTTTACCACTCAAACGCGTGGCCCATGACCTGGATGTGTCGGTTTCTGTCGTTAGCCAATGGGAACGTGGACTGAGGTTCCCATCGGTAAAAAACCTCGACAGCATTGCGCAGTACATGGACATCCCGGTGTGCAGCCTGCTGTACGAAGGGCAGAATGACTGCCCGCATAAGAAAAACGAATAGACAAAAAAACACCCGCCGGAAGTCTCCGGCGGGTGTTCTCTCCGATCGCCTATCATTTGATCAGGCGTCAGGAGCGTTTGTCTCGCTCGATTTCTTTTCCCGCGTGCGTTTCATTTCACCGGAGCCATCGCCTTCTCCCTTTCCGTCCCGCTTGCGCTTCATTTCCTCGCCGCGTTCCTTGCCATGCTTGCCATCCCGATTGTGAATTCCCTCGGGACGGGCATCCCGCAAGACCTCCAGGATATCCTTCTTCGTCAGGTCCTCTTTCCCCTTGAGCGCATCCAGATCCGCCAGCAACGCGGCATAGTACTCCTCGGCCTTGGCCTTGCGCTCTTCCATGTTCTTGACCATATTCTTGAGTATTTCCTCGCGCTTGGCCTCCTCCATGTCGCTATTCTTCAGCCTCTCGCCTAGCATCGCCAACCGTTTTTCCATCTCGCCGGCATGAAACGCCGAGCGTTCCTCATGCTGCTTGACGCAATGCTCGCGTACCATGGCCAAGGCTTTCTGAGCGTCTTCCTCGGCGCTAACCGCATCCATGAGCTGCTTGCGGGCCTCATGATGCTTCTGCATACGCTCTTTCATCTGCTCCCTGTGCTGTTCACGTGCCTGCTTGCGCTCTTGATTCTTCTCGCCAGCACCTTCACCCGGACTGACGCACTCGCCGTCCTTCTGCACCTGCTTGCCTGCCCCTTCACACTTGCCCTGCCCCTCTGCAAAAGCCATCTGCCCGACCAGCAACCCCGTCGCCAGCATTCCCATTGTCCCGAACCTGATTCCTGCCTTCATACAAATGCCTCCTGTTTCAACATTACCCGCCGCGCCCCCTGCGCGAACTCATGACACCAAGAACGCCCGGATGCCCCGGTTTATTGCAACGCGACCGTCGATTTGATCAATCGTCGAGAAATTCGATCAGACCCCGATCCACATCCAAGGCGACAGACTGCCCGATCAATTCCACATTCAGACGCACCTGAGCCTTACCCTTCGTGGTCGCCAGGATCCCCTCGATACCGGCAAACGCCCCCGACGTGATGACAACACGCCTCCCCTCGCGGAAGGCGGCATGGGCATCCAGCCGGGGATCCGCCTGCAAAGCCATGCGGATCTGCTCGAGATCGCGCAGCAGCGCCGCTTCATCATCGGGAACCAAGAGCCGGATCACGTGATTTGTCCTATGCAGGTGAATCCGCTGATCCGGATCGCACGCGGCAAACAGATACCCGCTGAACAAAGGCTTATGCACCGTCACCTTGCGGCGCTGGTAGATCTTGGTTTCCTCGCGCAGCGGCAGGTAATGCTCAATCCCGTTCACGACACAGACCTCCGCCACTTTTTTTTCCGTGCGAGGCCTCAAATGTAAAACATGCCAGTTCATGGGCGCGCATCCTATCTGAACATCATGCCGATGACAAGCGCGCAAGACGCCTTGCGATTTCCACTGGACAATCCGCCGTTACACTCTAAACTGCTGACCATGTTCAAACGATTCATATTGGTCATGTTGCTCGGCGGGGCTTGCCTGCCGTCCGGTGCCTCCCCGCTGCACCAGGCGGTCAGTGCCCGGGATATCGCAACTCTCGAAGAGCTGCTGGAATCCCATGTCGGCAGCGCCCTCGATGCCGTGATCGGCAATGGTGTCACCCCGTTGCACCTGGCCGCCGCCACGGATCAGGCCGATATCGCCGCCCTGCTGATCTCGCGCGGGGCCGATACCGGCGTGACCAACAGTCTCGGATTCACCCCGCTGCACTGGGCTGCCAGCCGCAATGGTGTCGAGGCCATGCGCGTAATCATCAAGGGCGGAGCGGATATCAACGCCAAGGCACGCAACAACATCACACCCTTGCACTGGGCGGCCACCAAGAACGCCGCCGCCGCTGTGACGCTCCTGGTCGAGGCCGGGGCCGACATCTCCGCCACCACCGCCATGGGCTATACCCCCCTGCATCTGGCGCTCAGGAACAACCCCTACTGCGATTCCGCCGTGCTGCTCGCCCAGGCCCGCGCAAACCAGGAGGATGCCGCTGGAATCCTGCCCAGGAACTCCGCCGCAACCGGGGTATCCGATCCCGCCGCCCCGGAGAAAACCGCACCCGGAGCACTGCCGGACGCCCCGGAACCCGCGATGGACCCCGTCACCCCCGGCATGTTCCTCAGCATTCCTATCGGCCTCGGCGATGCCCTGAGCTTTGTCTGGATGCCGCAAACCAAGGTCTGGTTCGGTAAACACGAGATCAGCAACAACCGCTTCCGTCGCTTCGACCCGCTGCATTCCAGCCGCCGCATCGAGGGGATCACACTTGACGACCCCGAACAGCCCGCCGTCTACGTAAGCTGGAACGACGCCATGGCCTTCTGCGCCTGGCTGACGACCAACTTTACCGACCGTATACCGGCCGGCTACGTTTTCCGCCTGCCGACCGAGGCCGAATGGATGATTGCCGCCGGCGCTGGCGCGATCCGCACCTACCCCTGGGGCAACGAATGGCCGCCGACCTACGGCAACTTCTCCGACCAGACCGCACGAGGCAGTTTCTCCCAGTGGCGCGGCATTGAGGGCTACAACGACGGCTATGCCGCCACCGCGCCGATCGAGGCCGCCGGCATGAACGAACTGGGCATCTTCGGAATGGCCGGCAATGTCTGGGAGTGGACACTCGACTGGCTCGATGACGCCAAGCCGGAATACAAGATCCGCAAGGGCGGATCCTGGGATTTCGACGGACAGGAAAGCCTGCGCATCAACGCCCGCGGACTCGATCGTCCGGACGCCCGCTGCGACGCCATCGGTTTCCGCCTCGTCGTCGCCCCGGCAAAGGATTAGCCCCATGCTGAACATCACGATCAATGGCGACGCACCGGCCTCGGCCCCTGATGGCACCCGCGTGCTGGATCTGGCCCCGCCTTCCCCGGACGGCCAGACGCCCTGGGTGGCGGCGCTGGTCAATAACGACCTCGTCTCGCTCACCTACCCTCTGAGCGTCAACAGCGACATCCGCTACATCACCGCCGCCAGCCCGCACGGCTGGCGAGTCTACCGCTGGTCGGTCTGCTACCTGCTGGCCAAGGCCGTAAAGGACGTGGCACCGCAGGCGGCATTCACGATCGAGCACGCCATCGGCCCCGGCCTCTATTGCACGTTCAACGGGGGCCAGGCCCTGACCCCGCCGATCCTGGCGGACATCCGGCGGCGCATGCTGGATCTGATCGGGCGCGACCTGCCGATCGAACGGCGCAAGGTCTCCTTCCTGGATGCCGTGCAGATCTTCGAGCAATGCGGGATGGAGGAAAAGCTGCACCTGCTGCAATACCGCAACCCGCCCCGCGTCGTGATCCACTGGTGCGACGGCTTCTGCGACCTGGCCCACGGCCCGCTGACCCCATCGACCGGCACCCTGGGGCATTTCGATCTGATCCCCTACCCGCCCGGTTTCATCATACAGCTCCCGACAGTGGATGCACCGGCAACCGTGCCGCCCTTCCAGGACCAGCCCCACCTCTTCCAGATCTTCCGCGAACACAAGGACTGGGGACGCATTCTGGGGGTCACCACCGCCGGACGCCTCAACCGCATCACCTACACGGGGGAAGTCGAGCGCTTCATCCATACCGCCGAGGCCCTGCACGAGAAGAAACTCGGCAGGATCGCTGACCAGATCACCGACCGCCAGTCCCCCATCCGCATCATCCTTATTGCCGGCCCGTCGTCTGCCGGCAAGACCACCTTCGCCAAACGCCTTTCCACCCACCTGTGCGTGAACGGGCTTCAGCCCGTCACCATCGCCACGGACGACTACTTCGTCGGCGAGGCCATGAACCCGATCGGCGAGGATGGCAAGCCCGACTACGAGCACATCGAGGCTGTGGATATCGAGGCGTTCAACCGGGATCTGCGGGCCCTCGTCGAAGGCCGCCCTGTCCCGGTCCGGCGATTCAGTTTCGAAAGACACGTACCGGAAATCACGAAAGAGATCCTGACGCTGGCTGCCGGCCAGGTCCTGATCATAGAGGGTATCCACGGGCTCAACCCCCGCCTGACCGCCATGATCCCCGCCTCGCAGAAGTTCCGCATCTACGTCAATGCCCTGACGCAGCTCAACGTCGACAGCCACAACCGCATATCCACGACCGACAACCGGCTCATCCGCCGCATGGTCCGCGACCACCAGTTCCGCGGCCACAGCCCGCTGCGGACTCTCTCCATGTGGCCGATGGTCCGACGCGGCGAGGAACGCTGGATCTTCCCGTTCCAGCAGGAGGCCGATGCCACCTTCAACTCCGCGCTCGACTACGAGCTGGCCGTGCTGAAACCCTTCGTCGAACCCCTGCTGATGCAGGTCAAGCCCGACCAGCCCGAGTACGCCGAGTCACGCCGGCTCTCGGAGTTCCTGCTCAATTTCATCCCCGTGCAGGAAGACCTGGTCCCCCGCAACTCCATCCTGCGCGAGTACATCGGCGGCAGCATGCTGCATTACTAATCATACAGCCACCAACGGTTTCATCATCCGACCGATGCGCAATCCAGCGAATATCACCATGACGACACTCACCATGACACACGCGGTTGTCGTCCGCATGCACCGCCTCTACCGTTTCATGGCAGCGAGCCCTTTCGCGCCCGCCGCCATCGCGATCGGCGCGGCCCTGCTGGCCTATGGCGGCATCACCCGGTGCGGCTTCATCGGCCTGGACGATGACCTCTACGTGTACGAGAACCTGGTCGTCTGCCAGGGGCTCACCTGGCAGGGTATCCGCTGGGCGTTCACCGCCTTTTTCGCCTCGACCTGGCAGCCACTGGTCTGGCTTAGCTACATGGCTGATATCACGATCCATGGCGTGGATCCCGCCGCCCTGCACCGTACCAACCTGCTGCTGCACCTCGTCAATATCGTGCTCGTCTACACCTGCCTGCGGAAACTGACCGGACGCGCGCGCCCGGCCTTCCTGGCCACGCTTCTTTTCGCCGTGCATCCTGTCCATGTCGAATCCGTCGCCTGGATCGCCGGGCGCAAGGACCTGCTGAGCACCCCGTTCTGGTGGATCGCCATCCTGGCCTACACCGCCTACGTGCGCACCCCCTCGCGCGGCCGCTACGCCATGGTGATCGCCGCGATGCTACTGGGACTGATGGCCAAACCCATGCTGATGACTCTGCCGGCAGTCCTGCTGCTGCTGGACATCTGGCCACTGCGGCGGGTGTCGCTCTCCAGCCCGGATGGCTGGAAGCCCGTGCTGCGCGAGAAGTGGCCGCTGCTGCTGGCGGCGCTGCTCTCGCTGGCCGTGACGCTCCACGTCCAGTCGGCGGGCGGCTCGATCCTCGATGTCGAGACCATCTCGCTGTGGGGGCGCTTCAGCAACGCCGCCGTCAGCATCTGGCGCTATGCGGGCAAGCTGCTCTGGCCGTTCCGGCTGGCCATCCTCTACCCCCACCCCGGCGGATGGTCGCTGGCCGCCACGCTGGCCGCGCTGGCAGGCCTGGCCGGTGTGCTCGCCGCCGCCTGGCGGTGGCGCGACCGGCAGCCCGGATTGTTCGTCGCCCTGGCGGCATTCCTGGTCACGCTCCTCCCCGTGCTGGGCCTGGTCCAGTTCGGCTGGCACGCCATGGCCGACCGTTTCCTGTACATACCCGCCACCGCCCTCTACGCCGCCGCCGCCCTGGCGATCGACGCCGCCTGGCGCGCCGCGCCACGCTGGCGCCCCCCGCTGGCCGTGGCCATCACCGGTTTGACACTCGCACTGATTGCCCGCACCCACGATCAGACAACCCTCTGGCGCGACAGCCTCTCGCTGTTCTCCCATGCCGTCAAGGTGACCGAGGACAACTGGATGATGCATAACGGCGTCGGGGCCGCGCTCAGCCGGGAGGGGCGCAACGACGAGGCATCCCCGCATTTCGAGGCATCCATCCGGCTGAAACCGGACCGACCCAAGGCATACTTCAACCTCGGGCATGTCCGCTTCATGCAGGGGCGCTGGGCGGAGGCGGCTGTCTGCTTCCAGCACAGCATTGAGCTGCTGCCCACCGACAAGGCCTACTTCAACCTCGCCGCCGCCCAGGCACGCAACGGCAAACTCGCGGAGGCGGAAGCCACCTATCGACTCCTGCTGGAACGAACGCCGCTGCACGTCCCCGCCATGATCGCGATCGCGGATCTCTGCCGGGCAACCGGACGCCATGAGCTGGCGGCGGTGATATACAAGCAGGCGCTGGCCCTGGATGCCGGCAACAGCCGCGCACAGACCGGTCTCGGCATCGCCCTGCTCGACAGCGGCAATCCGGTCGAGGCGCTCAAGCAACTTGTCATCGTCCTGAAAAAAGACCCGGCCAATTCCGAGGCCCGCCAGGCGGTCCAGCGCGCCATGTCCCCGGGCGTTCAGTGAACGCTTGCCTATAACTTCAATTCTTCTCATCGCCCAACAACCAACATCCAACACTCAACAATCCAAGGCATGGCCCCCAGACTTGGACGTTGGATGTTGGGCGTCGGTTGTTGGATGTTCAATCTTATCCCCAAATTTTCCCCAACCCATGCCCCCGTACCCCCTGCGATTATTACGATATTTTTCGATTTAGAGACATGTCAGCGGCACCGAGAAGATCATTTTCTGTTTCATCGTCATGGGCCTCTGCATCCTTCTGCTGCCGTCGGCAACACCGCGGATGGGTACGCTGATGTTCGGCAACCTGCTAAAGGAATCCGGCGTCTCGGCCGTACCGATGGCTGCCCGCGTGGCGAACAAGGTCGGACAGGAAGAGGATCCGCACAACTACTTGCTGATGCATGCCATGGGGCCCAACGTGTCGGGCGTGATCGGATCCGCCGTGGCCGCCGGCGTCCTGCTGGAACTCTGCAAGATGTTCGCGAGTTGATCTAGCGTCCGACCGGCACCAGACGCATGCGGCGGAATACCAGCAGGCCCACGCCGAAGGCGGCAGCCAGCATGAGTATTTCCGCCGGCTCCGGCACCATCAGGGAAAAATCGTCGATGCCGTAGTTGTCGGCACCGGAGGTCGTATTGCGATCAATATAGACACCGATCCAGTCGATCGAGGATAGATCCGCCAGATACTCGCTCGGATCGCCAAGCCCGATATCCCATGCACTGTCGTCACCCAACGATCCCGTCCGTAGCGTCTGCCAGGAATTAAGCCCACCAGACGGTGTTACCGTTTGTCCCCAGATGTTGGTGCTACCCCCGCCCGCCCCCCAGCGGACCTGTACCGAATCCGCCTGAGTATCCGCCCAGAAATCGAACTCGATCCAGAACTCCGAACTCCAAGTGCCCGCAAACAAGTTCGACGCGCTCCCGTAAACCAATATATCCGGCGGCACCGTGTTTGTGAACGCGACTTCCAACCAAGGATCGGAATTGGTAGCAATAACGCTTACATCCACATTGACATTAGTGCCAACCCACGCCGTCCCCGGCAGCGGATCCCAGTCGATTATGCCAACGGTCGTGCTGGCAAACGACACTGCGGCACCCATAATCAGTGCCGCCAGCACCATGACAACCGCCCTGCCCGACATCGTTTTCCGTACGAAACGCATCATAGGAATCCTGCTCCATCCTTGAACAA
>JFJP01024490.1_pt1 | contig 21376 bp, 24 predicted proteins | sample 431651 | NCBI WGS metagenome assembly JFJP01 (sample SAMN02602958, study PRJNA72255) | Microbial mat metagenome, whole genome shotgun sequencing project. | biome: fresh water; feature: sink hole; material: water; isolation source: purple microbial (photo- and chemosynthetic) mats found in...
GCGTTTGCATTAGCGAAGATATGCTGACCACATTGTTTTATATCTCAAAAGAGAAACGGCAGACATTGGAATTTTTTGAAAATGTCATTTTGGTAGATTGGGAAATTCTAAGTTTTGGCAAAAATATACTTCATGAGGGTGTTGACTTGGCGCTAAAGGATGGCGTGGACTTGGAAGACACCTTGCAGTGTCTTTGTGCGAAACATAACGGATGCGAAGCCATTATTACAAACGATAGCGGGTTTTATGATTGCGGTTTAGGTATTGTGAGTATTGAGCAGTTTTTGGGATAAAACAATGTCTAGCTCTTTTTGCCAACAAACACCGCAATAAAACCCCAAAAAACAGAAAAATTGTCGTAAAACCAGAATAAAAACGATAAGCAATATGTTTAAACAAAAAATAAATTGGATTTAAATGTTAGATACTTCTGCGCTTTTGGGCTCAATATTTTCCGGTGCATGGCCTTTTCTTCTTTTAATTATTATTGTTTTGTTTTTTAGAACTCCATTTATGAAGGGAAAAATAGGCGAAGGACTTGTGAATATCGCAAATTCGGTAGTACTAGATGAGACGGTTTACATCCCCGTCAAGAACATCACCTTAATGCTTGCGGACGGCAGCACAACGCAGATTGATCATGTTTTGGTCTCAAAGTACGGCATCTTTGTTATCGAGACAAAAAATATGAAAGGGTGGATATATGGCGATGAGTGTGAAAAGTATTGGACGCAACAAATTTTTAAACAAAAACATCAATTTCAAAATCCGCTTCACCAAAACCGCCGTCATATTAAAGCGCTAGGGGAAGTTCTTGGGCTGCCTTTGTCTGTTTTTGTTTCGATTGTCGTGTTTGTCGGGGAGTGCAAATTCAAGACTGCCAAGCCTTCAGATGTCTTTTTGGGAATGTCATATATCCGCTTTATTCGTTCGTTTACAAAAGAGGAGTTTAGCGATGTTCAGATAGAGCAAATCGTCAATAGTCTGCAAAGTCAGTGTCTTAAGCAAAGTTTTCAAACCGACCATGTTCATGTTAAAAATCTCAAAGAGCGTCTCAACCAACCCTCCAATGCCAAAGTATGTCCAAAATGCGGCGGTACGATATTGCTTCGCAATAATCGTGCAAACGGCAACGCATTTTATGGATGTAGTAACTATCCAAGATGCAGACATACGGAGCAAGCCAAATGAATATTGACGACTTCAATGAACTCACTAAAAAACGAATTGCTCATATTGAGTCATGCAGGCTCAATGGCGACAACTCCCATAGTATTATCGCAAACCTCTACTCTGACAGTACACACTTTCTTTATGAGCTTCTCCAAAACGCCCAAGACGCAGGGGCGACGACAATCTTGTTTGAGCTTTATCCAGATAGGCTTGAGAGTTCGCACAACGGTAGAGCGTTTAGTTTTTTTGATGTGGAGGCGATTACCACTATTGGAAGCTCAACCAAATCAAATGAACCAAACAAAATTGGAAAATTTGGAGCCGGTTTTAAATCTGTTTTTTCTATAACAAATACGCCTCATATTTACGGCGATACCTACAACTTCAAAATTAGCGATTATATCATCCCAAAATCCATTGAACCACTTGAAAATAGAAATGATGGATATACTACTGTCATATTGCCGTTTGATAGGGTTGAGGCGAATCTAACAACGCACTACGACTCTATAGCAAAACGCCTTCGTACAATCGGCAAGGATGAGCTTATTTTTTTAAGCAATCTAAGTCGTATTGATTGGAAAATAGGCGACGAGGTCGGCTATGTTGAAAAAACTGTAGAAAAAAACGAGGGTATCCATTCGCTGCTTTGCATTAATACGCAAAGTAAAACGGAATATTTTGAGTTATATACGCATGAATTCAGTATAGAAGACAAAGCTCTTGAGTGCAAAATCGCATTTGCTATGGATGCAGAGGGTAAATATATTCCTGTTAGCGTTAGCCCACTTTATGTATTTTTTCAGACCGTCGTTGCGACAAATATGCGCTTTTTGGTTCATGCGCCCTACAAAACGACGCCAAATCGTGAAACTATCAATTTTGATGACCCTCAAAACGAAGCTATTACCGAAAACATCGTTGAGCTGTATAAAAATATTTTGATTGATATGGCAAAGCGTAAGGTTTTGGATGTTCAAATATTACAGTTGCTTCCGCTTTCGTCTCAGAGCGGCAAAGTTGCGCAAAAGTTATTTGCCGCATCTATCGAAATCTTCAAAAGTCAGCCGTTAATCCCGACGCAAGATGGCGGATATGCGTTGCCAAGCGAGATATTTGCAGTTGCTCAGGGGACGGATGCTTCTTTATTTGAGGAGGCCGGCACTCATAAGCTTTTTCAAAAGTCGGCATGGCTTCACTCATCGCTTTTGGAATCAAAATACAACACGATAAAGTGTTTTTTGACCGCCTATGCTGGAATGATGGAATATACGCTGGACAAAATTATCCAACAGTTTGACGATAATTTTTTGAGCGCACAAAGCAACGACTGGATAGCTTCATTTTACGGTGAATGCGCAAAAAATCAACTCAGGGTTAATGGCTTTTTATCTTCGCTTCCGCTGGCTAGGCTTGAAGATGGCACACATGTCGCTTTCAAAAGCGCTAACGGAGAAGTGCAGATCTACCTGTATCCGCAGACCCCGACAAGGTTTCGTTGTGTTCATCCGGATATTTCCGCCTCTGATATTGCAAAGCCGTTTTTTGATGCCATTGCTATAAAAACCCCGGATATTGTTGATGAAATAAAAGAGTTTATTCTTCCTTTGCTGACAAATTTAGGGTTGACGGATGGTTATTTCGAAGCTTTTTCGGCGCTCTCTCGGATGTACGATGCAGCGTCCGAATCGAATCAAAAAAAGATTGTAGAGCTAATCGAAAAATCGGCATGTATCTTTTGTATTTTTACCTGCCGACCAAACAGCTAAAACGGTGGTTTGTTGCGAGTCCTGCCGCTTCAACAATGGACGAGAAACTGTGGGGTATTTTGGATGGGACGACACTGGGCTCATTGTTGTCGTTTAAAACAAGACCAGATGTATTGCCAACCTCGCCGCACATTGACCAAAGCCACAAGGAGCGGTTGCGTCATACTGCCTTGGTGGCAGAATTGGACGGGGATGATTTCGAGCTGGATGGGCTTGGGCGACTACTTGACAATCCCGTTGACAAGGAACTTAGCCTTGTTATTTGGGAATTTCTAATCTCACATCTAAAAGATAAAAATATTCTTCGTGGGTACTATCGATGGCGAGGGGCTGCAGGTAACTCACACGAAAAAGATTTTGACTCTAAAATTTGTACGCTTTTGAAGAACGCCGAATGGGTTTTCGATGCTGATAGTACGGCGCATAAGCCTATGGAGCTTAAACTTGAGGAGATAGCCGAAGAGTACGGTTATGATTTGCTCGGGGTTGAAATAAAGGAGTATTTGGCTCTTATGTCGTTTAAAACCGATGCAATCGAAGAGCTTGAAAAACAAGGGCTTAAGGTTGTAACTCTGGAAGAATATGAGGCATTAAAAAAATTACAACAAAAACAAAGTAGTGAGGTAGAAGATATAATCTTGTGGGAACATGCATCGCCGGATACTGCTAAGTGGACAATGGAGGTTGAGGCAAAAACGGCAGAGGTTCGCATCGAAACCACAAAGTTTAAAGCAAAAAAATCAAAAGACCTTCAAAAGCAAACTTCTCGAAGCTTTTTTGAGGATGCATTTGATGAGGAACACTATGCACCAGTTGTTCCAAAAGCGATACGCAAAGCAATCGGGGAGTGGAGCGAGGAGTATGTTTATCGTTACTTGCAGGAGTTCTGTGAAAATAATAAAGACAAGAGGTACTCTGTTCGCCGGATGAATGAGGGCGCTAATATCGGGCGTGGGTATGACTTTGTGCTGATGAGGGGTGATGAAGAGCTTCGCTATATCGAAGTCAAAGGACGAGCCTCAAACACAAATGAGTTTGAAATCTCTAAAACCCAATGGGGATTTGCCAAATTTCTTTACGATAGTGGAGAGGGCTATAAATACGCAATCTTTGTTATCAAAAATGCGGGCACAACAAGTGCAAGCCTAACATCCATCAATAATCCAGTAAAGATGTGGCTGGATGGAGATTTGGAAATTGCAAGGATAGAATTATCGTATAGCTAATATCTTTCCCCAAGTCTGGTATGCTAAAATAAATAAAAAACGACAAATCTCTTTTATTGAATTAGGGAGACTATCTCCTATTTTTCTCATTTTTGGCTTTGCTCAAAATGTAAGTATGAATCATTTGTGTATGCTATAATCAGACAAAATAAAAAAGGCTAAAAGATGAGTTCGCATATCGGACGAATTACTATTGATAAAGATATTTGTCACGGCAAGCCCACCATTAGAGGCATGAGGTATCCTGTAGAGAATATACTTGAGCTTTTGAGTAGCGGCATGAGTATTGAAGAGATACTTGAAGATTACAAGGATTTGGAGAGAGAGGATATTTTGGCTTCTTTGGAGTTTGCGACCAAGCTCAGTCGGATAAAAAAGATAGAAATTATTCCCGCTGCATGAAATTTCTGATAGACGCACAGCTCCCAAGCTCGTTAGCAGAATTTTTGAGGCGTAGAGGTGTCGATTCTATTCACACTTTAGATTTGCCAAAATCCAACAAAACAAGCGACGCTGAAATTTGCGCAATCGCTAAAGATGAAAATTGTATTGTTGTCACAAAAGATTCTGATTTTATAGAATCGTACTTATTGACGGCGACGCCATCAAAAATTCTTATTGTCAACACCGGCAATATTAAAAACTCAAAACTCTTGCAACTATTTGAAATAGCTTTAGATGAAATTTTGACCTCTCTAAAAGAGTCAAACTATGTGGAGATAATGGAAGATAAAATTGTAGTTCATTAACCCGCCCGTTTCTCCTTGTCGCAAACACAACGCTTTGGCAATATAAAAAACAGAAAAATTGTCGTATTAAATACGAGCTATCCTTGTTGGGCTATTTGCTCGGATATTAGCTTTTGCAGAATATTTTTAGTAAAATCTTCCCCTAAAACAAAACCAAAGCTCAATTTTCACAGGAGAGTCGATTGTAACCTATGATTAAACAAAAAATACAGACCCTTTTATCGCAAATGAATCACGATTTGGTTGGTAGAGAAGAGGCTTTTAAGATTGCGCTCCTTACTGTCTTATCCGGTGAAAATATAGTTTTAATAGGACCGCCTGGAACGGGAAAAAGTATGATTGCTCGTCGTATCGCCGAAAGTATAGAGCGAGTAGATGGCGGTGGATATTTTGAGTATCTGCTTACAAAGTTTTCAACTCCGGAAGAGATTTTCGGTCCTTTGTCGATTGCTGAGCTAAAAGCAGATAGATTCAAACGCAATACGGTTGGTTACTTGCCTGGCGCTCAAATTGCTTTTTTGGATGAAATTTTTAAGGCTAGCTCTTCAATCCTCAACTCCTTACTTACCATACTAAATGAGCGAATTTTTCATAATGGCGCTAATGCGCAAAAGTTCCGCTACTCTCTCTTATATCCGCCTCAAACGAGCTTCCTACAGGGGAAGAGGAGTTGGCTGCTCTTTATGACCGTTTTTTGGTTCGTATTTTTGTGGATTATGTGAGGGAGGATCAGCTACATCTACTTTTTGCAACGCCTGAAGCTGTGACTACCGACGAAAGAGTAACACAAACAGATTTGGATTTTGTTGCCAATGCCGCCCAGCAGGTAAGTTTGCCGCCTGTTATTGTCGAGATTGTGCGCTCCATCTGGTCTGGGCATAAAAAACTATTCAAAGAAGACAATAGAGAACGATTGTCCGATAGGCGTTTGAAAAAAGTTATTCGATTTTTGAAGGTTTGTGCAGTTACAAACGGGCGCTCGGAGGTGGATCTATCGGATGTGCTCTTACTTAAAAATTGTCTTTGGAACCACTATGACAACGCTGAAAAAGTACGCAATATGATATTAGAAACATTGCAAAAATATAGCCACCCTGTTCCTTTGTCATCTTCAAATACAGATAAGCCAGAGCGCATAGAACCGCTTATCGCCAAGCAATCCAATGTCACAATCAAAGGCTATGAGGGAAGCGGCGTCGAGTATGACCCTATTTTGATAAATAATATAGACGACTTAATGGGTATTGACCATCCTGAGATTGGTGTTGCCGGATATTATTTTCGTCAGACGACAGATATAGATTGCGCCGGTTTGACATACTGGAAGCCGATGAGTTTTAAGGGGCATTATGACGGAGGCGGCTATGTCATCCGCAATCTGCCGACAGGAAGTAAATCTATCTTTTCCGACATACAACTTGAATCAAAGATTGTAGATATGATTCTTGAGGGTTGCTCTTTGGCGCAAAGCGCAAACGGTAGTGTTATAGAGCGTTGTCAATCTACCGACTCGCTGATTGGCAGCGCAGAAAATTGTCAAATCAGATCTTGTCGAACAAAGCTAGATTTGATAAAAGAGAGTGCTAAAAATAGTAATATAACAGATTGCAAGTCTGATAGATCGATAGCAAAAGATGCTGTGGGTTGCGAATTTAATCTTTGCCAAACATCAGATAGAATGATTAAAGAGAGCGCCACAAACTGTCAAATCAAGAATTGTGCAGTGATTTTGAGTGGTAATGACGGAAGTAATATTGAAGGTGGTATTGCAAAAACGCTTACAACTAGCTCGGTAGAGTACTGCTTTGTGGCGTCGGTTAGAACTGATCCTCTCACCTCTGTTTTATATAATGTATATAATGACTTTGGATTTGATAGCAAAGATAAAAACACCATCCGCCTATATGGTGGCATTGCATATGATAGCAAAGATAAAAATATCATCCGCAACTGCGCAGTCGGTCTCATTCTGCTTCTCGATTTTTCTAGTGCCCGCATTGTTTATCACCTCTCAAACGAAACAATTTTAGAAAACAATGCCGCAATAGATACGATAGAAGGACAAGATGATGCCAACGGAAAAGATGGCAAAACCGTAGCGGCGGCAATATTTAAACAACGATATTTTGAGCATACCTTGGGTTGGGATTTTGTCAATATATGGGAGTGGGATGCAAAAAATAATAGACCGACTTTGCGCCCCATTGCCACAGTTAATCGTCAAGAGAAGTCTGATGCAAGTGGCGATACGGAGGATTTACTAATCCAGCAGATACGCTATAATATATGGCTTTAGGGTAGTTGCTGTTTTGTTTTCTAAACTTAAGACGCTAATATCAACAACTATAAGCACGGTTGGTTCATTGGCGCTACTCCCTTTTAAAGATATTAAATATTTTATTGATGATAACTTCCGAGACAAGGTGGTTCCGCTTCCAGGGAGTGTGCTATATTGCGATTTGTGGGCGATGGTGGAGCACTCCGGTATATATGCAGATGATGGACAAATAGTCAATATCGTAGTCGATGGATTTGCCGAAAGTGAGGTTCGTTACAGTGATGCAAGCGACTTTACCCAAAAAAGCGTATTGAGAAAAAAGATTTATGTCTCATGTGGTAACAATGGAGCTGTGGGGCATGCCGCCGTGGCAAAAGGAGCCAAAGAGCATATTGGTGAAAGGGCTTTTTATGGGCTAGTTTTTAAAAACTGTCATCAGTTTTCTCAAAAGTGTTTAGCATACACAAGCAGGGAATACAATGTTGAAATTATAGATAAAGCGCTTGGATTATTTGATGTAAACCCAGAACCGACTGTGGTAATGCTAAAAAAAGAAGCTGGCAAAAAGCTTGGAGCTACAAAATGGCGTTTGTGGGATTGGCAAAACGACGAAAGAGTCCAAAAAGAGCCTGAGCCGGATTGGGAAGCTATAAACGAAGCTTTTAAAAATCAACCGCTAAACCCCCAAAGCATCGCACAAATAAAAAATGAACTTGAGCAGCTCAAAGAGTATGAAGAAGAGATAAAAGATGAAAATATCCCAAGCCATATTCAAAATCGACTAACCGCTTTTAGACAGACGCTTGTCGATGTGACAAATAAATATGAAGAAGCAAAAGAGTTTTTGGCGGAGTGTCAGGGGTCAGGTTTTAGTTATTCTCAACTATCAAAATACAAAGAAGATTTTACGGCTCTTGCTGGAGAGATGAAAAACAATGCTCGTATTAAAGAGTTGGCAAAAAAAATGGGTAGAGAGTATATATCGGAAGAAAAAAAGAAACAAACTCGCATCCCTAAGCGTAGCAAAAGCGAGGTTTATGGCACTCATCGTAGCGACGACATAATGCGACTTTTGCCTAGTGAACTGCTCAACCTTGAAGATGAGACGCTTGAGGCGCTTTTTTATTCTCGCTTGCTAGAAAAAAATCTAATGACATATGAGCTCGGCGGCTCCACATATCAAAATATAGAAAGCAAAGAGTTTAATTCCAAAAGAACAGGCCCGGTCGTGGCGTGTCTGGACACTTCCGGCAGTATGGACGGAGAGCCTATACTAAAAGCAAAAGCTTTACTGCTAACGATTGCCGGGATACTGCAAAAAGAGCGTCGCTCTTTGTATGTTTTGCTTTTTGGTGCATCAGGCGAGATAAAAGAGTTTTCAATAACTACAGAGCAAGAGATGCCACAACTGCTATCTTTTCTTGGGCAGGGTTTTGGCGGAGGCACTGATTTCGAAACTCCTCTAAAGAGAGCATTTAATATTATTGAATTACAACAGTCATATCAAAAGGCGGATATATTGATGATTTCGGACGGAGAGTGTGGTCTATCGGATGATTTTATAAAAATCGTTCAAGTAAAAAAGCTTGCACTGGAATGTACAATTTTTACTGTGTTGTGCGCCAATACGAATGTAAAAGATATGTTGAGCGATGAGATTGTATCGATTTAAAAATATGGGAAAACAGTGCTGAAAAACGGGGTCAGGCTGAATAAAATGAGATATGGGTCAAAAAATATTGGAATAATACAGTGCGTTGACATATCATTATAATAACCACATGAGTGCAATAAAATTTAGTTGGGACCATTCGAAAGCCTCTTCAAATATACAAAAACATGGAATATCGCTTTAAGAGGCTAGGACTGTATTTGATGATGACAATGCAAGACTCATGAGTGATCCCGATCATTCTGAGGGCGAAGAGAGGTTTGTTTTGCTTGGTATGAGCTGTACTTTGAAAGTATTGACGGTTGTTTATTGCTATAGAGACAAAGAAAATGTCATCAGAATAATATCCGCCAGAAAATCAACCAAAAAAGAGGAAAAACAGTACAAGGAGTTTTATTATGAGAAAAGAGTATGACTTTAGCAATTCGGTGAAAAATCCATACGCTAAGAAGCTAAAAAAGCAAATTTCACTAAATATAGAGACCGACACCATTGATTATTTCAAATCCCTAGCCGCAAAGACGGGAATGCCTTATCAGACACTTATGAATTCATTCTTGACTGATTGTGCCATAAGGCATGTTGAGCCTCAAATAAAGTGGTAGTATCCTCTAAGAACTGGGTATTCAATCTTCACTTTCAAACTCTTATATACTGCTTCGTAGCAGCTTGTATCAGTCAGCCTCTGCTCATACCTGTCAAGCGAACCCTCAAAAATTTAACCCCAAATCCAGTATGCTAAAACAAATTAAAATAACTTTTTAAGGAACTAGGATGAAACTATTGCAAGTAGATTTTCCGATGGAGGCGCCTTTTGGCGAGGAGATGAGCGAGGCTTTTAGGGGGCTTGCTGAAGATATAGCTGCTGAAGAGGGGCTGATATGGAAGATATGGACAGAGAATGCCGAGACTAAAGAGGCGGGAGGTGTGTATTTGTTTGCGGATGAGGCAAACGCAAAAAGATATTTGGCTAAGCATACGGCAAGGCTAGAGGGGTTTGGTATCCAAAATATCAGAGGCAAAATATTTGACATCAACACTCCGCTTTCGCTTATCGATAGAGCGCCCATCGCCTAGGCTAAACATGTCGGGGCTTATTGTTGAGTGATGGCGAGTAGTTTAGAATAAATAGCAAAAAATTGATATGCTAAAGTAAATCAAAACACAAAAAAGCAGTATGATGGAACAATTTCGCCGTTATTTTGATATGTTTTCCACCGTTTATATACAAGAGGACGAGCTTTCATCCACTGTCTACGACGCTTGCTATGCCGCCTGCCCTAAGTTTACAAAGTTGACGCTTTCTGAGCTTTTGGCAAGAAAAGATCGAATTCGCTACCACTTTGCGGTCGTGGAGATCTCAAAAGTTACTAAGACAAATTTGTTTGATATTGTCCAGAAAATTTCCGCATTAGATATGCTTATTGTGTGCGATAACAAAAACGATAAAGGGATTTTGGATCTTGCTATTTCGTACAAAGTGTGCGGAGTTTTGGATAGAAACCCTACTCAAAACGAGCTTGCCGAAAAGCTCAAAGCCGCCGTTATTTCTCTCTCTACAAAACAAAAAGAAAAATCAAAAAACGATAACTATCTCAAGCTTGCCGAGTTTGGTAGTTCTCTTTTTTGCATCAAAAGAGACGGCAATATAGTTTTTTCAAATTCGGCGCTACTCTCAAGCTGCAAAGCGGCAAATGTTGCACAGCTCGGTGCGCTTACTCTGGCAAACGGCAGCATCTTGGATACGATTTACAAAATTAGAGTCGGCGATGATAGCTTTTATGCCAAAACCGATTCGGGCGACGCTTATGTGATTGGTTCAAAGATGCTTCAAAATGAGCAAATTATTACATGTATGAAAATACCGCCGGATATAGGAAAGTGTTCAGACCTACTTAGTCATGCAGAGTTTATAGAGCTACTTAAAAACACTCTCATACATAAAAATGCGATGGATGAGCCAATATTTGCAATAGCCGTGAAGCTGGAAAACGCACAAAAAATAGCGCACGACTTCGGGAGTGAGTTTTTTTACGACTATTTCAAAAAATTTAGCTCGTTTTGCGGTTTCTTTTTTCCGAAGGAGCCGTTTATTTTTTGGCATTTCGACTATCTTGTTATTTTGCCGGAAGAGTCTGATATAGATAGTGTAAAAGCGGCGGCGGAGCAGCTCTTTGCGCAATCGGGGCAGTTTAAAAACGATAAAGATATAGCGCCTTTTGTGGAGTTATCCGTCCTAGCGCTCGGGCATATAGGTATCAATGACTCCATCTCGCTCATTGAGAATGTATATACAAAAACCGTTACGCAAGCCCAAAGCGCAAAAATATGTCTGGCAAAGTCAAGTATTACGGTCTTAGTGGCTGATGGGCAAATGGCAATGTACCACATCCAAAACATTGTCGACAAAGATTACAAAATAAAGCTCCTAAACATTTACAAGGGCCTTAGCGTAAGCAGTAGCAGCAAAATTATCAAGATAACGGATGAGGATATATTCGTCCAGACGGAAAAGCTCCAAAAATATTTGATGCATACTGAAAAAAGCGTTATTATACAGTCGGAGTACATACCAAAAGAGATATTGACAGAGGTTAAGTATGTTGATATTTCGGAGCCTTACGCTATTCTTAGAAATCCTCTGTTTTTGGAGTTTTCGGCAAACAATAGAAAAAGCGTCAGGGTTCAGTGCGATGCCAGAATCCCTATAACTCTCAAAAGTAATAAATATACTTTTACCGGCGAGATATTTGATATTTCAATGCAGGCGATAGCCGTGCGGTATAAAAACAGCATTAACAGTGATATAGCAGGCAGTAGTGTAAAGCTAAGTTTTTCGCTTCCGCATAAAGAGGCTGAAAATGGTATAGCGCAAGTGACGGTTGAGGGGCAGGTGATGGTGGTAAAGACGATTGAGGAGCAAACTAGGGTCATCGCATCCATTAAGGCGGATCGCCAAAATGAAGCGATTATATTGGAGTACATCTATCTGAGACAAAAAGAGCTGATTGCCGAAATAAAAAAACTTGGCGGTATGATATTTAAATAGAGCAAGAGTCTCTAATTATACTTTTTTGAAATAGAGTTTCATAAGTTCGTCGGCGCTCTCTATGTTGCCCTTATTTAGCATTGTGCGACCAAGCTCATCTGAGCTTATCGCATCATAAATATCGTCATACAGATGAAGCCCCTGCGTATCTCTTAAAAAACCGACCAGCAGACCTAAATTTGTTTGCCCCTCTTTGACTTCTATTTGCTCTTTATATTTTTTAAATTTAGCCCAATCTATACTCACAGAGCCCCCGTTTTATTTGAATTTTAAAGTAATTTTAAGCTAAAATGCCCAAAAAACCTACGGAAATAATTATTGAAAAAACTTACCCTTTTAATCCTTTTATTTTCATTTTGTGCCTTTGCGGATAGCTCTATTGATGAGGCTTTTGTCTCGTTCGATATTAACGGCGGAGTTGAAGAGAACGCTGTTTTGTATAAGATGGCGGGAGATGAAGAGAGCGGTAAAAACCAAAAAGCATTTTTTAAAAAAACCATCCTTGCAAACAAGAATAACTATTTAATTGCAAAAAGAGTGCTTGAGGAAAAAGGTGTGCCGACGAGCTTTTTGTGGATAGCGATGACCGAGTCCAAGTTTAATAACTCTGTAGCGCTTAAACGCACAAAAACAGCCGGAATATGGCAGATGGTGCCTTATACATCAAGAATGTTCGGACTAAAAGTAGGCAAAGGCGTGGATGAGAGACGAGATGTTGAGAAGTGTACGGTAGCTTTTGCGGATTATTGCCGCTATATGCACAAAAAGTTTAATAACTGGGGGCTTGTGGCGGTAGGCTATAACTGCGGCGACGACAGGCTACAAAAAGTGATACGAAAAGCCGGAACTAGCAACTTAAATATCATTCTTGACCCAAATAAAAAGATTCTTTCAAAAGAAACTAGAACATACTTCAAAAGAGTCATTACGCTTGCTCGTAGCGCAAACGATACCGAAATAAAAGAGTTTTTACAAAATCTAGAGAGTGAGGATAGGAGTTGAGAGTAGTCCTTTTGGCGCTGGCGGCGCTACTGTTTTTCGCAGGGTGTGCCAAAAAATACGAAGTAAGGTATAACAAAGACGGCAGAGAGCAGAGTTCTTCGTCGTCCAAACTTCCCACAAAGCCGTCCTCCTCTTTTGCCTACAATATGAAACCGTACGATGTGTTCGGTAAGACATATTATCCATCGTTTGTTTCGATAGGTGAAGAGTTTAGCGGTATTGCAAGCTGGTATGGTCCTGATTTTCACGGCAAAAAGACCGCAAACGGCGAGAACTACGATATGCATGCCGATACAGCGGCGCACAAGACGCTACCGATGAATACGATAGCTAGAGTAACAAATTTAAATAATAACAAAAGCGTAGTAGTGCGGATAAACGATAGAGGACCTTTTGTGGATGGTCGCATCATAGACCTTTCATACTCCGCCGGTAAAAGCGTAGGCATAGAAACTACCGGAACAGCTCCGGTTAAGCTGACGGTGCTTGGCTTTGACGGTAAAATATCCAAAACAGGCGACAAGGGCGGCAAATTTGTATCCGCTATAGCCGTTCAGATAGGCGCCTTTAGAAACAAAAGCGGTGCGGACGAGTGGGCTGCAAAATATGCCAGCGTAAACGGTATATACAAATCTACCGTAAAAAGCTACGATTTTCTAGGCTCTCCGATGTATAGAGTAATGTTGGCAGGCTTTAGAAGCGAAGCGGAGGCTAGAGATTTTATTAAAGACGGGCATTTTGCCGGTTCGTTTGTCGTGAGCTTAGATTAAGGAGCGCTAAATGGTAAAAATAGATAGAAAAACAAAAGAGACGGAAATATCGCTAGGGTTGGAGCTTTTGGGGGTCGGTGAATCTAGTATCAACACCGGAATAGGATTTTTTGACCATATGCTAGCTAGCTTTGCCAAGCACTCCGGCATTGATATACACTTGATATGTAAAGGTGATTTGCATGTTGATTTTCATCATACTGTCGAAGATGTGGGAATAGTAATTGGCGAGGCGCTACATAAAGCCGTGTTTCCCGTCGGCGCTATCGAGAGATTCGGCGAGGCAAAGATAGTCATGGATGAAGCGCTGGTTGAGAGCGTAATAGATATATCGGGCAGACCTTTTTTGTATTTTGACTTGGGGCGACTTAGCGGCAAAGTTGGCGAGTTTGATGCGGAGCTTGCTGAAGAGTTCTTTCGGGCAGTTGTATTTAACTCTCGCATTTCGGCGCATATCACAAAGATAAGAGGTCAAAATCTGCACCATATTATAGAGGGTGCTTTTAAAGCATTTGCAGTTTCATTAAAAAGAGCATTGAAACATTCACAGATGGGTGGGGTGCCTAGTACAAAAGGCGTTCTATGAGGCGTAAAAACCTTTTTGCTCAGAGCGCCGCATTTTTAATATTGGCGTCTCTAGCTCCGCTATCGATAATTTTTAAAAACGATACGCATTTTGGCGCAAATAAGGTTGCGTCTACGGCGCCGCTTCTGACACTTCGAGATTTCAGATACAAAGAGCTTGAAAATGGCACGGGAGGTGTAGAAGTTTTAGGCTCTCTCGGTTATCATTTTGCAGATAGAGATGAGATAGAAAAGCTAGTACTTCTAAAAAAAGAAGGCTCCTATATGACTACCGTCAGCTCCCAAAAAGCCGTAAAAAGAGGCGATGAGACCATGATGAGCGGTGGCGTTTCATATATTAGAAGCGATGGCTACAAGCTTTTTACCGATAAGTCAAGATATTTTCAAAAATCGCAAATGCTTCACATAGAGACACCGTTTCGTTTTGACGGTCAAAAATTTGTAGCTTTCGGGGACTCTTCCGAGATAGATATGAAAAATAAAAAAATAGCTATAAACTCTGTTAGAGCAAAGCTAAACTACTAAGGGCAAGATATGTTTTTAAAATTCGTTTTGCTTTGCGCCGTACTTGCCTCTTCTTTTGCCGCAGAGGTTGAGATAACCGCAAAAAGATTTGACGGTGATGACAAAAGCGGAGTTTCGAAATTTAGCGGAGATGTAAAAGTGGTAAAAGAGGGTGATACGATACTCTCCGATACGATGTTTGTATATTTTGACCAAGCTAGAAAACCGACTCGCTTTGAGGCTGTCGGAAATGCGAACTTCGTTATGAAGCAAGAGGGTGGCAAAACATACAAGGGTAAAGCTAGGACAATTACATATTATCCAAACCAAAAAGAGTACCTGCTTGTCGGTGACGCATTTGTGGAGTATATAGAGGAAAAAAGAAAAGTGTACGGGGATAAAATATTTGTCAATGACACGACCAAAAAAGCGACCGTTGTCGGCGAAGAGGGTGGCAGACCGGCTAAATTTATCTTTTTTATAGAAGACAAAAACGGCAGTACAAAAACCAAATGAGAATACTAAACGCAGAGTTCATAAAGTCCTCCACGAAAAGCGCAGACTCAGTGCCGCAAGATTTTGCAGAGGTAGCCTTTTTGGGTCGTTCCAATGTCGGCAAAAGCTCTCTTATAAATACCTTTACATCCAAAAAAGCTCTCGCCAAATCCTCATCTACGCCAGGCAAAACAAGGCTAATCAACTTTTTTGATGTCACAGCGCAAGAGGGCGAAGAGAAGCTCAAATTTCGGCTTGTAGACCTTCCCGGCTTTGGTTATGCCAAGGTCTCAAAGTCGGAGAGGGAGCTTTGGGAAGAGAACTTGACGAAGTTTTTGTATGAGCGACTCGCTATTAAGATTTTTTTGCTCCTTAGAGATGCAAGACATCCGAAGATGGAGATAGACGACGAGGTCAAGTGGTTTTTGGAGGAGTTTGAGCGAAAAGACTTTGTAATCCAAGAGGTGTTTACAAAGATAGACAAGTTGACCAAAAACGAGCTTGGCGCACTAAAAAGAAACAATCCGACCGCTATCTTTGTCTCATCCTCTTCAAAAGTCGGTTTGGATACGCTCCTAGAGAGGGTGCATAGCGCACTTTTTACGGAGGCTAGATAGTGGAGTTTGCCAAACCGACCCTTCTTGACATCCCGCAAATGCAAAATCTCGTCAAAAAAGAGGTCGATAGCGGCATTATCTTGTTTCGGGATGCGACCGAGATGGCAAACACTATCCGCTCATACACTATAGCAAGAGAGAACGGTGAGATTGTGGGTTTCGCCGCTTTGCATATCTACTCTCCAGAAATCGCAGAGGTAAGAAGCCTTGTGGTAAAAGAGGGACACAGGGGTAAAGGGGTCGGCAGAGCGCTAATAAAAGAGCTAGAGGCTGAGGCTAAGAGACTTGGGCTTTTAAGAATTCTTACCCTCACATATCAAAAAGAGTTTTTTGAAAACAACGGATTTGTCGAAATTCCGAAAGAAGAGATACCTGAACATAAAATCTGGGCGGACTGTATAAAGTGCAAGCATTTTCCTATTTGCAACGAAATATCACTGATAAAAACTATATAAAGCTCTCATTTGTAGGCGCATTTTTTGTGCTCTACTTGATGCTTAGCACCCTAAATCCGTACTTGCCGCCTCTTTTTGGGGTTTTAATCGTAGCGGCGTATATGGTTGGAAAAAAAGAGTTTATGTGGTTTGCTCTTCTTTACCTTACCGTGTTTGAGATGGACAGAGGCTACTATCTGTTTTCGAGTTGGCTCTTTATGTTTTTTTATATCTATTATCTTATTCCGTTTGTCGGCAATTTTCTTGATTGTAGGCGCTGTATTGCAAGTTTGGCGGCTTTTTTTGCATATCCGCTTTATTATATTTTTATCAACACGATAGATGCATTTTTTCTGAAAGAGACTTTGACTGTATCTTTAGCGCCGCTTTTGGTGTATATGTTTTTTGAGACGCTTTTGGCGTTTTCATTGGAGTAGGAAGCTTGCGAGATAGAATCGTTATTGCTATTTTTATTCTTATATGGACGACACTACTTATCCGTGTTTTTTATTTTAGCGTCAAGTCAAATGCCTACTATGAGGAGTTATCCTCCAGAAACTCTATGAAAACAGAGCTTGTCTATCCGGCGAGAGGCATTATTTTTGACAGAAACAAAAGTCCTTTGGCTATTAATAAACTAGGCTTCGCAATAAGCATTACACCTCATCTAAGCAAGAAAAAAAACATTGCCGTGCTGGATCAAAAAATAGCGATACTCTGCCAATTTTTCCCGACTCTTAATTTTGAGAAGATAAAAGCGCTCTATATGAGAGAAGATTCTGCATACAATCATGAGAATATTAGGGTTGTCGATTTTATGCCTTATGAGCATATACTTCCATTTTTTACGGTGCTTAGCTTGGATGAGCATATAGAGATAGAGTCTACAACAATGAGAGAGTATCCGGAAAAAGATATAGCCGGACATATTATAGGGTATGTCGCCAGAATATCCAAAGATGACGCTGTCAAGCAAAATATAGTTTCGCCAAACGGCTATATAGGTAAAGACGGACTGGAAAAATTTTATAACTCCGTACTGCAAGGTGAACCTGGATCAAAAACATACAAAGTAAACGCTGTTAATGAGATAGTTGAGCAGGTAGACTCAAAAGAGCCGTCAATGCATCACGATTTGATTAGCTCTGTAGATGTAAGAGTGCAAAGACTTATATCCGAGCTATATGCCGGCAGAAGCGGCGCTATCGTCGTAATGGATTTATCTGACGGCTCAATAGTGGCGGCCGGTAGTTTTCCGGAGTATGATATAAACTCTTTTGTGCGAGGGCTTGGAGCCGAAGAGTGGAATGCGATGGTTGCTGATCTTAATCACCCACTGTCCAATAGACTCACAAAAGGACTTTATCCGCCGGGGTCGGTGGTGAAGCCCGGGGCGGCTTTGGCGCTTCAAAGGGCGGGCGTAGACCCTCGTGATACTATCAATGATGAGGGCTTTATAGAGTTTGGCGGCAGGCGTTTTAGGGACTGGAAAAAAGAGGGGCACGGCACGGTGGATATGAGAAAATCCATCAAAGAGAGTTGCGATACCTACTACTACAAAATGTCCCTAAGGGTCGGTATCACTATTATTTCAAAAGCGCTTTACGAGCTAGGACTTGGACGCAAAACTGGCGTGGATTTGCCCGGAGAGTTTGCTGGAATTATGCCTTCTCCAGACTGGAAAAAAAAGAGATACAACAAGCAATGGTTTGCCGGAGAGACGCTAAATACGGTAATTGGGCAGGGAAGTACCCTAGTAACTCCACTTCAGGTGGCTAAGTTTACCGCCGCCTTGGCAACCGGCAAAGAGATAACTCCTAAGTTTGCCATGTTTGTAGGCGGTAAATCGGTAGAGTCAAATATTACGGAGCTTATTAAGCCCTCCGAGATGAACAGGCTTTTGCCGATACAAGAGGGGATGTATCAGGTTTGTAGCACGCAAGGCGGTACCGCTTTTGGCTCGCTCGGCTCTTTGCCTATCAAGGTGGCCGGCAAGACCGGTACGGCGCAGGTTTCTTCTATCGGACAATCAGAGGTAAACCGTATGAAAGAGGAGCAGTTGGATTATTATAAGCGTTCGCACGCTTGGCTTACGACATACGCCCCTTACGAAAATCCTAGATTTGTGGTAACCGCTTTGGTAGAGCACGGCGGGCACGGAGGTAGCGAGGGCGGACCCATGGTGGCGGCCGTATACCGAAAATTAATTGAGCTGGGATATATAAAGCCGGACGGCGACTCACCTGCCCAATAGTGTTTTAGATAGCCCCATGCTCTGGGCAATCTCTGCCTCTTTTTGCCTCATCTGCCCGTTGTCGGTCTCATGGTCAAATCCCAAAGTGTGTAATAGGCCGTGAATAAAGAGTATTTTTAGCTCCTCTTCAAGAGTGTGCCCCATTTCGTTTGCAACACTATTTGCGGTATCTGCAGATATGATAATGGAGCCTATAAAGTTTGTTTTTGACTCTTTTATCGGAAAACTAAGCACATCTGTCGTTTTATCTATTTTTCTATGCTCTAAATTTAGCTCTTTCATTGTGGCGTCGTCTACGATGAGAAGCTCTAGCATTTTATCTTTAGCTAAAGACTCCTCTATCTGTTCAAACCAATTTGAATAAATTTCATAGTTTGTCCGGTTGTCAAAATCTATCATTTGAACCCCTTTTCCCTGATTATAACAAACACCCCTTTTAAGGGCGGCGCTGTTAGAATAAACCAAAAAAGCGCTAACTGGAGAAGTGAATTTGATACTAAAATGCCTATTTCCCGCCGCAGGTTACGGCACTAGATTTTTACCCGCTACAAAGGCTATGCCAAAAGAGATGCTTCCCGTGCTCACTAAGCCGCTAATTCAATACGGCGTAGAAGAGGCGATGGAGGCCGGCATCAAGGAGATGGCTATAGTGACGGGAAGGGGCAAAAGGGCGATAGAAGACCACTTTGATATATCCTACGAGCTAGAACATCAGATAAAAGGCACGGAGAAAGAGAAGTATCTAGCGGATATACGAAACATTATAGATGTCTGCTCGTTTTCGTATACGAGGCAAATAGAGATGAAGGGGCTAGGGCACGCTATTCTTACAGGAGAGACGCTGATAGGTAGCGTACCGTTTGCCGTGCTGCTTGCCGATGACCTGTGCGTAGGCGAAGAGGGCGGCGTACTTGCCCAGATGAGTGAGCTTTACAAAAAATATAGATGCTCTATTGTCGCTATAGAAGAGATAGAGATCAAAGACTCCTCTAAATACGGGATTATAAGCGGCAAAGAGATGGAGGATGGCGTATATATGGTAAGCGATATGGTCGAAAAACCTAGCCCCGCCGATGCCCCGTCAAATCTAGCAATCATCGGAAGATACATCCTCACGCCAGATATTTTCGAGATACTCAAAAACACTCCTACCGGCAAAAACGGTGAACTTCAAATCACCGATGCCCTCAAAACACAGGCAAAAAACAACATGGTAATAGCCTATAAATTTCGAGGTAAACGCTTTGACTGCGGTAGTGTAGAGGGTTTTGTCGAGGCTACGAACGCCTTTTATGAAGCAGAGAAAAATAAATCTTGACAACTATACACTAAAGATGTATAATTTTATTAGCACTTGAAAATTATAAGTGCTAAATATCAAAATGAACGGCTAATAAATGGCTAGAGTTGATAAAAAAGCTATCATCTTGCAGTGCATCATATCGGAGTATATTAAGACTACTGCACCGATAGGCTCGGAGCATTTGCAGTCCGTCATAAATATGGAAATATCTTCGGCTACCATCCGAAACTATTTTAAACAGATGGTTGAAGAGGGTGTGCTTGTTCAGTTTCATATCTCCGGTGGTAGAGTGCCTAGCGCTTTGGCTTTGCGGCAGTTTTGGATTGATAGACTCTCTGCGCAAGAGAGCATACAGATAAGCGGTACAGAGAATATTGCCGAAGCTGCAAAAGAGTTCAAAATAAGCTCTATTTTGAGAATAAATGAAAGCGATAAGCTTCTGGGTTCTTATATGGCAGGCTCAAAATTTGTTGTGGCTGAGTTTGAAAAGGGTGAAGTGCTCCTCAGGGGTGACGCTCATACTAAAGCTTTTTTTGATGAGTTTGTGGGGCTTGAGGCTTCACAGATAAAAGATTTGGCGGCTCGTTATAACGCTTCTGAAATTTTCTTAAAACTCTCAGAGTATCTGCTGTCAAAAGGTACGCATGTTTCAAACAAAGAAGAGCTCTTGGAGATTGCCAAGTCCGATGACAACTGGGCAAAAGAGAAGATGTCTTGGTTTTTGGACGGCACGGCGGCGTCGCAAGTTGGGCGAGGCATATACTTTAGAAACTTGATACCTGAGGGCTTCATGGCTGTCAAGACCGAGGCAAAGATAGGCGATAAGAGCGGAGAGATACTCTATGTCGGACACCTATCCCGCGACTTTGATGGCTTTTTGTGTGCGATAAACTAAAATAAGGAGATAAGATTGAGCGAAGAGATAAAAAACGAAGAAACTATAGAGAACTGCGAAGAAGCAACTGTCGTTGAAGTGGATGCCGAAGCAAAATACAAAGAGCTTGAGGATAAATATCTAAGAGCGCACGCGGATTTTGAAAACACCAAAAAGCGACTTGAAAAAGAGAAGCAGATGGCTATCGACTATACAAACGAGAAATTTGCAAAAGAGATGCTACCAATCATCGACTCTCTTGAGCTTGCCCTAGCGCATAGCGGCGAAGAGTCTGATACAAGCAAGCTAAGAGAAGGCGTATCGCTAACTCTTGACACTCTCGTAAAAGCGTTTGAGCGAAACGGCATCAAGCAGATACCGACAAGCGGCGCTTTTGACCCAGAGATGCACGAGGCTATCATGCAAGCGCCAAGCGACGAGGTAGAAGAAGGGCATATCGTAGCTACTCTTCAAAAAGGGTATATCTTCAAAGATAGACTCATCCGACCCGCTCTTGTCAGTGTATGTAAAAAGTAATTGAAATTTAAAACTAAACAAAGGATAAAAAAATGGGAAAAGTAATTGGAATTGACCTCGGTACTACAAACTCTTGCGTTGCATT
>JFJP01034047.1_pt1 | contig 21361 bp, 31 predicted proteins | sample 431651 | NCBI WGS metagenome assembly JFJP01 (sample SAMN02602958, study PRJNA72255) | Microbial mat metagenome, whole genome shotgun sequencing project. | biome: fresh water; feature: sink hole; material: water; isolation source: purple microbial (photo- and chemosynthetic) mats found in...
GTTAGTCCTGACCCACCCCGAAAAATACACGGGGGACAAAGTTCGTGGCCTGGCCTGCTTGGGCCCTAAAGGTCGCACTCGTTTGGCGGCACCCGACGAAATCTGGTCCCCGGAGGTACCAGACGCCATCACAGCACCCGCCACCCAGCCCAACCTTCGTTGGTACGGAGCGGGTCCCGGTCCGGCCGAGTTCATTCCTGCGGTGATCACACCATCCGACAAGGGTACCACCCAGGCCGGTGGTTCAGTCAAAGTCGGTGCCGTCCATCGCTATGGCGAGGGGCTTGTGTTGACGACAGAGGATGAAATGCGGACATGGGGGACGGTCTACCATGCTGCCTTGGCCTTTCTCGCCCACAATTCTACTCATCCCAAGGCCGCAAGCGTAGTAGAGAATCTGATGAAGGCCCACGGATTACCATCCTCGGCTAGTAGTGGCCTATTGAAGTCAATCTTGGCGTTCCTCGAACTCGTGACGAAACAATGGCCGGACTCTCGTCTTCTGACCGAGTGGCCCGTGGTCACTCCCGTCGAAGGGGGCCGGCGGATCGAAGGTCGCCTCGACCTGGTCGTCGAAACTGACCACGGCTACCACATCGTCGATCACAAGCTCTCCGCCAAAACACAGAAGGACCTGAAAGCCTTCGCCAGTCTTCATGCTCCTCAATTAGCCCTCTACCGCCTGGCCCTCGAGGGCCAAAAGGGGAAGCCCGTCATCGGTCTTTGGCTGAATGCACCTCGGGATGGGATACTGGTGCAGGTTGTCCCTTGAATCCCCCCAATCTTATCATTATCATGATAAGAGGAGTTGCCCCATGCCGGTCATTCGTCCCATCTCCGACCTTAGGAACCATTTTGCCAGAATCTCCGATGCCGTCCATGCCGAAGACGAACCAGTCTTCCTCACAAAGAACGGAGTCGGGGATATGGTTGTGATGTCCCTGGAGCATTATGAAAAGCAGATGGCCCGGATTGAGCTCTACCAGAGGCTTCAGGAAGCGGAAGAAGAAATCGAACACGGGGCCGTCGGAAAGGATGCGAGGGCGGTCCTGGGATCTCTGTTGAGTTCCTGATGGACCGGCCCTACGAAGTTCTGATCTTTCCGAGAGCCGAGCAAGACCTCGCCGATACCCGCGACTATTTCTTGAACATCCTGAAAACTACCTCGACTCAGGTCTTTGAGAAGGTCCTCAGTACCATTGCTCAGCTGGAACTCAATCCCTTGATCTATCCCCAAGTGAAAGATTCCCTGTTACAGGCCAAAGGCTATCGATTCGTGCCGATCGACAATTTCCTGATGTTCTTCGTTGTCGTCGGCAAACAAGTGCAGATCCGCCGCTTCCTGTACGGTGGACGGAAATACAACTCACTCCTCTGAGTACGTCACGGGACGGAGTGTTGGTGGAGGTTCGCTAGTCTTCACTGGGTTCACCGACCAGCACAAAGTCGTTGTTGTTCACGAAGAGAAGAGGCAGTCCCGCCACCAGAAGTCCGAGGCCAATGTACTAGGTCTGGTACATGGTGCCAAGGCTTCCACCAACTCCAATCGTGACGGCGCCGAGAACGTTCCAAGCCCAGTTCTGGGACCGAAAGGATTTCAGGCTCACGAGCCGTTTCGTCCCGGTAGGTGCTTTCGAAAAGGCATTCGCTACGGCTGCGTTGTACTCCTCAACAAACTGATCGTCGCGGACGCCGATTCCGGCGATATCGAAATGGCTCGCTTTGCCCATCACGTTGGCTTTCGGGGTTTCGTCCCCAATGTTGGCCATCTGCTGGGGGCCAAGAGTGGAACAACCCACCATTGAGAGCAGCATGAGTCCCATCGTCGTCCAGTGTGTCATTTTCATTATCGTCTCCTGAAAAACAGGATACTCAGTCTGCTGTCAAACCCTGACAGCGCCGTGTCTATCCTAACAGTATGAGCAGCCACAAACCCTTCACGGTTCCGAACTTCCTCACCCCTGTTCCGCTCCCCGCCCGGTTGGTCGTCCAGCGGCAGGAGTTGACCTTAGCTACCGTCGATCAATGCCTTGGCAAAGAAGAGTTGCCGCCCGGCGGCACACCTGTTTGCGAGCTTCAAATTGCCGGCGAGACCTTGGCCGTCGGACGTGTGCTGAGGCGGTTCGGCCGGTGGTACTTTCAGGTGCAGTCGATTGCCCAGAGGAGCCAAACATGAACCCCGACAATCTCAAACGGATCAAGGTGGAAGTCCGCGCCGAACTGGGAAGGGGCTGGAAGGAAGTCGGAGACCTGGCCGAAATGGGCGAAGGAAGCATCATCGTCCTGGACAAACTGGCGGGCGAAGCCATCGATGTCTTGGCCAACGGCAAACTGATTGCCAGGGGTGAGGTGGTGATCATCGACGAGAACTTCGGCGTTCGGGTGACGGAAGTTGTCGTTGGGGAGGAATGTTGATGCATGTCCTTCCCCAAGAAGAGATTGATGCTCTCCTCGCCGCGATCTCTGGCGGGACAGCCGAGAGCGAGGATGTCATCGGCATCATGGACCAGAAGAAGATCAAGATTTACGACTTCAAACGGCCGGACAAGTTCATGAAGGAACAGATTCGGACCCTTTCGGCCATCCACGAGGACTATGCCCGCCTTCTGGCTACGACGATCTCGCAACCTATCCGGACCCTCTTTGATGTTCATGTCGCCTCCATGGATCAGCTGACCTTTGAAGAGTTCATTCGCTCGGTTCCCAACCCCACCACCGCCGTTGTCTTTGAGCTGAAACCCCTGCCTGGTTATGGCCTTTTGGAAATTGATCCGATCCTCTCCCAGTGCCTGGTGGATCGGTTGACGGGCGGTTCGGGGCCCTCGGAACCAGCCCACCGCGAACACACCGAACTCGAGCAGAAGGTCCTCACCGAACTGGTTCAGAAGCTGCTGGCAACCCTCGACGGGGCTTGGGCTTCGGTCAAACCACTTCGGTCCCGGTTCGTCCGGCTGGAAACCAACCCGATGATCGCTGCCATTGTCGCGCGGGAGGAAATGGTCGCCTTGGTGACCCTCGAGGTGTTCATCGGGGAGGTTACTGGCATGATGAACCTGTGCTTGCCTGCGCTCACCCTTGCTCCCATCCTCGAAGAGTTGCGCCTCGCATTTTCCGCCGGCCAAGTGAGTCCACAGAAAGAAACGGTCGGGCTGGATTTCTACTCCGATTTGAAGGTCCTGACCCAGGTCTATTGCCCCATCCAAGATCTGAGTTTCTCCGAGGTCTTGAAGTTGAAAGAGGGTGTCTTGGTTCCGATTCCCGATTTCCACAGCCTTGAGGCTCATTGGGAAGCGGGCGGTCGCCACCTGGCCCTCGTCGATCTGGAGACCCGGAAACTCATCCCCGATACTCATCCCGTCATCACTAGGGTGGCACCAACTCTTCCCGAGTTGGATTTGTCGGCCGTCGAAGTCCAAGAACCAATCGAAACTGCATCCTTCGAATTCCTGGAATCGGTCGATCCTGGGTACTTCTTGGAGCTTCTGAAAATGGAAACCCCGCAAACCCTGGCCCTGATTCTGGCAAGCCTCCATCCGTCCGTTGCCGGACCAATTTGGACCCAATTGGAGAAAGAGCTTCAGAAAGAGGTCGGGCAACGCATTAGCAATCTTCAGAGTGTTTCCCCACGGGTCCTCGGTCTGGTGGCCTCGGTTCTGCGAAAGAACCTGGTTGAGCCTGACGGTTCGCTTCCCACACGTCTTGGTGGCAAGGAGTTTCTCGAGACTTTGAAAACACAAGGAGGCCAGAAATGAAGTCCAAGGTTTTTGCAGCTGATGGACGGGTCGACGACGAACTCATTGATGATGCGTTCAATTCTTCCAGCTTCACGCCACTTCAACCCGACACCTCGGGATCATTCCCGGTCTGGGACTTCCTCCACCTCCCATTTTCTCGAATGCTCGAGACCGATTTGATGATGCCGGACTGCTGGGCTTTCTTGGCGACCTTTGTTCCCGGAGATCGCTTGGTCACCATCCTCCACGGTTGGAGCCTCAACCTGCCAACGAAGGAGCGTTGCGAAATTGAAGAAAAACAACAAATCGGGCTGCTGACCTACGGGCGAAGGTCACATGGTCTCGGCTTCCTGTTGCAAATGAACGCCCAGGTGATCAAATCGCTTCGGGAACAGTTGTTGAAGGCCCTCGTCGAGACTGCAATAGAATCTCGCAAACCGGCGGCGTGGTCTGACGTCGGCGATCAAATCCTGGGCCTTCTTCCTCTGACTTCGGAGGATGTGAGCCTCATTGGAATGAGCTACTGCTACGGCCAGATTAGTGCCTTCAACACGTTCGTTGACAATTTTGACCGGAACAAGGGCGCTTTTTTGGCGAGGCTCCTTGGAATGACTCAGCGCTCACTCGTCTCCCGTTTGTCGTCATCGGCCATCCTTCCGACCCTTGGCATCTTGGAACAAATGTCCCGCCAGTTTCTTGCTCTTTCTTACGACTGGCAGATGGCGCTCGAGTCCCTCAGCTTGGCTGACCAAGCCCGGGAGAACCTCAAACACGATGTCGGGTTGAAGCTGCCGCTGGAAAACTTTGCCATTCCTGTCATGGATCGTGATCTGATGCTCAGGCTCCTCCGGTCACCGGGCGCGACAAACATCCTGATCTATGGTGATCCTGGGACGGGAAAGAGCGAGCTGGCCCGGTCCTTGGTCCTCGAGGCCAGCGGCGAACCGTGGACGTTTTCCAACATCGAGGGTGGGATGAATGACCTTTCTCCCAGTGACGTCCTGATTGCCCGGCGGCTCCTTCAGGACGACCGGCAGGTCCTGATCATCGACGAAGCCGAACCCTACCTCGGTTCGATCCGGGGGTTGTGGGGAAAGTCGGAGACGAACTTTCAGAACAAGGCCAAGATCAACCTCCTCCTCGACAACGCCCAGGGAAAAGTCATCTGGATTCTCAACCACATCGAGCAGATCGACCCGTCCACCCTCCGTCGTTTTCCCTTCATCTTTTCGATGCCCCGGCCCAGCCGCAAGAATCGGTTGGAGCTTTGGAAATACTACGCCGATCAATCTGGGCTGACTTCTGAGAACTACACTCCCCTTTGGACCGATGCCGCACGGGACTATGACGTGGTTCCCTCGGTCATCGCCCAGACTCTCAAAACTGCGGCGTTGATGTTCAACGGTACGGAATCACAAACTCTGAAAACCGAGATCCATCGGTTGGTCCAATCCCAGGCCGCCGTAGGCAATGGCAAGATCCGCCGTTCGGACCAGAATCAACGATGGAGTCTGGAAGTCCTCAATACCAGCGTTTCGGCGCCGTCCCTTGTGGCCGGCGCTACGGCTTGGCTGGCCTCCAGCGACCCTGATCGTCCCGGTCAAAGGTTCCTGTTTCACGGCGAGCCTGGGACCGGCAAAACCGAGTTCGCCAGGCAGTTGGCTCATCGCTTGGACATTGAGTTGGTGATGAAGCGGGCCTCTGACCTTCAAAGCATGTGGCTGGGGGAAGCCGAGAAGAACATTCGCCGAGCCTTTGAAGAGGCAGAGAAGGCCGGCGCGTTGTTGGTCATCGACGAAATTGACACCTTTCTCTATTCCCGAAGCCAGGCCCAACGGAGCTGGGAGCTTTCCCAGGTTAACGAGTTTCTGACCTGCCTGGAATCGTATCGTGGACTGTTCGTCGGTACCACCAACGGCTTGACCCGGTTGGATGTCGCCGTGCTGCGCCGGTTTCACTACAAGGTTGAGTTCCGCTACTTGGCCGCCGAACAAGCGGCGACCTTGGCAACCGTGTACTTTCCCCAAGTGACTGTTCCTGAGGCCTTTTCGTGGGCATTGTTGCCACCCTTGGCCCCAGGGGACTTTGCGGCTGTTGCCGATCAGGCCAATCACCCTTCGAGCTGGGAAGAGCTGAGGATGGCCTTGACGGCCGAAGCCGGCTTGCGGGCCGCGCCCCAACGAAAGATTGGTTTCCAATGAGGAAGAAGGAAGCTCCTGGGCTCGATCCTACTCGAAGTCACTGAGGTCGAGGGGAAGGGCGATATGGAGCCGAACGACAAAAACACTCCTCAGACAGGATCTAGCCGTGAACCCAAGTGACCTGTAGAACCTGCCCTCGGTGGCCGTCAACGTCGTGTTGTAACACTCAAAACTCCAGGAGCCATCGGGCTTGCGGTGATGCCATCCGCCGCGGTGCTGATTGAAACTATTGCGAGACGCCCATGCCCATTTTTTGCGGGCACGAAAGTCATGACGTTTCTCGGAAAGGCGTTCTTCCATCGAGTTGGGAGTGAGAAAGTCCCGGCACCGGGACCAGCGGGTTTTTGACATTGTGTACCACCTGTATGTGGTGGTAGGCGGGCGATTTCCCGTTTCTCATTGGTTTCCTCAAGTGGCCTCGGAGTTCTTCAACAACCCCTGATAGAGCTCATAATTTTCTTGGTCGAAGCAAACGAACCAGACCTGCTCGACACCGGGGGGTGTCGACTTCACGACTTCCTGGACTGTCTGAATGGCAATCCTGGCTGCCCTGGCTTTCGGGAATCCGTAGACCCCTGTGCTGATATTGGGGAAAGAAACCGACCGAGCACCCTGTTCCCCAGCGAGGTTCAGCGACCGACGGTAGCATTGGGCCAACAGAGCTTCTTCATCCCGCTCGCCCCCAGACCAGATGGGTCCGACAGCGTGAATGACAAATTTCGCTGGAAGCTTCCCGGCGCCGGTGACGACAGCATTGCCAGGTGCGCAGTCTCCCTTCGATTGCCGGATGCGCCGGCATTCCTCAAGGATGGAAGGACCTCCGGAACGATGGATGGCGCCATCCACACCGCCGCCACCCCTCAATTCGGAGTTGGCGGCGTTCACGATGGCATCCACCGGCACCGTTGTGATATCGCCTTGAAGGACTTCAATCTTGACCATGGCGAAGCCTCCTGATCACGGGTTTTACCCCGTAGTGGAGCGGAAAAGGAAGATGATTCATCTCAAACCAGCCCCAGGCCTCAAACTCAAGGTCTTGTCCCTGTTGTGGCATCCGCAGCGACCGATTCTCGACCTTCCAAACAAAGGTCGTCCAGTCATAGAAAGGGCTGGACCAAATGCTTTGAATGGCGTTCTCCCTGGGCCAAGCTGGGGCGCCCTTCCAGAGTTCCATTTCCTCGCTGGCCTCCCTCAAGGCGTTGACCGCGGCCGTTTCCCCTGTATGACGTTTGCCGCCGGGAAAGCTCCACGTGTATTTTCCTGGACCAATCAGCCGCCGGCCCAGCAGAACCCGCTGAACTCCGTTCTCGTCCCTGGTCACGAGCGCCAGTCCGGCACCACGATATTTCGTCACATACAGCTTCATCTCAGTCCACCGCCCAGTCGGCATCCAGGAGTTCCTGGATGGTCTTGAAGTCCGCGATCACGGCATCAGTTTCATGATCCTGAATGGGATATTTGTCGGAGAAACAGGACTGCAAGGTAATATAGCCCCACTGGCCATCATGGTTCTTCATGGAGACGCCTTTTCTACCGACAGCCTCGGCCAGACCAAACACGTCGGCCGGCATGTTGTACAAGATCCGTTCCGTTTCCTTCTGCAGGTCCAAACTCCAGGTGTTCATTCCGAATCCTCCAAGTTCTCAACGACTTGTGCCATGGCACGTATCTTTTCGACCCAAGCCAGACGGAACTCCTTGGGTCGAAGGGCTTCAGCATCTGGTCCCCAACGCAGAACTTCAGACAGGACCTCGTCGTACTTGTGAACCTTCAAGGTCACATCGATCCAGGAGTCTTGGCGTTCGACCTCAAACCAGGAGTCGGTCGCCTCTCGGAACTTGGGGTCAAACCTCTCCTGGGCATAGATGAGGGCACCTTTTCGGTATCGCACCGTGACGGTTTGGTAGGGTTCGGTTGTCTTCAGATCGGCCAGCAGATAGATGCCAAACATCGTCTCGATGCTGGTACGCAGGGTTCGTAAGGTACTGGCGGAAATCTCTTCGGCAGGCTCGTTCTCGTCCACTTCCAGGGACTCAATGCGACTGAGGTTGTATTGGAGAAGATTGCCGTTGACTCCCAGAAGGTACCAGGCTCCGTCGTAGTTCACGACAAAAAGTGGTGTCAAAGAGCAGGGCTTTCTTGGTGGTCTGGGCCGAACCTTAAGCTTCTTTCCTTGATGGATGGCATCAAGGAAGCTGCTCAGGAAGGTCGGGTCAAATCTCCATTGGAACTTGTTCTTGTAGAGGATGTGACCCAAGGTATCCTCGCCGATGTCGAGGCCTTCGACGAGCTGCTTTTCGATCTCGGGTGAGGGAAACGGAAAGAAGGAACGACGGCCGTTGAGACCATGGAGAAACGGCAGGAAGTTGGCTGCTCCCGGCATCTTGCCAAAAGCCTTCTCGTCCAATTGAAGGTCAAGAAAATATCGTCCATTCTCGGTCTTCAACGGAACACTTCGGCTTTCTTGAAGGACGGGAAGGACCTCCTCCCGAAAGAATCGAAGGTGGTGATGGAACTTTCTGTCGTCCCGGGCGACCTTCAGAGGTTCGCCCTCACGAAACCTCTCGGCCCAGCCCTCGTAATGAAACTCGCCTCTCACTTTGAGCTGTTCGATCATCCAAACAATGGATTGTATTGTCGACAATTCTTCCGCCATAGGTACTCCTTACCAGAAACCAAGCCGAACGTAATCCTGCTCATCCTTGGGGAACCGGTCTCCCGGCTTCCAGCCTTCGAGACGCAGGTCAGACTCGATGTGCTGGCGGGCCGCCTTGGCGGCCAGCACACCCCACATCGACTCCACCTCGGCGATTCCAGCCGCATGATGCCGAAATTTCCGATGCCGGGATCCCCAGGGCGGCATTCCGGCAAACTCATCGAGCCACAGATGAACTTGTTCGAAGGATTCTCCGTAGGTCGCTTTCGCCTCTTCACAATGTTTTTTGAAGATCATGGGACCAGTGTAAGCATGGTGCTGTCATCCCGTTTCTGCAATGGAACTCTTTAGCCAGCCGATTCCATCCGCGCCAACAGTTGTTGCAGGACCACCTCTTCTTCTGGGGAGGGAGGACTCTGAATCGGAGCAACCATGGCTTTGACCACCCCGAGCCGGAACCGCATGGCCAGGAGTTCAGCGACCTTGGTCAGAACCTCGGTCCGACAGAAACGCAAGAGGACTTGGACTTCCTCCAGTGTCACCGTGTTGAGCCAGCTCTGCCGTTGTTCTCCGTCCTGCTGCAACAGGGTTTCCGAAACTTGGAGGGCCGTCTCTGACATATCCCTTCGACCCTTGAGCGACAAACTGAACCGCCTGTAGGTACCCAGGGGAAGATCGGACAAGGTGGTTGCGGACTCGATCAGGGCATGCATTCCCAGCCAAGAGGTGAGGAGTTCTCGCGAGATCCAAGGGCCGTCACCCCGATGGACCGAAAACGCCGCCGTCGTAGTCAAGATCAGGCGGAACTTCTCAATTGTCGAAGCGTTCAAGGTGAGAAACAACTGTTCCAACATCTGTTCGACCCGTTCCGGGTCTACACCATCGGCGAACTTTTGATAGAGGTATTGAATAAAGGGATCTGGCTCGTCCTGCAGAACTACGTCAAGGCCGATGATCCCTAGGAACCTGGCATCGTCGGCCAGCTCCAGCAGGTGTTTGATCAGCTCTTGGAGGTTTCGTTTTTCATCCGTAGAAAATACTAAGTCGGTCCTTTCCAATTGGAGGGCTCTCATCATTTTCACGGCTTTCATGTTGTCTGTTCCTTCAGTACCTGTGTCCGCTTCCGGCCAAGGTAAAAGCTCAGAAAATCCCAAAGGGTTGAGGGCGATTGATCACGATGAAGGGAGTATGCGGCCGCGATAATCATAGCATGGCTGAACCGCTCCAATTCGGTTTCGTCTGACCCCGGGCACCTCAGGGTGCCCTCAACTTGTTCAAGGGTTCCTCCATTCCCATGAATCAACACTAGCACCGGCGCTGTCGCACAGTGACGGCACTGGTGTTATGATGAAGATAGTCGCCGTTTTACCCCACTTGCAGGGCGACCCTCTGCTGTTGCGGAGTTCGACACTGCTAAACAGGAGGTCATCCATGATGACCGTCAACTGGCCCCAGGCTATTCCGAAATTCCTCCGGGACAAAGAAAAGATCCAAGCCAGCAAACTGCATTCTCTCGTTACCTTTCCGTCGGTCTATCTCGGGCTCATCATGGTCGGAGGAGGAGGACACCCCTACCTCGGAGCTCTGTTGGATTCCTGGTCCTCGGGTCGATTCACCAGAGCTTGTCCGACCTGCGCCCAAGCCTCGTACGTTCTTGGAGCCGCCGGAAGCCCTTTTTCTGGCAGTGGATGGTTTCAGGCTTGCTGTCCTTCCTGTGGGCTTTTTGAAAAACGGGAAAGTGTCACTCAGTTGGTGATCCATTCGGGGCTAACCAAGTCCTGTGGCCGTCTCGGCGAAAAGCCCATCCTCCAGAATGCCGATCCCATCCTGTTTTCCTTTAGGGATGGTGCCGTCGCCACGGGTGCCAGGACTGAGATTCGGCTCGAAGTGCCTGATTGGGAGGAGTTTCTTCAGAAGGAATACCCAGGACTTCTGGTGGCCGACGGAGGGCTCGGCTAGTTCGCGGGGTCGGTTTTTAGTAAGGCTGTTTTCACCCCTAGATATTCCCTCTTTGTCCAACCAAGGAGGTGAATATGGACTCTCAACCCAAACAACCCCAGGGGCTCATGCCCCTGGGGTTAGGTCTGTTGCTTTGGGGAACGTCAGCACTGCTGACTTTGGCGTTGTTCTGGGGTCTTTCTGGTGTCGAGTGGTGGATGAAGGCCATCGCCGCCGCGTGGGCTGTCGGCTTGGAAGGAACCAAGATTCTGTCCTGGCGGCTCGGCGGCCGATACCGATGGCTCGCAGGGGCTCTTGTTGCGGTAACATTGTTCAGCGTCTGGGGTCTCGCGGTTGGGTCGGTCGAGGGTCAGATTCAGAAGAATGAGACCGTTCGAAGCGAATCGACCAACGCCTATCGGGATGCAAGGCGGTCCATCGATGATCTCCAAGCCCAGATCGGTGCTTTGGTCACTCGGCTGACAAGAATACCTGACGATTTCGTCACAGCGACGAATCAGCTCAACCAAGAAATCCAGCGGCTCCGGGATCGTCTTGAGGCTAAACAGGAAGAACTATCGACAGGCTTGTCCGTTGGCGCCCTCGATGAAAGTTCGACTGACCCATTCTCTGTCCTTGCGGCTGCCCTGGGCTGGCCACGGAGGTCGGTGGTGATTTTCATCCTGATGATGGTTGCGCTCCTGACGGAGATTTCGGCGTTTGCCATGGTCGGCTATCGGCCTATGGAGCACTCCTCGAGTCAGCCAGTCACCACACTAAGTCCGTCGGCACCAACGGAAGAGGACTACCTTCGAGTTGCCCTCGACCATCCCAATGCACCAAGACTCTTGGGGCGACTCGAGGTTGCCCGACGACTGGGTATCCATGAGAACCAGGCTCGGAATCTCCTTCAGGGGTTAATTGACACCGGCCGTGTCAAACGTAGTGCCAAGTCTTTCGAGGCGTTGATTACAGATCCACCTAAACGGCACCCAAAGCCTCCAGCAGCCTCCTAACGTAGGTGTAACCGACGTTGGGAACCCTGCCGGCTTCAAACCTTGCCAATGACGGTTGGGTGGTCCCAACCTTCTTGGCCAACTCGCTCTGACTCAATCCTCTCGCCTTCCTCATGTCCCTGATTTCCTGGGCGACGACCTCGATCCGCCGTTGATCTTCCATCTGCCTCAAGATGTGGGTGTCTATCCGGATCTCTTGTATACCCACATTGTCCAATAACCAGCTCCATCGGTCCATTCGTCCCTCCTGAGTCGTCTTTCATACCAAGCCTGGTATGAAATCTAGACCCTCTATGGATTTGTTCCTGGCGGAGGAAAATTGGATTGGAAATCCACAAGCCTAGATATTCCTCCCCTGAAACCACCCCAAGGAGGAATCCATGACCTATGACCTGGTCTGCGAGCGTCGGGCACCCGATGCCAAGATCACCAATCCCAGCGACGTGTTCCCGTTGATCAAGCGGTATTCGACTAAGAAACAGGAGCACTTTCTTGTCATTACCCTGAGTGCTGCCTCCGTGGCAATTCGAGTCCATTTGACATCGATTGGACTGCTCAACCGAACGCTTATCCACCCGCGAGAGGTCTTCGTCCGGGCGATCAAAGACAATGCCGCCAGCGTCATCCTGGCGCACAACCATCCCTCAGGAAACGTTGAACCCTCCCGGGAAGACCGGGAAGCTACCCAACGATTGGTTAAGGCCGGTGCCCTTTTAGGCATCGAAGTCCTCGACCACCTAATCATTGGGAAATCGGGGTTCTACAGCTTCCGAGAGTCGGGAGACATGCCCTTGAACATCGCTCTTTCCTAAGGAGGAACCATGGAAGAGATTCTTAAATCCCGAGTGCCACCGGAGACGGTCACTCGAAAAACCGTCGAGGACTACCTGAAGACCCAGGGCCTCGACCAGCTCACCCCAGAGGAGGTAACCCGTTTAGCGACCTTCGCTACCCGGCTGCAACTCAACCCTTTCCTGAGGGAGTTGCATGTTTTGACAAACACGGTGAATGGCGAACGCCGTCACGTGGCCGTTGTGGGCTATGAGGTTTACCTCAAGAAGGCTGAAAAGACCGGGAAGCTCGACGGTTGGAAGTCCTGGACCGTCGGGGAAGGCGAAGACCTCAAGGCAGTCCTCGAAATCTACCGACATGATTGGGGCCACCCATTTGTCCACGAGGTTCATTTTGGAGAAGCCGTCCAACGGGACCCTGCAGGCGAACCGACTTCGTTTTGGATGCGAATGCCCAAGTTCCAGCTTCGAAAGGTCTGCATCAGCCAAGGGTTCAGGCTCTGCTTCCCCGAGGACCTGGGCGGCATTCCTTATGAACCGGCAGAGCTGTCGCTGGATGAACCGTTGGCACGAGAAACTGCCTCAAAACCGACCGCCCCGGTGGTGCCGCAGACCGGACCTCGGAATGCGTTCGCGGAATTGAATGACTACCTCACGAACAATGCCGCGGCCTTCACACCCAAGCATCTGAGGTGGATCCAGGAACAACTGGAGAGGACTCCCACGTTGGACAAAGCCAAGGCGATGCTCGGGTATTCGAGAAAAGTGGTCATGCAGGGTGGTGATCCACCCGAGCCCGTCCGCAGTCCTCGTACCTATGGGAGTCGTGGTTCACGGCGGCCAGACCTCGTACCCGAACCGACCTTTTGAAGGAGAAGCTCATGAACGCACTCGTTGAACAGCCGGTGCTGCCGGCGTTCCTCCACGGCCAGCCTCCTGAGGAGACCGACGAAGGATTCCGAATCGATGACGACCGTAAGGCCGCCTGGGCCGCGACCAAGATCCTGACGGCACGGCGCCGGATCGCCAACCGGATCAGCCTGGCCGATGCCTACCAGAGCCGAATCATGGACTGGCTCACCCGGGCCAATCAAGCTGACCAGCAATCGCTGGCCTACCTGGAGGCGTCACTCCGACCTTGGGTAGAACAAGCGATTTCCCAGATGGGACGGGCAAGAAGCCTATCCCTCCCGGGTGCCAAGGTCGGTCTGAGGAAGAAACCCGACCGGGTGGAGATCCTCGATGTAGATCAGGCTCTCGCCTTCTGCCTCGAACATTTGGAAGAGGTCGTCGTCACCAAACGAGACCTCGCCAAGACTGAACTCAAAAGACACCTCGTGGAAGGTGCGCGTATTCCCGGGGCTCAACTGGTCCTCGGATCTGACGAACTGACCGTCACGGAAGACGGCAAAGGAGAATGGACATGATCGACCTCAACAGCGTCCTCTTGGAGGGCATCGTTCAGAACATCAAAGCCAAGCGCGACAAGAGCGGATACTGGGTGGAGATGCGCAATCGTCGAAACAGGGGTGGTGATACCGATTCGGCGTCCCACCGGTTCCGGGTAGAAGTGCGGGAGAACCTTCGTGGGTGTCCTCCGGCTGCGTTTACCATCGGTCAGCGGATCCGGGTGGTCGGTTCCCTTCGTCGGGAGAGCCGTCTCGGGCCCTTCATCGTCGCCGAGCACGTCGAGTTCAAAGGACCGACGGGAGTCACGATTTGAGTATTCGACCTGATCCGCCCCCGAATCCGCTCCCGTTCCTCATCATTGCAATCTCGACGGCCATCGTCGGCTGGGTCCTGGAGCGAGTGTTCGGTCACAAGGACGAATAGCCTGGTCCGGCCTCAGGACCAAAGAGGGTTAGCCCTCTTTTTTCCCTACCCTTCAAAGGCCATTCCAAGTCATGTTACCCTGGTCTCATGATCCTTCGTACGACCCAGAAAGTCCGAGACCTATTGGGCATCCACCTCGATTCAGCCGAGCCGGTCCTCCCCGAACCTCAGTTCTTAGTCGAATGGTACGTTAACCACATTGAGGTCGACCGGAAAAAGTACTACGTCTTCACCGAGGCCACGACCTTATTCACCGACATCCGATCGAGCCGCGGAATCACGACGCCAATTGCCTTTGAACGTCTGGCGACCGACGTCCTTTTTGACATCTTCAAGTTCCACGGGCGATTCCTCGACCTAAAGATTTTTGAGACCATCGCCACTACGGTTACGGTTCACAAGACCAACAACCGGAGGATCACAACGTCGATGAACGAGTTGGTACGCTTTGCCCAGCTTCGAGGCAACGACGACCGAGACTTCGACTATATCAATGGAGTGATCCTTGGGTACCTCGACTACGACAAACCCCGGGAACGCCTGGAAAAGGCAATTGAGCAAGCAAGAATAGGACAGTATGAACAACGAAATTGTTGAGATCTCGAGGTAGCCTAGGCATACGACAGAATTTCGTCCCTGACGTAGTGCAACCGAATCCGTTGGGGTGGATGATCGTCGAAGTGGCACGCAACGGCATCACGCACGTTTGCATGGAGCTCTTCGACCGTCTCGGCCTGCGTATGGATCGATTCCCCGACTGCCCGAGCACGATAACCGCCCGTCACGTCGTCTTCGACAATGAAAACCAGTTCTTTCATCGGGAGCCCCTTAATGAAGAATACACAGATTGGGCTGAGGGGACTACCCTAGGCTCGTGATCAGCGACGCTCCTTCAACCACAAATCCAGGCATCATCTGACCGCAATCATTAGCTTTCATCCTCAAGTAACCTGTCCAAAATTTCATCAGTCAGCCCCTTTGACTCCGCCTCCCGACCCGTTTCAGCTAACAGATGCCGCAAACGATTCGCGGGAGTGAAATCAACTGATGTCGACGGCAATGGTTCATGGCTAGACAGCACCGCGACCGGCTTTCCGTACTTCGTGATAACAACAGGCGCCCCCTTCTGAACCTGCTCGATGGGAACCTCTAGGCGAGCCTTGGCTTCGGTAATCGTGACCGTCATGACATTCTCCACGGAACCCCTTCCTTCTACTTCCAGTCCTCCAACTTAAGGCGCGGGATTCGACTGAACTCGTCCGTATTGTTGGTTACCAGAACCAAGTCACGAGCCAAGGCCTGGGCAGCAATCAACATGTCGTAGGGTCCGATGAGCTTTCCCCTAAGCTTCAGGTCAGACCTCAGCTTCCCGAACTCTTCGGCGTCGTCATCATTGAAATCAAGGATGGCGAAGGGTGCCAGGAACTCGATGAGCGCGATTCGGTTCTTCTCGATATGCTGGCTACTGTAGACACCAAACTGCATTTCCGCTACAGAAATGCTGGACAGGTGTACCCCGTCATCGATGGCGCTTCGTAGCCGGCCGAGCACATGCTCGGCCTTCTTGTTTTTGAGGAAGATACAGGTATTGGTATCGAGCAGATACATCAGAATTCTTCCCGCTCTTGCATCGGGGGTTGATGGCGGCCTTCCGCCATGAAATCATCCGTGAATCCGTTCAGTCCATTGAGAAAGGTTTCCCAAACGCGGTCCTTCGGGAAAAGAATAACAGAGTCCCCGACCTTTTGGATGAAAACGTCAGTTCCCTTAAAATTGAACTCTTTGGGCAATCGGACCGCTTGGCTCCGACCGTTGACGAAGAGCTTGGCTGTTTGCATTCGAGCCTCCAAGATTGAGTATACACCATGATATATACCAAAACAACCAAACGCCGGTTCACCACCGGGTTCGTGCCTCATGACCAAAAGAGGTGGCGCCCCGCTTTTTTTGGCTTTCCCAAATGCCCTCCATCTGAGTGCCCCAGTGACTTAACGCCTTTGAGCCACTATACTTTGTCCATGTCCACGGACGTTCTGACCGATCCTGTCATCCTCAGCTACAAATCGGCACTTGAGTCGACTCTCGGTGTACGACTGAAGGAGCTTTGGCTTTTTGGATCCAGGGCCCGAGGTGACTTCCACGAGAATTCCGACTATGACATGATCGTCGTTGCTGAAGGGTCGATGAAAGAACTTCGAGCGACTGTCTCCGATGCAGGCTACCTGATCCTGGATCGTTTTGAGGAGTTGATTGGCAACGTGGTCTATACGCCAGAACTCTGGGAGAGAAGCAAGCGAGGACCTCTCGGACTGAACGTCCTCACGCACGGAGTCCGAATCGCATGAAGCTCACAGCACAGCAGCAGGATGAATCAAAGGCCCTCTGGAGCCTGGTTCAGGAAAAACGTCATGCGGCTGAAACATTGATGACCGCAGGCCTGTTCGGAGACTGCCTTTCCCGGTGCTATTACTCAGCATTCCACGCTGTTACCCTGCTCTTCTTCCTGCAGGGGACAACTTTCAGCACCCACAAACAAATCCTGGGCCAGTTCAACAAGGTTTTTGTACACAGTGGTGCGTTCCCAAACGAAGTGGCCCGGAAACTCGAAGCATTGTTTGATGCTCGACAGTCAGGAGACTACGACCATCACGTGACCTTTGATCAGGACGAAGCAAATGAGGGGCTCGCTTCTCTCGATTTCATTCTGGCCACCATTCAAACTTACATCGCTGACAAGTATTCTATACATCTCTAATATCTCTATTATCAACGACAAGATCCTCCCTAGGGATCTTCGCGCTCGAGAGACTCCCCCCTTAGGCGCAAACACCCGTTCACCACCGATTTTCGCCGTTTTCCCTGTCAACACTGGTGTCAACACTTTGGGGTTGCTTTTCTGGGCTTTTCGGGCTAGTTTTCTTCTTGTGACAGCATCATAAAGCTTTACCTAGTAACGTCTTATGATTCATATCAAGAAGCGTGCCAAAATCGTGTTTGCCCGTCTGGGGGACTAGGGGTCGGCGGTTCAAATCCGCCTAGCCCGACTGTAATTGAAAGCCGATCCGCGAGGGTCGGCTTTTTTTATTGGACTCAACAACTCGGAGGCGCTCATGCACGATTGTGCATGCTATTGATGGAAATCGGGTCGCTGGTTTATTCTATGCACGAACATGCACGGAGGTGCCAATGATCATTCCTGATACAGGTGTTTTGGGTCAATCCATCCGCAATGCCAGGGCCGTCCAAGGGCTCAGTCAAGCGGCACTCAGTGAAATCGCTCTGGTCTCAACACACTTTTTGTCGGATTTGGAAAGAGGTAAGCCTACCGTGGAGGTGGGAAAAGTTCTGAAGGTGCTGCAGACCCTGGGACTCGAGGTCTACGTCGTTCCAAGAGGAGCGAAGTATGACTGAACGACCTCGGTTATCGGTACAATTCCGAAACCGTCGAGTCGGGACGCTGACCCCCATCGATGGGGGACGGATCGCTTTTTCCTACGCTCAGGAATGGACCAATTCATCCAACGCCTTTCCAGTCTCCCTTAGTTTACCGCTCAAGGGGGGCTGGGTGCCAGGCACGTCCGACCACCGCTGGTTCGCGAATCTTCTGCCAGAGGCAGAAACCCGCGAGGCCTTGGCCCGTGAGCTTCGGGTAGCCCAAGACAATGATTACCTTCTCTTGGAAAAGGTTGGGCAGGAGGTGGCCGGAGCACTCAGTATTGTTCCCGAGGACGATCAGGGGCACCCCCCACCCGAACCATCCATCCGATGGTTCTCTGACGATGAGATCCAGGCCAAGGTTGGGGCCACGAACCCGGGGGAGCGGATCATGGTCGAGGGCCGCATCCGGTTGTCGCTGGCGGGTGCGCAGACGAAGTGGGCTGTACGGGTTGGACCCGACGGCCAGATCGGCCTACCCCAGGGTACTTTACCAAGCACTCATATTTTGAAGTTCTCAGGACAGCGGGTTGCCCATTTGGCGCACAACGAGGCGTTTACAACCTTTCTTGCCGCAAAGCTGGAGCTGGATGCAGTGGAAGTCCGCGCCTGTGAGGGTTTTTCCCTGGTCACACGGTACGATCGTGTGACCGATGGGGGGGGCAGCACCATCCGGCTCCACCAGGAGGACTTCTGCCAAGCGTTGGGGCTTCCGTCTGCTGCGAAATATGAGGGGGCTGTCCGCGAGGTTGATCTGGGCCGATGTGTAGACTTGCTCCGCCGGGAGAGCAGCCTCCCTGCCCAGGACATCACCAGGCTGGTGCGCTGGCAACTGTGCAATCTTCTTTTGGGAAACAGTGATGGTCACGCGAAGAATCTGTCGATTTTGTACGGTTCGGAGGGCATACGGCTGTCCCCTTTTTACGATTTGGTTTGCACGAGGGCCTATCCCTCCGTCGACAGAAGCCTCGGGCTCTCCATCGGCGGCCAAAGCGACCCCGGTCAAGTCAGGCGCATCGACCTTGAAGCACTGGCGCACCGTTGTCAAATCAGGCCGACCTTGGTACTCAGGGAACTCGACCGTCTGGTCACCAACCTCAAAAAAAACCTCGGTGGTTGGATGGAAGAATACGCCAGGGATAGGGGCTCGTCACCGGCCCTTGAAATGGTTGCCAAAGTAGTCAAGGCTCAGGTCCGAAGGACGCAGACGGCTTGTCTGGAGGACTAGGGGTCGGCTTTTTTATCTGTACCCCCCTCACGCCGACAACACATGAAAGAGCTCTTCCTTCGTGAATGGTTTAGCCAGCCGCCACAGGCCATCAGCTTTGGCGGCCACGTGTCCGGGTATGGCGTCGAAAAACCCGCTCATCAGAATAATCTGTCCTTGAGCCCCTAAGACCCGCAGCCGTTCAGCCGTCGCCAGCCCCCCCATTCCACCGGGAATCTGATTGTCCAAAAGATAGGCACCGATCTGCTGTCCCTTCTGCAGGGTCAGCTGATACGCCTGCAACGCTTCCTGGCCGCTTTTCACACGAATCACCTCAAAACCAATGGCCACCAGCATTTGCCCGACAGCATCGAGAATGTCCTCGTTGTCATCCATCACCAGGGCTGTACCAGAACCGTGAAAGGTGTCTTTGTCTCCCACGGTATGCTGAACAAAAACTCCACCGGTAGAAGCAGGTAGACAGAGGGAAAACGTGGTTCCCTGTCCCTCGATGGAACAAACATCAATCGAACCGCCATGTTGCCGGACAATGGAAAAAACGATGGCCAGGCCCAAGCCGGAACCTTCGGACTTAGTCGTGAAAAAGGGGTCGAAAATACGACCCAGAATTTCGGGGGGAATCGGGGGTCCCTGGTTGGTGATTTTGATCTCAACACACTTTCCCAGCTTGACAACATTGGAGGCATAAAGAGTCACCTCACCGCCTTCGGGTGACGCCTGACGGGCATTGATCAACAGGTTGTTAATCGCTTGGCCGATCTGACCGACATCGCATTCGCACGTCCAAAGGTCTTCGTCCACCTCAAGCCGCGAGGTGAGGTCGGAGCCAATCAAGGCAAAATCCGACCACTCCCTCAAAAAAAGGACCAAGGGCAATGGGAGACCGCACCGGTACACCACCTTTGGAAAAAGTGAGCAGCCGTCGTGTCAATTCTCTTCCTTGGAAAAAGATCGGGGGGGTTTTGTCCAGCCGCTCCAGGGCACCCTCCAGGCGGCCAGACTGCAAGTGCAGCCGGGCCAACTCGGTATTGGTCATCAATCCGGCCATCAAGTTATTGAAATCATGGGCTATTCCACCGGCCAGGACTCCCAGTGACTCTACCCTTTGATTCTTGAGAAGTTCCGCTTCCATCCGTTTGCGGTCGGTGACATCCTCGATGGCAAGAAGGATCATACGTTCCTTACCCTGCCGTCGTTTCACCTGCCGCGCGTTGAGCAGCATGGTTCTGCGTCCTATGTTGGAAAAATCATGGACGACTTCATAATCGTTGAAGGTGGTGGCCTGCAACAAAAGGATGTCCAGCAATTCCCTCAGTTTCGGAATATTCCACTGCCCGTTGCCCAGGTCAAAAATCAGCTGGCCAATGGTTTCTTCGGGTTTGACATGAAAGACCTCGTAGAACGCCCGGCTGGCGGCGACGATCCGCAGATCATGATCCAAGACAATGAGGGGTTCTCGTATGGTGTCGATGATGCTCTGGGCAAACTCCCGGGCATCGTCCTCGGCAATTTTGAGCACGGCCAAAGCCTGCCGGTCGGTAATGTCTTCTATCGCCAGCAGAATGATCTGCTTTTTCCCCAGCGCACGTTTGATCTGTCGGGCGTTCAAGAGCATCACCCGCAGCCCAATACCCGAAAAGTTGTGCACCACCTCATAATCTTTGAAACTGGTATGCTGGGGTAGAATGGTTTCTAACAGTTCCCTTAGTTTGGGAATATCCCACTGGCGGTTGCCCAGATCATAGATCAAATGGCCAATCGTCTCTCGGGGCTTCACCTGGAAGACCTCATAGAAGGCGCGGCTGACGGAAAGGACACGCAGGTCCTGATCAAGGACGACCAGGGGCTCGCGCACGGCATCGATGAGGTTCTCCAAGAATTCCTTGGTCCTGATGGCGGGACCGGAAATGGGCATGCGCATTACCTCTTGTTCTGAGGGTCCGCCTATTCCCAGCAGAAGGCAAGGATTACGTTAAAACATCTGCCAGAGTTGCGTTTGCGAAGCAACAGGACCCGGCGTTGCCAGGGCATGGTCCATCAGTATGGACAGATAGGTATCCTGAAGCGCATCCCGCAACGGGTAGAAATCGACACCCCGGCTTACGAATTCCCCCATCCGAAGCAGACAGCTTGCTATGGCCAGTTCGTCGTCGTTGAGCCTTGCCTTGGGCAGGGGACTCTCATACAGGGTCACTTCGCCCAGCATCATGCCCTGGTGCGCCCATTCCTGGTTGTTGTACACGCCCCGATCGATCCGTTCGAGGGTTTGGACCACCGGGGTGTTGTCCGCTCGCAGGTAACGGATGCTCAGGTCATCGATTTCCCCCCGGGTTCCCTGAATGGTCAGCTGGCGGGTCCGGATGCTCGAGTGGTACTGAATTCCCGAAAAGTCGTGAAACGCGGTTTTGCCGTTGCCAAACACAAAGGTCACCCGGTGACGTTCGGCTTCTACCAGGGTTCCCGAGCGGTCCGGCCCCTGCCTCGAGGAGGTGTTGACCACCGGAAAACGGTAAACCTGACCACTCACCG
>JFJP01038100.1_pt1 | contig 21360 bp, 16 predicted proteins | sample 431651 | NCBI WGS metagenome assembly JFJP01 (sample SAMN02602958, study PRJNA72255) | Microbial mat metagenome, whole genome shotgun sequencing project. | biome: fresh water; feature: sink hole; material: water; isolation source: purple microbial (photo- and chemosynthetic) mats found in...
ATCGCTGAGGTAAAGGCGAGGCTTCAGCTGAGCCACCGGGCAGACTAAGCTTACGCTGAGCCAAAAGGGTTGAGCTGCTAGGAGGCACGACCACTTTGCTTGTTAAGATTGCAGAATCCGATTAGATAAGCTAAGTAAGGCGTAATAGTAAGAAGAGCGCAGCGACGTTGCTTTAGAGCATCGCGTTAGCGCCAAAGAAAGCAGCAGTGCTGCATCGTAAGCAGCGCTAAAAAGAAGAAAGGCTTAAGATGGACGTTGTAAACAAAGTAAGCTACGTTAAGAGTAAAGAAAACGAAATTGCGTTTGTTGAAGGCAAGTTCTGTTTTACAAAGGAAAGTCTAAAAGAGTTTTTGGGTGTCTCGGCAAAGAGGTCAAAAAAGCGTGTAGTCCAGAAGGAACCTAGACCAGCAGCGAGCCAGGAATTCTACTTTTGGTTTTTGAAGGAGAAGAGATTCAAGGGCTATTCAAAAACGAACTGGTCACGTAGTCGTCTGGCAATAACTTGCTTGCGCTTCTTCGGGCTACGAGCTAGTGAAGCAGGACTTCTAAGTCTAGGAGAGCTGGAATCGCTGCAGGAGGCTTCAGTGTTAAACGTATATCAGTCTAAAGTGAACAGCTATCGCAGAGTTCTAGTCTTGGAAGAGATGCGCCTAGTTCTACGTGAGCACCACAAGGAGCACTTGTCTTGCTTGCTTGCGGCTCATGGAGGTGATTCAAGCGTCTGCTTATCTGCGTCTTGTAAGGGTAAGACAAAGGGTTTAGCTCAGAATTCTCGTGACTGGTTGTCGGGACTAAACATCATTCTGAAAGGAATAGCCAAGAAGCATGGTCTAAAAGGAATAACCACTCGAACAAGGCTTTCGTATAAACTTTATAACGCGTCTGCTCACTAAATTACCGATTCAACAAGTCCAGCAAATCGTAGGTCATCGCGACATAAAGACCACTGACCTAGAGCAAAATTCCTTATTGTTGACCATGTCGGAGGCTTTAAGCACAAGTAAAGGTACCCTAACGGTCTTAGGAGCAAGCTCACGAACGGTGGACGGACTAAGGTACGCAGACTCACTTGAACAAGCAAGCACTCGTTAAGGGTTACGTTCCGTATTGGACTGGCTTGACCGGCCCTAGCAGTCGACGCAGCAGCCTAAAGCATAGCGTAGGTTCGTCGTTGGGAAAGCACTTGGCGGTCGGACTGTATCTGCTTAGCCTAGGGGAAGGTGTATGCCGATACGAAGTGGACCCTAAAGTAACCGAACGAGGCGGAGGGTACGCGTAGCCTGGCCAGCGAAGCGGTCTGTACGCAGAGCCAAAGCAGCTTAGGAGCAGAGCAGCACAGCGCAGCTGCAGTGCTGCAAGGAGGTATAGCAGTATAGCAGCATAGCATCGCTGCAGCATTGCAGCATAAAAGCATAGCAGCAAGCGTGCGTTGCAGCAAAGAGGGCATTGCAGCAAAGCAGCATAGCAGCATAGCAGCATAGCAGCATTGCAGCATTGCTGTTAACAGACGGAGCGTACGTGTTGCCAACAGGTCGAGAAGACACGGGTGCTACTGGTCGGTACGACGAAGCGTACGCTGAGCGGAGCCGTCGTGAAGGTTCCTCTTGAGGGCTATGGATGGTGACCGATCCGCTTAAGGTCACCAAAGGTGAACGATCCACGTCGCGCTTCCGTTGGTCGTCCCCTGTTTCGGGGTTAACCGCCCGGTGGGCTTTTGCTTGCTGGACTGGTCTTCCTTGTTTTGTCCGCCGCAGGCCATCGGATAGCCTAAGGCGTAAGGGAGGCTAGGCGTCCGCCGAGGTGTCGTGGCCGTCCCATTTCAATACAGGCCTAGTAATACCGCTTAGTTCGCTTTTAGTAAAACCCGCTTTATGAGGTTGGTCCAGCTCAGCCATCTGTCATTTTAAGACGCTTGTCATTTTATGACGTTTGTCATTTAAAGCCGCTTGTCGTTTAAGGCCTGTCGTTTTCAAGTCTGCTATGTCCGGTCCAGCGAAGCGGACCTCGTGACGGACAGCAAGTCCGTTTAGCAGAAGGGCGCGACAACAGGGCATGTTTCCGTGGTTTGAATTGGCGTGACGTTATGTTAGACCGGTGAATCCAACCTTCGCGTAAAGCGTCGTCCGTCCCTTTGTCCGTTCTGCGGTCATGGGTGGTTGGGTCGATTGACCTTGCGGAGCCTACGGCGTAGCAAGCCGTGTTTTCGTCGAGGCGTACGCTGAAGCCGACGAGCAGGCAAGGCGCCCGCAGAGCAAACGTCCAGGCGAAGCTAAGCAGAGCCAACGAGCAGGCGAAGCTAAGCAGAGCCGACTTGTCGAGCAGTTAGAAGGCACGACTAGGGGAAAACACTTGTCCCAAAGAGCTTGCAGGGCGAAAGCACCAGGCGAGATACGGTTGAGCAGGGCTTGCTGGATTAACAAGGTAAGCTTAGTAAGGTCCAAAAGACAAAGCGTAGGCTCACGATACGTATCGTTCTAAAAGTCGGCACAGTCAGCACAGTAAGCGTTGTCTGCACCGCAGTCAGCGCTTTCACGTTGTGAGCACCTGTGGCAAGCAACTTAGAAGTAAAGCCTGTCGCTAGGTGTGGTGGGCCACGAGTCTGTGGTCGGATTGGCGGAGGAGTGACAGGTTAACCAACGTGTTCTGTGGTGCTTCCGTTGTCCGTCCTGGGGTTTCGAGTTTGTTCGGTTGACCTTTGCTTACGGATCGTACTTTACTGGACAGGCCCGCTAAGGCAAAGAGCCATAGCAGGCGGAACATCAAGGCGTATAGTCGATAGGCATAGAGCGGGGCTTGCGCCTCGCCAAGCACGTCAAGACCGAAGGGAAGGTGTCTTAGGACAGGCAGGTGAGGCGCCTATAGAGCCGACGGGTAACAGCAGCAACAGCGCCGAGACGGCTTCAGCGACCGCAGAGCGGATAGCTCGTGACTGCCGTTGCGTCGAGCAGTGCCTTTGTCACGACTACAGGGCTGGTCATTCCTAGGCTAATCTCCAAAGGGCAAGCTTGATAGGGCTACGAATGGTTAAACGGGGTGTCGTTTCCGGTCAACGTCAACGAACGTATTCCGTGGTCCTGGAGTCACCTTACTTAGGTGTCGAGTTTGTTCCTAAGACCTTCGCTTAACGGTTCGCTTTGACCTGGCCCGCTAAGGCGTTGCGCCATAGCAGGCGGAACAGGAGGCGAGGCGTACATGAAGCCGCGTGCCTGCCGGGGGGGTGAGGTCACTAGGAGGAGGCGATAGGGATAGAAGCCGTTCCACCGACGAAGTGCCGTTTCCATCCGATCGGGGATGGCGTCGCGCAGTTAGAAGGCACGACGCTTGGGTTTATATGAATAGCCTAATCTCATTTGGTTACCCTTTGGAGGGCTACGAATCGTTAATCGGGGTTTCGTTCCCGGTCAACGTTTACGAAAAAAGGTATTCCGTCGTCCTACGTAGTCCGTCCTTCGGTGTCGAGCTGGTTCCGTTGACCTTCGTAGGCAGGTCGAACTGGCCTTGACAGGCAAAGCGCCATATACGGCGGAACAGGAGGCGAGGCTAATAGAAGCCGTTCGCTCGGGGAGGCGGTCTAGAAGCCGAGGAGGAGGCGAGGCGTACTAGAAGCCGTTGTGCCAACAAGGCTAATAGAGGCCATCCGGTCTGGCTTAGAAGCGTACGCTGATAGACAAGCAGGCAAAGCTATGCTGAGCCGACTACGTAGAGCAGTTAGGAGGCACTATAGGGGAAACCACTTGGTCCCGTGGTACACGAAGCAACGTCCGTACAAGCGAAGCGGACCTCCAAAAAGACGTAAAGCAAGTATGTGCCCGCTTAGATGTTTTTATCCGGACGTATACCTGTAACCACCGGTTATAAGGGATCACTTGGTTTGATATGTTCTACAATATCCGAAGAAGGGAAACCCATAGCATAGGCCTAAGGTCTAGGCTAAGCTCTCGTTTAAGCGGTCGTCCTCCCTTGGTTGTCCACCGGGCTTGTACCTGTTGCTTAATCTCATTTGGGTACCTTTTCTTTTGAAGGCGATGCATCGTTGACGTCGATTGGTTACCGGTCAACGTTGACGAAAAAAGGTAATCCGTCAAAGTCCGGTGTCCGTCCTCCGGTCATGAGTTCGTTCCGTTGACCTTCTATAACGGTTCCGTTCGCACTTGCTTGCCTTGGTCGAGCAAAGCGAGACTAGGCCTAAGGCGTAGCGGAGGCGAGGCGTACATGAATAGCGTGCCCTAGGGGCAGAGGCCACGAGTCGTCGACGAGGCATGATAGAGTCCACTGGGACCGACGAGTTGACGTCGAAGGGCCGATTGGCCTTTGATGGGTCAAGTGCCGACTAACGACGCTTGGGTTTAAGGTTTTAGAGAGGCTGCAACGCAGCTACGGTGCACCGCAGCAACGCAGCACAGCAGCAACGCAGTAGCGCAGCAACGCAGCAAAGCAGCACAGCACCGCAGCAGCGCAGCAAAGCATCACAGCAGGAACGCAGCACTTGAGCATAGCAGCATAGCTGCAATACGTAACGGGAGCACCGGCGCAACGGAGCATCGCAGGAAGGTTCGTAGCATCGCATCAACGGAGCACCGATGACCGAAGTCTCGTTGCACGGGTTTTGTTGTGCGACCGTTCTCGCAATGTCCGGTGCAGCGAAGCGGACCTCCAGACGGACAGCAAATCCGTTTAGGTAGACGACCGCTTCTTAGGGGTAAACCACACCCTAATCTCGAAGCTTACGCTCCTTTTCACCCTAGCCTACGTTGACTCTTGCTTTACTATCCACCGGCAGCCATCCATAGAGTTTGATAGGTTTGCTTTCCTTCTTAAGATATCTCCATAAGACCAGGTGCCAAAGCAACCGCACCTATGCTTACCCTGTAGGCTCCGCCTAGCTACGCCTGCTCCGATAAACGTACTAAGGAGCCTGCCCGTGCCTCAGCCAACGCTTCTAGGCTAGGCTCCGCGTACGCTACGCTCGCTGTCCAGCCTCTCCGTACGCTGCGCCTATTTTCACCGCTCGGCAAAGGCCTCGCCCTTAGGCCTACGCCTCTATTACGGTCTAAGCGGCGTAACAGGCGCCTGCGGCCTGTGCGTTGAGCAAGGCCTGTACAGCCTGCTAAAGTCAACCCCCCGCATAGAACAAGGTTACGTGCCCAAGGCACTGCGCTCCCTTGTCCGCGAAGCCGTAGCGTTGCCTGCTCGGTGTACAACCGTACGCTTCTAAGCTCCGTGGCTCAGCTAATGCTTCGCTTGCTCTATACCCTATCCTATGCCTTCTAGGCGTATCGACCGGTCGATGTGTACTCCAAAAAAGTAAGCCTCTTGACGGACATTGACCCGTACCAACAGCCCACCGCTTCGGCATACGCCTTGCCTTGGAAGCCCTGTCCAGCCAGTCCCTCCGAAGCCCCCTTTAGCCCACGTACAACCCAACCGTACCCAACCTCAGGACGGACACCGGACGTAGACCCATGACCCTTCGTCATCGTACACCGGGACAGCGCATCGACCCGAAAACGTAGCTCTCTAGAGGTACCCTTTAGATATTGACGAGTCCGCTTCTCACCGACTAACAGACCTCCAGAGACGATAGCTCTCTGGAAAACCCCCCTCTCTGAGAAACAGGCGGCTCCTCCGCCGTAGCGTCGCCTCCTCCTTAACTCAGCATACGCCAAGCCAGCTCACCCAGTCTGCTACCCTAACGCTCTATAAACCCGCAGGCTAAGCAACCGCCTCGTACAAGAGGCTCCCCTAACGCAGCCCCGCTCGTACTATAACCTAACGCTGCGTCTCCTTAGACCCTTATAGTACGCCTTGCCTACCCGTCTGGAGCACATTGCCTTTTAGGGCGAGGCGCCTGCTTGGGCCAGCGACCCGTAAGAAAAGGTCCACCGCGACGACCAACCCCGAAAGGAGGGCGACCAGCGGAAGCACGACTAGAACGTTCGGCACCGGTGACCTTAAACGGATCGGGCACCTTCCGTAGCCCATGAAGGGTACCCTTTCCAGAAAGGGAGTGAAGGGCTTAAGCGCAAGCTCGTGTCAGACGTTTGCTTAATTGTGGGTATCTGGTTAGTGTGACGACGGGACAGCCGACCGTGTCGCCACTTTCTGCTCATTAAAGAAGCCTGACGAGCATAGGGGGTTAGCCCGTAAGCAACCAATCGAGTCTGCTTAGCGTTTGTCTCCTAGAGTGACCGGTCACGGATGTCACTTATGACCATCAACACGTCATCCGCGAACGGATCTCGGGGCGCACCCGTTGTCCACTAAAGCCAAGCGTGGGCACTAGACCCACCAAAGGCCGATCGGCCCTTCGACCCACCAAAGGGGGCGATCGGCCCTTGGACGTCCAGTCGTGGTAACGCAACAGGCCAACTCTAGGGTGCATATGTGCTGGGCGTACGCCTGCGTCCTTAGGCTGCAGCCTCGCCTCCTCTCGTACGCGAATCGCCTGTTAGGGCCAGTGCTTGCTTGCAGCAACTTAACCTCTCGTGGCTTGTACCTGTGGCTTAATCTCATTTGGTACGCTTTCAAAGGCTAAATAAAGACATATAGTGACGATGGCTACGAGACGAACGGATGAGCGTGAACCATATTGGCGTGAGAGTCAGCACAAGGCTTAGGTCGTAAGCGCATAACGCTCGGTAAACTTCCTAGCTGGAGCGTATGATGGGTGGCCTTCGCTATGACGAGGAGGGTCTAGGCGTCTGGTGCCTAACATAACGAAGGGCGATTACACGAATCTCTTCTCGTCTCGTGCGGACCTATGGTTGACGAGGAGGACGAGGTCACGGGAGAGACGTACGTCGTGGACCTTGCGGAGATCCCGCTGATCGAGGCAGGTCAGTTTGATAACGTGCAGTCCGACCCTAGCCTGCAGCACTTCATTCGTGACCACCTTTTAGAACCCGACTATGTCCAAAGACACTCAAAAAACACTTTCGCAATGAGATAAGGATACGATCGTCCGCATTACGGAGCAGCTCAGGTGTTAGGAAGGAGCGCCGTAAGCCGCTGGTTCACGAGTGGTTAGGAACGACAGAGTCGTATCACGAGGCTAAGGCAGCAGGTTTTCCGGACGACCTGGTTCGTGGTAACTGGCCTAAGTTTCGTGAAGAGAAGGGGGCGCGTTGCGGTACGCGGAAGGCCATCAAAGCGTTCACAAAAAACGGTGTCGCGCGATAATCTGAAATTCACTTTACGTAACTAGTTTGTGACTGGCTCTCTTTCACGACTCTTACGTATCCGGGCGAGTACCCGACGGAAGGCCGTGAGTGTAAGCGCCACCGGCATGACCTGTTCTTGACGCTTTTGCGGCAAGACTATCCAGGCATAAAGTACGTTTGGTTTCTGGAGTTTCAGGAGCGCGGGGCGCCACACTTTCACCAAGTGTTTTTCACGACCTGCGCTATACCAGGCAGAACGTACGTAGGCCCGCTCTGGTTTCATATCGTTTTTAGTGGAGACAAGCGTCACCTGGAGGCGGGGACGCAGGTGAAAGCGCTATCCACTAGCGAAGAGGCAATCAAGTATGCGACGAGCTACGCAAATAAGGCTAATCAGAAGGAGGTGCCCGCGAGCTTTTCAGGCGTAGGCCGCTTTTGGGGTTCGAGCCGCTCACTGACGGAGAGTCTAGTGGAGCTTGAGGACATTAGTATACGTCAGCTTCAGCACATCCGTACGAACTGGCTTGCCTGTAAGCACGTGACAGGCCTTAGGACCGTATGAACTGCTATATCTGGGATGGCTAGAGTGGGCTAGCACATTTGTCGTGATTATTACAACATGCACATACTACACTCGAAGCGGAGCTGCTTGACATAGCGGAAGTGGAACCCGAGCTTCGGGAGAAAGGAGCGCGTTGGCTTAGTCCCGAGGATCAGAGTCGTGCCAGGGGACTAAAGTACTGGCTAAAGCCGGAAGGGTTCGAGCCGTCAAGCTATCCGGCTCCTAGGGCCTGGACGGGCTTCGGTATCTTCGTCGTAAGAAGGGCGTGCCGAGCGACCGATTTTTGCGTAACCTGAAAGTGAGTGAGTTCCGTCAGCGCATGTCTGACACGAGAGTGACCCGACTGGGAAGTGGCTATAGCACAACGAATCCCTTCCTTCATGGTCTGGAGTCAGCCTATTCAAGCGTAACGGAACACGTGGACACATCGGTGAGCAAGGAGGCGTTTGAGGCCAGCGGGATAAGTGCTGAGGAATGGGCCGAGTTTCTGGGTGTGCTCTCAGAACGTCACAAAGTGAACTTAACGCGAAGCACAAACCGCTGTACGTGGCGAAGGAACACGTGTTGGTTTACCTTTCGGTTCTGGGCGGTATGGTTAAGAAGCGTTACCAAGCGACAAAAGGGAGTTGATTCAACGATAGCGATATGAGGTTGCTGACACTGCTGACAGTGCGGACACGGGCTAGATTGGGATAAGCTGACCTGACGTGGCCTAGTAGTCTTGCTCAAGTCTGGTGTTGTGTTGTTCACGCTTCCGTTCGTTGGTCTGGCAATGTCCGGTCCAGCGACGCGGACCTCGAGACGGTGCCGAAGGCACGGTTAGCAAAGGAGGGCGTCGACCAAAGGGAGACAACCGACTGGTATTGGGCTTGTTAATATTGCTTAAACTCTTTTTTGAACGTACGTGATTTGAGGAGGGGAATCACTCGCCGTTCGTTAAAGAAACGTGAAGTCTTAATCTCATTTGGGTACCTGTTTTTTGAGGGTTGGGCGGTCACCGAAGGGGAACGTTCCCCTAGTGCTTCCGCTGGTCGTCCTCCGGTTCGGGGGTTCCCGTTCGGTGGACCTTGGCGTGTCGACTTGCATTTGCTAGCCCTAGCAGGCTTAGCGTCTGGTTCTAGGTATAGAGGTCGGGAAACACCGTTGGGGGGCTGAGCTATGCGAAGCAAGGAAGGGAGACGAGACGAAGGGGATCCCGGCTGGGAGGGGATAGGGGTGCGTTAGCGCCTAGATCAATGGGCGACGCTAGGCGGAGCCGACGGGGTGGGCATAGGTGCTAAGCCCCGGCAACGAGCAGGCTACGCGTACGCGATAGACGAGCAGGCGACGCTAGGCGTTTAGCCTGGGTTTATACGGCGTATGGGCTGCTCACGTGTAAGCTACGAGCTGAGGGCGTTGTTCCTGTGGTTCAAGGAGGTTCCCGTGAATTAGCTGACCAGTCAGTCGGTGGTTTTGTGCTCGTCCTCCGGATCCGAGCGTTTTTCCGTAGACCGTGAAGAGCACAAGCTTTCTTGACCGGTTAGCTCAGCTCCGATGAGCCGCTGCAGGCGGCTTACTCTGAGAGCTGTTACAAAGGGACCGAAGGGACCGTCAATGGTCCTACGTTTCGTTGTCTTTTAGACGCTCGCCCTCTTTTTGCGGCGCGGTCTTAATACTTTTTTTGAGTAACCGGCCTGCTCTGACTGGCCCAGCACAGCGGACTCGTTTTGAGTTATGAAGAGGTGGCAGGTGCTTACGCATATTACACATATGGCGACCCGTACTTAAGCTTCGATCCCGACTACGTTCGAGTATACTGGTCCAGACTATCCCGACTCAACGGAAAGGGACGACCGGTTACACCCAGCTTAGGCTCCGAGACCGCTATGAATTACTGCGGTTCAGACTATGCCGACACGACGGACAGGGACATCGAGTCAGAACCGTATGGCGATAGGGACACACAGGTAAACCACGAGTTAGACTGTACGGATTGTACGGACTATGACGACGAGTCAGATAGTACGGAGTTCACGGACAATGACCACGAATCAGACAGTACGGACTTAGCGGACAATGACCACGAATAAGACTCTATAGACGACCCTGTTTGCACGTACGGGCACGTATACTATGAGCGTACGCATCGCCAACAAAGGAGCAAGCTCCTAACCAAAGTCAAAGTGGCCTTTCTAGGGTAGGTTCTCGTGTTGGATCTGCAGTGCGTTCACCGGAGGTTAGGTTCGCGGCATTGCTTGCGCTGGCGTTTCTGGGGTTGGGGGTTGGTCGGTGGGGTTTACCTTAACTGTCAGGTCAGGCGCTCCTGGACAGGCCCTTGTAAGCGAAAGGCCCTCGCAGGTCAAGGGGCGTCGAGGCGTTATAGAGCGGGGTGCTGGATACGCAGCGTGCCGCGCAGCCGGTACGGTGGGCGCAGCGTGCCGCGGATTTGTACGAGGCGTACGCATATCCTCCCGGGGTATAGAGTGCTAGGGTATCTTACTGGGTGAGCAGGCACGAAGTGCCGACTTCGGAGAGCAGTGCCAAAGGCACGTCACCTGGGTTTAGTCCCGTGATATACGAAGCAACGTCCGGTTATTAGAGGGCTGCGAATCGTCGTGGACGGATGTGCATAACGGAGAAGGGTACCTTTAGAAGGCTACGACTCGTGGTCGATCCGTGGTACCCGGTCTACGATCACCAAAAAAGGTTATCCTAGTGCTTACGTGCGTTGTCCTCCGTTTGGAGTTCGTTCGGTTGGCCTAAGTTTCAAGATTCGTAAGGTGCCGTCTCGCCAGGCCCTAGCAGTCGCTGCGCTTCCTAAGGCCGAACGGCTTGTAGGGCAGGCGGAGCGATAGCGTATAGACAGCAGGCGAAGCAATAGCTGAGCCGAACATAGGAGCGTACGCGTATAGACAGCAGGCGAAGCGTACGCTGAGCCAATGCAGCAACGCAGCAAAGCAGCACAGCGCAGCAGCAGTGATGCAAAGAGGCATAGCAGCATTGCTGCGCGGTCTAGCAGCAGCAGTGCTGCAAAGAAGCATAGCAGCATTGCTGCGCGGTAAAGCAGCAACGCAGCAAAGCAGCATTGCTGTTAACATAGGAGCGTACGCGTATAGAACAGGCAGAGCGGTATCGTAGCCAACAGGAGGCGCTGCATACGCTGATAGAGCATAGGAGCGTACGCGTAGCCAACTGGTCGAGAAGACACGGGTGCCTACTGGTCGGTACTAGAAGCGTACGCTGAGCCGAGCAGGCGACGCGTACGCGAGCCTAAGGACGAGCAGGCGACGCTAGGCGAGCCGACAAGCAGGCGACGCTAAGCGATAGTGGTTAAGGTTCCTTTGGAGGGCTACGGATGGTGACCGATCCGCTGTCCGGTCACCAAAGGTGAACGATCCACGTCGCCCTTCCGTTGGTCGTCCTCCGGTTCGGGGGCTCCCCTTCAATGGACCTTAGCTCTCCTTCGATTGACTTTTGCTGGCAGGACTGGCCTTCCTCGACTAGCCTTAGCAGGCGCAGGATAAGGAGGCGCTTTCCTAAGGGCAAGGCTATGCCAAGCTGGTTAAGCAGGCGCATATACGCCGAGTCAGGTAAGCGGGCGCTGCGTTAACGAAGTGGAACTGGCTAAGCGGTTGCTGAACCTTTTGGGCAACGAGCGGGAACCGAGCCCACTAGGTAGGTAGACGAAGCGGTTGCGAGCCCACGAGCAGGCGACTCTATGCGATAGTCAAGCAGGCGACGCTAGGCGATAGTGGTTAGGGCTCCAAAGGAGGGCTACGGATGGTGACCGATCCGCTGTCCGGTCACCGAAGGGGAACGATTCCCGTCGTGCTTCCGCTGGTCGTGCTCCGGTTGTGGAGTTCCCGTTCGGTGGACCTTGACGTGTCGATGGCCAATGGGTTAGCCCTAGCAGGCGCCATGGCTGCCTCGGCGGTATAGAGGGGAAACACCGTACGGCGCCGCGAAGGCTAGAAGCAAGGAAGGCATAGAGCGCAGGCGAGACGACTGGGTGGGCATAGGGGTGCGTAAGCGCCTAGACTAGCTTAGACGCGTACGCGAGCCAACAGGTTGGGCATAGGTGCTAAGCCCCGGCAACGAGCAGGCTACGCTAGGCGATAGTCGAGCAGGCGACGCTAAGCGATAGTGGTTAAGGTTCCTTTGGAGGGCTACGGATGGTGACCGATCCGCTGTCCGGTCACCGAAGGGTTACGAAGCCCGTCGTGCTTCCGTACCAGGGCTTCGTGGACTGGCCTAACTCGACGGGTTGCCCTAGCAGGTCACGTTGTTAGAGGCGGTTGCCAAGCTTAGAGGCGGCAACGAGCGGGTTAAGCAGGCAAAGCTGCTGTGGAGCCAGGGCATAGGCCTGCGGTTGCGGAGCGTAACAGGCGAAGCAGACGCTGAGTCTATGACACAGGCAAGGGGTTGCGGAGCCAACTGGTCGAGAAGACACGGGTGCCTACTGGTCGGTACGGCGAAGCGTACGCTGAGCCGAGCAGGCGACGCTAGGCGAGCCAACGAGCAGGCGACGCTAGGCGAGCCAACTGGATGAGCAGGTACTCCGTGCCCACTTCGGAGAGCAGTTAGAAGGCACGTCACCTGGATTTAGCCACGTGGTATACGAAGCAACGTCCGGTTTTTACAGGGTTGCGAATCGTCTAAGTGTTCCTACGGTTTTGCCAGCACAACAAACCAGCGTGGACTTGATACATCTGGCGGAACTGCTCCTAAATCTAGGCTTATAGCTGTAAGCCTTTGGTGTGTCGGACTCTGGTGTTAGAACCAAAAAGTACCCTAAAAATGTACTGTAACTTCAGCGTTAGTAAGATGAATTTGCTTCCTAAGACAAACTGGAGTTTTTGCACAAAGTGTTTACTTAGGCAAGAAAGCACTGATTCCAAGTTTGCAGTCCAACGACGGGGTCGCCCCTTGCGTACAGCAGAGGACTTACATGCTCAAGCACTAGGCTTTTTGAAAGAGGGCGTACGCTGGCGTGAGTTCCAAAAGCGCGCACATTTGAATCGGCGGCCTTTGGAGGAGCGTATCCGGATAGCCACTCTCTTTGGCGTAAATTATCGTCCCTACAAGCAACGTAAAAGGCTTGACGAAGGTGCTGGCTCGCCGAAAGAAAAGAAGCCTAGCGTACAGGCCGAGGAGATAGAGTGTACGGAGGCACGAGAGACTAGTCCAAGGAGATCAGATGCTCAAGAGACTGAAGAACTCTCGCCTGAGCAGGCAACGGAGCAGTCTGATATAGCCCGCGTTTTGACTTTGCTTGAGGAAAGATCAAGCAACCTTCGCGAGCAATCAAGCAACCTTCGCGAGCTGGTCAAACAGGGTAGCTTGCTCAAACCCAGTTCGAGGGTCGCCCATCTTGACGTGAACACAACTCCACCGACTTAGCCAGACGCTTATTCTCTTCCACCAGCTCAAAGAGACGCAGTTTCTTCCGACAGTGGCCACTTGTTTGTGGCTCAGAAGGAGGTAACCAATAGAGGGGTGGGGTTACGCCCTGTTATTCCACGTCTCGAAGTCAAGCCCTCTGGTGTAGCCCGCACACCTGAGGCTAAGTATCAAAAGCTCCGCCGAGCTCGCTCGGGTCGTCGCAGGGAAGGGTGATGTTAGCTGGTCTGCTTTTTCTCGGTCTAAGAGTTTATACCGGTTAGGATTAACACCCGATCAGCACAGGTTGCTTAAGTCTCTTTTTGTAGAGCAAGCCAGTATTGAGCAAGGTGAGGCGCCTTGTCAAACCGAACAAAACCGAGTGGTTAGCGCATCTAATAGAGTGGACGCCGTCAGCGTATCGGACCAAGGTGAAACCTCAAACACGCTAGAAAACCAGCCTCATATTTAAGACAGAAGAAAGAGGCTGTGCCCTTTTTAGCAAGAAATGTACAAAACTAAAATCAAGATGAAACCTTTTTGGACAGTATCCTAGTAGCTTATCATCAAAAACCGAGTTTAGACAATTCTCTTCGTTTTCAAGGGAGGCAGAGCCTAAACAGCCTTCACCGCAAGTAGAGCCTAAGCCGTTACAGGAAGGCTTTTCTTTAGACTCGTGTAACTTTTTTTGAACGTGAGCAGCTCATACAGCTGAGGATCCACAAAAAAGATGTAGAGTTAGCGTGGTGTTCAGTAAACGATGTGGTTGAGCTCAAAGAGGAGAAGGCTCGAAAGGCAGATAGCCGGTCATTCTATTCAGAGTCAGGGCTCTTCAAAAGTGTACGTGTTCACTTAGCTACGTCAGAATCAGCAGCTAAGGTACGGTCAGTATCCTTCCAAGTTGTAGGTCGTAAACCGATAAAGGAGTTTACGCAGACTTCACGTGACCGGCTTAGGTTCAAGATACGCAATTCGCACTGTGTTTGGACTTGCTTGACCACGCTTACATACCCAAAGAGGTCTCCTAAAGACGTACGGACAGTTAAGAAGCACCTTAACGCCTTTCTGACAGCTCTTCGAAGAGACTACCCGGGTGTACGTTACATGTGGTGGCTCGAGTTTCAAGAGCGCGGTGCTCCGCATATGAATTTGATCACCACATGCCCTTTTCCAGAGTCAACGTACATAAAGCGGTTGTGGTACAAAATAGTAGGTAGCAAAAACAAGAAGCACCTGGAGTTTGGTGCTAAAGTAAAGTGCTTCTATGGCAAAATGTCTGGTAGCGAAATAGCAGAGAAGTATGCAACAAAAATGGATCAAAAGAAGAAGCCCGCAGGTTACTCTAATGTTGGCCGCTTTTGGGGTTGCAGTCATAACCTAACAGAGCCAGCGGTCGTTCTCTCGGGTCTAAGCGAAGCCTCAGCAAACAGGGTGCGTGGAAAGGCTAAGGAAGCTGCAGAGGCATGTGAAGAGTCGACTCTAGCAATTTGGAGTGGAGAAGGACCAACTCGACAGGTTTAGAGAGTACTGGCTTTATCTGGGACGGGGAAAAAGTAGCTCCAACAACGTGTCACGATATCTGGTCAACAAAGAGACTATCTGACAAACTGTCTATAGAAGAAGAGTCAACCAGCTTTTTGGAAGAGCGAACCACCGATACTGAGGAGAAGGACGTACAGGCTTATCGCTTTGACGATTGGTTGGTCTCGATCTAGACGCCAATTTGGAAGAGGCTTCCGGTCGGGTAGATGCAGGGTGACTCGCGCTCGTTGGGGTTGAGGATCGAACCTTTTGACCAAGCTACACATCTACAACGAGAACCCCCCCTTTGCACTTACCTCAAAACGGTTACGTCCAGTCCAGGACGATGGTTTAAGGTCAGGCCGGCCGTTAAGGGGTCTGTTCAAAAGGCTGGCTGCTCCTTACCCAAAGACAAGGGTCACGCTTATTTGCTCAAAAAAAGTGAAAAATGTTGGTGTCTTCTAAACGTAACCTGATCACGTCTGTAACAAGCCTGGTCATCCCGCCCGCCCCCGCCTTAGGCCCTTGCTTGCGTACGTCACGGAGCCTACTGCCATTGGCTGGCCGGTGGTCGGCCCCTCCGGCCTCCGGACCAGGGCGACCAGCCTAGGCCTACCCGTACCAGTGGCCCGGCCAGAGGCGGACGTCTCCCTACGGTTGACGTCCGCTTAACGCGTACCTGTCTGAGTTAAGCGGTGCGATGCACGGTCTCGAGGTCCGCTTCGCTGGACCGGACATGAACGGCAACGCTGAGGTTTAACCACCGTACGAAGGCGTATCGCTTGGAGAGCGGAACGTTACTCGAGCATTGCGCCTGGTACAGCTACACGTGCAGCAAATGCTGCATGCTGCATAGCGTGCTGAAAAAGCTGCGTACAGCATCACACGCAGCAAGCACAGAAGCGCAGGTGCCTAGGCTGGCGTTCTCCTCCCAAGGTCGTCGAACGGACTGGAATCCGCCTAGCCCTGCCCGACGGCGGAGGTCTCCTTCGGATCCCTCCTTGGCGTAGGTCTCCTTCGGAGCCCTCACAGAGTACGTATTTGAGTTTAAGCAATAGGTACAAGTTATCCCAGGTCCTACGCCTACGGCCAGCGTATCTTCACGTCACAGAGCCAAGCGCCATTGGCTGGCCGGTGCATGCCGTCGACCGTGGCCGATTTACGGACCAGGGCGACCAGCCTGGGCAACCCAACTTTTTTTGGGAAAGCACTCGGACACCGTAGGACCAGCGCAGCGAGGACGCACGGCTTACGTGCTTTCCCGGATCGTCCGGACGCCAAGGCTTTTTCAAGTTGAAGAACTCAGAAGCAACAGGCACTTGCCTAGACGAAGTGGTTCCAAAACGTACAAACGGTTAGTTAACGTATAGGCTTTGGAGATGAAGCTACTGTATACAAGTAGGAAGACAGTCCGCCCCGACCCGCACGGTGACGTCCGGAGCCAAGCCATCACTCCGCGGGCCAGTCCAGTCCAGTCCGATCCGTAAGCAAAGGTCAACCGAACGAACTCGAAACCGGAGGACGGACAACGGACTTTGACGGAATACCTTTTTTCGTCAACCTTGACCGGATAACCAACCCCGATAACCGATTCAACGTCCTCAAAAGCGTACCAAATGAGATTAAGCAACAAGTACAAGCCCAAGCGACGTGCCCTTCGCGCCTGCCTTGCGAGCCCTGCGTTACGGCTGATACGGCCTAAGCAGCAGCTCTTTGAGGGAGAGCCGAGCTACACGATCGAGACGGTAAAACCTTAACGGTTAACGTACCATGTGTAGTGCCCTCCTGTACTGTACGGTCGCCCCTTTGATCAAATCGTGCGCTACGACGGGTCCTCCATACAGACCTGCCCTTAGGTACGCCCAACGATAATCAGACAGTGTCTTTATTACGATAATATGACAACGTCTTTAGACAATAATATGACAGTGTCATAATTAACGAGAATATGACAACGTCATTATAACCTACGTGGCCCACGTGCCTTTGGATACCAGCACAGCCCTTCGGCCCTTTTAGCTGTCCAGCCTTATGACCTACCTCAAAACATGGTAAAATACGTGCTACGGACCGACGCTATGAACCCAACCTAGACCCTTCACCAGGCGGACCGATCCAATAGTACGTGCGCCTTAGGCCTGCCCTTAGCCTTTGGCCGTACAGCGTTTAGCCAGCTAGGGCTGGTCAACCTAAACCTATCGACCCAACCACAGACCAAACCAGGCGTACTTAGTCTGCGGCCCAAGCTAGCTTCACCTGGTGAGCTTGTTTGTTTTGTTAGCTCAGTCCGCTAGGCCAAAGATACGGTCTCCACTGTTACCGTATCGCTCCAGAACGTTTACACACGTATATATGTATACGATGCTCAGTCCCTTAACTGTCGACCTGCACGTTGCGTCGAACTTGGCTGCGACACTCTGAACCTCAACGCTACGGACCTCACCGTGGAAACGAAGGCCACCCTTAACTAGCCACACCTACACTTTGACTGGTTACGGATCCTTTGACTTGGACAGGCTAGGCCGATGAATTATGGTCGTCGTACGAACTATGCTCCCCTAGATGCCAACGATTATCCCAATCCAGATGAACACATCAATGCACGGAACCTTTTTTTGAGAGACCGAGTCTTTATTCAATCTTCGTTGAAAAGGTGGACGGTCATCTGCTTAGCGCATATGCGGACGCGCATCGTTAGCTAGGCATATGCGGACAAGCGAACGTTGCTGAGCTTAAGCAACGTGAGCAGGCAGACAGGCACTATGGCCGCGAAGCGGATCCGTACATAGTGCTTCGCACCGTTAAGCTCAACATGGTACGGTTTCCGGAAGTCGACCACCGGGTTACACCTGGGCTTGTCACGTTTTTTGCAGACACTAGTTAATTGGACACGTGGTTACTCTGACATTAGTGAATTGGACAGGCTACTCTGACATTAGTGAAGTGTTTATTCTGACGTGGCTTAATTGGACAAGTGGTTACTCTGACATGACCTAATTGGACAAAGTGGACAAGGTTTAAGCGGACGTGCTTGTGGGGAGAGGCCGTAGCGGCCAGACGTACGCGTACAGGCGTACGTTGCAGGCGTGCTAGCAACGTGATTCCGGCATCGCAGGCATCGCTTAGAGCAGGCAAGCAGCCGAGCAGTCGAGCAGCCAGGTTGGGTTGTCGAGGAATGACATCTCCAGAAAGGCAGTCAGGTCCAGCGTGGACTGGCTCGGAGACCCTCTATACGGACGTCCAGTCCGTACACGTGGATGGCTGTCCTTAGTCAAGTCCGTACACGTCAAGTGGCCGAAGGAACCCGTGTATTCGACCGTAAGACGGACTGTACAGGGTTTGTCACCAGCCACTATTTATGCTTAGCTTGCTTATTCAGACATGGCCATTGTTGACGGGCTATGCTGACATGGCCATAGTGGACAGGCTATTCTGACAAGCCTGAGTTGTCTGAACGTTCACGTTGCATAGACAGGCAGGCGCCAAGCTCATGCTGCTCGCAGGCGAACAGCAAGTGGGTCATGCCGTACAGCAGCCTGCATAGGCGAGCAGGCAAGCAGGCAAGCAGCCACCGGTTTCTGGTACGGTACGGTTTGCTGAAAAAAGGTTCTCCATAGTGTTGGTTTAAGAGGCTTGTAGCTCAATAGGTTCCGGTCCTATGTGAAGCGGTCGACGTGTTCGTTTCTCTAAGGCAGTCGTGGCCTTGCGTTGTCTATAGTGCCTAGGAATACCACCGGGCAAATACGCTCCAGACGTTCGGTCCGTGGTCAAGGTACCTATAACGGGTGGGCACCCGTGTCTGAGCAGTCGTTAGTCCAAATCTTTTTTCAGTAACGCAAGGGTGGACTTAAGGCGGAATCACCAAGCTTAGGACGTCCAGTCCGTTAACGTGGATTGCTTAGGGACCGTAAGTCCGTACAGCGTGTACGTGCACTTGTCCGTACTAGGCGGTCTGTTCATTTTACGTTACGTAGCAAGGCAGGGCTCCTGACCGGACAGCTAGTCCGTAGAGTCGACCACGGCCAGGGCGAACCCGCCTTTCGTCCACCAAGCCACCGTTGGCTCTTTGGACGCACGATAACGTCAAATAAGGTTCCTCAAACAAAGTACTAGGCCACAAAGCACCTAGCCTCTCAGACCACAAGACGGGTGCAAAGCACACTTATGTTGTCCTGATACTGTAGTCTCTGAACAACAGGTTCGCGTTGCTACATAACGTCTACGCAAAGCACTATGGCGATACGCTTTTGGAAGGTACGATTTGCTGGTTCGAACGTGGCTTCGTGTACGTGCACGGGACCCTGAGCAACGAGCCACTGAAAAAAGAATAACCACACTTGTCTGAATAACCTATCACCGTCCTCCTGTCAGAACAAACCAGACCGAGGACGTCCTCCGATACCTGGTCGTCGTCCGGACAACGCTCTCTTTGGCTGGTTAACCGCAACGATCCGATACAACGCCGAACCATACGCGAGTCGATCGACCCAAGCCAACGCAACCCAGCGAATAACCCAAGGCTAACCAGTCAGCTGCTAAGCCAACTCAACGCGGGGGGAACACCGATCAACCGGAGGACGAGCAATTTATTTGCGACAAACGAACGAGTCATTCCTATCCACGTGAGCAAACCCAGCAACCACTACGTCCGGACTACCCAGACTTGGAGATTTGCATCTCCAAACCTGCGTCCTGGCTACTCAAACAACCCAACGTCTCGTTGTACGCACCGCCAACAACGTCCGGACCTGACGGACGTCATAGCTCTATATCGTGTTTCCACAGCTACACAAAGATACCGTTTTGGTACCTTGTTTCACTTAGTGGGCCGTCCTCCTCCCTCCGGTCGTCGTCCGGACAACGCACCCTAAGGCTTAAGCACCATTCCGATCCTCAAGGAACGCCGAAACGCGAGTTGATCGACCCAAGCCTTAGCCACCAAGCGCTTAGCGACCCCTATGGTCATCGTCCGGACTGTACGACGAGCAAGGGCACCTGAAAAAAGAATAACCCATGCTCTGACACCTGAAAAAAGAATAAGCCATGCCCTGTCAGAATAAACATGCTCTGACACCTGTATCCTGAAAAAAGAATAAGCCATATATTGGCTGGGTCATTCCACCTCCTCCTAGAGCCCTTACTTTGTTTCAAGAGTTCAACGTTGAGCTCCGATCCCATACGCTCCAGTGTCTAACGTCGAGCTTCAATCCCATACTTTGTTTCTACAGCTCCACGTTTAGACTCCGATCCTCAACGATATACACTGCAACGTTAAGCTTCCGGACTTAGACCTTTGAACCTTTTTTGTAACATTATAGTGCGTTACCCTAGCGGATCAAGCCAACGCCTCTCTACGAGACCTTACGCTATAGAGCTAGACACCATGGCTCTATAATGGCAACGCTCCTTGACGTTGAGCTACGAGACCTTACGCTATAGAGTTCCTGGTTAGGCCTCCAAAACCTTGCACTCTACAGCTAGACGTTATGGTTCTTCCCGTTATGGCCACACACCTAGACGTTGAGCTACAATTCACCTTTTTTGAACAAAACCTTTTTTGGCTATTCCCCGAAAGGGCCACGCTCCTTGACGTTGAGCTACGTACATGGTAACCGTAGCTAGGTGCCCAATAGGTACCCTTTTGGAGATTAAGCAAATGATACAAGCTCAGGCCACCCGTCTCCCTTTGTCAGAATTGGGTCGACCAAAGGGAGACGGAAAAAACGGTCGAGTCCAAAAGGGACGAGCCTCTCCCTCCGGTCTAAGAATAGCTCAACAACACCAGCCCGCTTGGGCTTTTGCCTGCTCGCCTGCATACCTGCGCTGCCTCACCTGCCTGGTCTAAGCGTTCCGCATAGCGGAACTGTCCACTTTTTTTAGACACGAGCTAACAACACCGCTTTGCAGAAAAGCGATCCAGGTCAACGTCAAGCGTTGTCTACGCTAAGCGTTACGCTTCACTAGGGGTGGCTGGTCACTTTCGGTTGGCCAATATAGGGATACGTCGAGGCCTGGACAACACGAACCACTGTATCAAACCATAAAGACCTGCCTTATTGGCTACCTGCACGCCTAAACCACTAAAGCAAGCTTATACGCCTGCCCACTTTAGCGTCCCGTTTGGTGGTTACTATGCGGTGGTCAACGGGTGCTTGGTTTGCACTATAATAGGGCTTACTGTTCGCTTATTAGTCCCGCTGGTCTAGGCTAAACACATACGGACCTGGCTGTCCTGTCTTTAACCCTGTTTAGCCACGTGTAGTAAGCTTCAAACAAGTAGTGCAGCAGAGTGCAGACGAACCACTCTTCGGTCTTTCAACAGCGAGTCAAACGTACAGCCCTTTCGCTCCGTCCTGGCCTGCACGCCTGCTACGCCCTATGTCCACGTAAGCCTGTCTAAAGACACTTGTCGGGATATGCCTTGAATACACCGTGTCTAAATAGAGCGTGTCTGAATACAACTTGTCGGAATAAGACGTGTCCAAATACCACCATTTTGACATAGTCCATTTCACCTTGTCAGATTACACCTATCCGCATAAGCGTGGCCTGTATGCTTAGGCGTCCTGTCTGCTATGGCTTTGGTGGTTACTATGCGGTGGTCAACGCTTCGTTGGTACGACGGACAGGCTGTACGCTTTGGAGCCCCGCTTGAAGGGCTAAAGCAAGTAAACGAACTGGCTGTCCTGCCATAAGCCCAGGTACAAGCTTCGGACCACTAATCTTGGCACTACGCACCTGTGGACACAAGGTCCGTAC
>JFJP01018849.1_pt1 | contig 21352 bp, 20 predicted proteins | sample 431651 | NCBI WGS metagenome assembly JFJP01 (sample SAMN02602958, study PRJNA72255) | Microbial mat metagenome, whole genome shotgun sequencing project. | biome: fresh water; feature: sink hole; material: water; isolation source: purple microbial (photo- and chemosynthetic) mats found in...
GCGTCGAACGTGCCGCGCATACCCTCAAGGGGTGTGCGGCCAGTGTCGGTGGTGAACGGTTGCGCGAGATTGCTGTCACGGTGGAAAAGATAGCGAAGAGAAATGACGTCGACCACATAAAGCCGTTCGTCAACCAGGTTATGGACGCCTTTGTGGAGCTGAAAAATAGATTGGCAAATGAAAGCGAATAATCGATGCGCATATTGATCGCCGATGATGATGGGGCCTCACGATGTGTGCTGCAGGCTGTGCTGGAGAAAGAAGGTCATGAAGTGGTTGCCCTGAATAATGGGACGTCCGCCCTTGAGGCGCTGCAAGCGTGGGACACGCCGCCGTTGGCCATTCTTGACTGGATGATGCCCGGGATGGACGGCGTGGATATCCTGCAGGAAATACGGAAAACAAATGCTGGGCGTCACTTATACATGATCATGCTGACCTCGAAACAGGACAAAGCGGATACCGTGGAGGCGCTGAAGTCCGGGGCCAATGATTATATTTCCAAGCCGTTTGATCGGGGTGAGCTGCTTGCAAGGGTAAATGTTGGGTGCCGTATCATTGGGCTGCAATCGGCGCTATCGGACAAGATCACAGAACTGGCCAATGCACTGGAGCAGATCAAGTCGTTGCGCGGAATCATTCCGATCTGCGCCTGGTGCAAAAAGATCCGCGACGATGCCGGGTACTGGCAACAGGTGGAAACCTATCTCGGGCAACATAGCGAGGCGGTTTTCTCGCATGGGATGTGCCCGGATTGCCATGCTAAAATACTGAAGGAAGGGCACTGATTTTACTTGCAAGCCTGGTCTTTGTTGTCCAGCATTGCGAGCGTTGTAATCAAACCGGTAAACGAGGAGTATGATGGCTAAATTCAAGCAGGCGGCGGATATCAAAGTGGGTGTGGTCGGCTATGGCGGAGCCTTCAACATGGGACGCCACCATCTTAACGAGATGAAGCAGGCGGGGATGACCCCCGTAGCGGTATGCGAGATTGATCCGGTCCGCCTAGCGGCCGCCACAGCGGATTTCCCAGGCATTGAAACCTATCCGGGCGTGAATGAGATGCTGGCCGCCTCAAAGGCCAATCTCGTGACCATCATCACCCCCCACAACACCCATGCGGATATCGCGCTACGCTGCCTGAATGCTGGCAAGAGCGTGGTGTGCGAGAAACCATTGGCCATTACCACCGAGGAATGTGACGCGATGATGGCGGCGGCAAAGGCCAACAAATGCGTCATCTCCACCTACCACAACCGGCATTGGGACGGGTGTATCCTCAAGGCACTTGAGGTGATCGGCAGTGGCGCGATCGGCGAAGTATTCCGCATTGATGCACGAATGGGCGGCTTTGGGAAACCGGGCGACTGGTGGCGCAGCAGCAAGTCCATCTCCGGTGGCATCCTCTATGATTGGGGGGTACATTTGCTGGAGTATGGCCTGCAGATCTTCAAGGGGGAGAAGATCGAAGAGGTTACTGGCGTGTCGCAGACCGGCTACTGGGCACCGCAGACGGCTTGGAAGAAGGACACCAACGAGGACGAGGCGATGGCGCTGGTCCGTTTCAAGAGCGGTAAATACCTCAGCTTGTGCATTTCCAACCTCAATGCGTTTCCCTCGGGCAAGATGCTTGAAATCCGCGGAACTCTGGGCGGGTATGCATTCGATGGGCGTACCTGGGAGCTGACCACCTTCAAGGCTCCCGGCGAGAAAGTTGTCGTCAGCGGCAACAATCCGCCCTCGGAAGGGCACAAGCTCTATCAGAATATTGCCGATCATCTGGTCAAGGGCGAGAAGCTGATCATCACGGGCGAATGGGCCCGTCGTCCGATCCATATCCTGGACCTGGCTGATCAGAGTGTCAGGAAGCGGTGTGCATTGAAGGCAAGTTATACCTGATCTACGTGCCGTATGGCTGTAATTAAGTCCATTGGAATCACCATGGGCGATGCGGCTGGCATCGGGCCGGAGCTTTGCCTGCGCGTAATGGCGTCCCCGGCGGTCACGACGGCCTGTCGTCCCGTGGTGTTCGGGAATACGGCGTTATTGCGGCGGGTGGCCGCTGTATGCGGGGTGCCGCTGGAGGCCACCTGCATCACCGCGGCACAGTTCGCCGCGACCGGTCTCCCGCCGGGGGGATCGTCCGTTGTGGTGGATGTCGACGGCTTGGATGCGGATGCCGTACAGCCGGGACGGGTACAGGCAGCCTGCGGGGCGGCGGCGGCGCGCTATGTCGAGTTGGCCGTGCGGGCGGCCCAGTCGGGCACGGTGCAGGCTATTGTCACTGCCCCGTTGCACAAGGAGGCCCTGCAACGGGCTGACGTTCCGTACGCGGGACACACCGAGATGCTGGCGGCACTGACAGGAACATCGACCTATTGCATGATGATGGCCTCGGCGGAGATCAACGTCTGCTTGGCGACCACCCATATCGCCCTTGCCGAGGTTCCCGCCCGGTTGACGCCCTCGCGCGTGTTGGAGGTAATCCGGCTGGCGGATGATGCCATGCGCCGCATGGGCGTCGGGCAGCCGCGCCTAACCGTCTGCGGCCTGAACCCGCATGCTGGCGAGCACGGATTGTTTGGTGATGAGGAAGCCCGGATCATCCAGCCAGCCGTCGATAAGGCACGGGCGCTAGGGTTTCGAGTGAGTGATCCGTTGCCGCCGGATACGGCCTTTATTCCCGCCCAGCGGAGGCAAACGGATGCCTACGTGGTCATGTATCATGATCAGGGGCTGATTCCCTTCAAGATGCTGGCGTTCGAGACCGGGGTCAACGTGACTCTCGGCCTGCCCGTGGTGCGCACCTCGGTCGATCACGGCACCGCCTTCGACATCGCCTGGAAGGGACAGGCTTCAGCGGCGAGCATGACCCAGGCCATACAGACCGCCCTGCATCTCGCCCCGGGATGCGGTGTTTGACGGCAGGCTCTACCCGCCGTCCTTCAGCGCCGCCAGCAAGGCGTGCTTGTCCGCCGCCTCGATCACGGCATGCCGCACGGCGGGGCGCCCCAGCAGCTTTCCGATCGCCGCCAGGAACCGCAGGTGCGGCCCCACGGTTGTCGGTGGGGAAAGGGTCATCACAAAGATCCGGCTGGGTTCCCCGTCGAGCGCTTCAAAGTCAATCCCCTCCCGTGCCACACCGATCGCGCTGACCAGGGCTGGGACGCAGGCAGGCTTGCCGTGGGGCAGTGCAATCCCGAACTGCATGCCCGTGGACATCTGTTCCTCGCGGGACAGGACCGCAGCGATCGCTTCGTCACGATCGCTCAAAAGGCCGTCGCCTACGAGTGCATCGATCAGTTCGCCGATCACCTCCAGCTTGGTGCGTCCTTGCAGTTGTGGACAAAAGCTGCAGCGGGCAAGGCTTTCCGCCACTGTCAATTCATGATCCGGGGCATTCATCCATGCGCCTCAGCAAAGAATCTTCATGCATACCTTGCGCACGGGACCGGAGGTCTCGTCGAGCATCACGCCCGGACGATGCAGCTCGCCCGGTTGGTACACCACGAACCAGCCTGGCAGCAGATGAACCGCTGTGAAGGCGGCCAGCGGTTTGAAAAAGGCCACATCCTTGGTTGCATCATATGCCACCATGTCCTCGGGATTAGCCGCTGGCGAATAGTCCTGCCGTTCCGCGCCAGCCAGCATCACCTGCACATCGCCATAACGACGGTGCGACTCGAAACGCCGCTCGCTGACCGCCCGGGGAATATAGGATTCCACGTTGGCCTTCAGGCGGTCCCCGTCAATCAAATGCACACCATCCGATAATGCCGCCGCCTCCTCGCGGGCGAAGTTCACCGCCCGGGCATACGGACTATTTGTTGGAAAATACAGACCTACCCGCTCAAATCGATCCAGGATCATCATTACCTCACACTAAAATTCGCCCCACCAGAACATCACGCCAGCCGCCAGCAAAAGGCAAAGCAGCCCGACGATCATCCATGCCCGATGCATCATGGATTTCTCCTCGATCCCATGACGGACACTCAGGCGCCCGCCTCCAAGCTCGAAGCTGAACAGGAAGCAGAAGCATCCCCACCCCGCCACCAACGTCAGATAAAGTGTCGGCACCATCAAAAAACGGCACAAGGAATAAAAGGCCACCGTGCCGGCCGCACATCCCAACAGCTTGAATATCCTGATCAACACAATCCATGCCTCCCTGTTTCGGCTTAAGAAACAGGAAAAGCATAACGCAAAACGGTAGCATTGCCAGCATGAAATGAGCAAGGATCCGTGGCTAAATCGCGATTTATCTCCCCTCCGCCGCGATCAAGGTCCCGGATCCTCATTTTGCGTGGGAAACCGTACCCTCATTTGGGTGGCTGAAAACCCCTTGCTATTTTTTACTATTTGTGAAAAATAGAAAGTCACGTGATACTGTTAGATACTTAATTGAATCATTGCAAAGGGGGGAGCGATGCATACAAAACAGGAGACGACCTGTTGTTGCGGAGGACACCGGAAATTCTCGTCCTGCGTTACCGATGGTGTTGAACGGGCCGCCAGTCGGGCCATGCTGCATGCGGTGGGCTTCAGCAACGACGATTTCAGGAAATCACAGGTTGGCATCGCCTCGACCTGGAGCATGGTCACCCCCTGCAATATGCACATTGATACACTGGCCCGCGAGGCCGAGACCGGGGTTAATGCGGCAGGAGGAAAGGCGGTGATCTTCAACACGATCACTATTTCCGACGGCATCTCCATGGGCACCGAAGGCATGAAGTATTCACTGGTCTCGCGCGAGGTTATTGCCGATTCGGTCGAGACCGTGGTTGGCTGCGAGGGGTTCGATGGGCTGGTGGCCATCGGTGGCTGCGACAAGAACATGCCGGGGTGCCTAATCGCGATTGCACGCCTGAATCGCCCTGCGGTCTTTGTCTACGGCGGCACGATCCTGCCCGGTCGGCACCGTGATCGCGATGTGGATATCGTGTCGGTCTTTGAAGCGGTCGGATCCCACGCCCGCGGCGCTGTCGATGACGCCGAGTTACAGGCGATCGAGAGCTGTGCCATTCCCGGCCCCGGTTCCTGCGGCGGCATGTACACCGCCAACACCATGGCCTCAGCCATCGAGGCCATGGGCATGAGCCTTCCGAACAGCTCGGCGCAGGCGGCCGTATCGCCGGACAAGGCGGCTGATTGCCGTGCCGCCGGGGCGGCCGTGTTGAACCTGATCGCCCGGAATATCAGACCGCGCGATATAATGACCCGCAAGGCGTTCCTGAATGCCATTACGGTGGTGACCGCGCTGGGGGGCTCGACCAATGCCGTGCTGCACCTGCTCGCCATGGCGGATGCCGCTGGCGTCAAGCTCTCGCTCGATGATTTCACGCGGATCGGACGGAAAACCCCGGTGCTCGCGGATCTCAAGCCCAGCGGACGCTTTGTCATGGCCGACCTGGTCGCCATCGGCGGGACCCTCCCACTGATGCGTCGGCTGCTGGATGCCGGACTGCTCGACGGCGATTGCCTGACCGTGACCGGCAAAACCCTGGCGGAGAACCTGAGCAGGGTTAAACCGTATCCCAGGGGACAGCAGATCATCCGTCCGCTGACGAATCCGATCAAGCCGACGGGACACCTCGTCATTCTTTACGGCAATCTGGCGCCGGCAGGAGCCGTGGCCAAGATCTCGGGGCACGAGGGCACCGTCTTCACGGGCAAGGCGGTGGTTTTTGCATCCGAGGAGACCGCGCTGAAAGCCATCCTGGAGGGGCGCATCCGCAAAGGGCACGTGGTCGTGATCCGCTACGAAGGGCCGCAGGGCGGGCCGGGCATGCGCGAAATGCTATCCCCCACCTCGGCCATCATGGGCAAGGGGCTGGGCATGGATGTGGCCTTGATTACCGACGGGCGCTTCTCGGGCGGTAGTCACGGCTTTGTGGTTGGCCATATCACCCCCGAGGCCTATACCGGCGGTCCGATCGCCCTGGTTCGCAACGGTGACGGCATCACCATCGACGCCGAGTCGCTGTGCCTTACCCTGCATGTGGACGCAGACGAACTCGAACGCCGGCGCAGCACCTGGAAGCAGCCCAGGCCGCGCTACACCCGCGGGGTGCTGGCCAAGTACGCCAGGCAGGTCGGCCCGGCATCACTCGGTGCCGTCACGGACTTGGCTTGCCGACATTGATTTTGTAGATGTGTAGGTCGTGGACGCTTGTCCGTCCTACGGTAAGGCAAGCGTTTCTTGCACTCGTCGACGATGCAGGGTACGGTTAAATACACAAGGGTAATTGGAGATACAAGTGGCTATTGGGGTACGATTAGCAGATGTGGCGAATCACGCGGGCGTGTCGCGCGTGGCGGCGGGGCGTGTGTTGCTGGGGTCCGGGGCGGGGCATGTCCGCGTCAGTGAAGCGGCTGCCAAGCGCATCCAGGAGGCCGCACGGGAACTTGGTTATCAGCCGAACCGCAGTGCGCAGCGCCTGAATGGCAAGGGCGGGAACCTGCTCGGTGTCATCGTCAATACGAATGCGCCGGAGATCGAGCTTTGCCGTCTGGTCGAACTGGAGCGGCTGGCCTGGAAGCGTGGCTACCAGCTTGCGATCAGTGCCCTTCCGCCCCAGTGCAACGCTAACGACGTGGTTCGGTTGGCGGCTTCTTTGAGTTCACAAGGAGCGGCAGGGATCGTTTTCCTGACCGGCGGCGTAAATGCCTCCGCGTTGAATAAAATCGAACAGGCCCCGGCGCACGCGGTCTATTGCGGGATTCCTCCGGTCATCGGGTCGGCACCTGGCGTGGTAATGGATCTGGCCTACGGCTATCGGCAGGCGGTTCGCCGTTTTGCAGCCACCGGACGCAAGCGTATCGGCGTCATGGGCATTGACTGGGTTACGTTTAATGATGTCTATACAGATTACCGGCTGGAGTCTGTGCGTGATGAAGCGAACCTTCAGGGCGTCACGATCATTCATGCCCCGGTGGCGGTTGAAGCGGGCCGCACCACGCCGTCCCGGGAAACGGCGGAGTCCCTTGTCGATGGTCTTCTGGCAGATGGCGTCGACGCCATTCTGGCCTATAGCGACATGACGGCGCTACGCATGATCCAGGTGCTACAGCAAAGAGGGAAGCGCATTCCCGGCGATATGGCAGTCTGCGGCCTGAACAATCTTGAGGTGGCGGAGCTTTTGTTCCCGCCCCTCACCACAATCGATGAACGCGCCGGGGACGTAGCCGACGCGATGCTTGATCTGATCGTCGCCCAACTCCAGGGAGATGAGACGGAGCCTGCGCAGCGGGTGATCCAGCCGGCACTGATAATCCGCGAATCCGCATAACCATATAGCAACGGAACAGATCAGAAATAGAGCTTGACACATAATGATTACACGGGTAATTTGAACACCATCTGATGGGTTGATGTAGGCATGCGAAAGGTTTGAATATGAAAAAGAGACCATTCTATTTAGCTGTCGTTGCGCTTTTCCGGGTAATGGATCCGCTATGGGTGTGTGCGGAAACCCCACCGACCTGGTCTGATGAGTTTGATGGCAGCGGACCTCCCAACCCGGCCACGTGGACGTTCGAGCAAGGCTTTGTGCGAAACGAGGAGTTGCAGTGGTACACGAATAATGCAACGCAGGTGGGGGGTGTCCTCGTTATTGAAGCTCGCCGGGAGCAGGTTCTAAATCCCAACTTCACAACCCCTGCCGACGCCGATTGGAGAAAGAATCGTGAATACGCCGACTACACATCGGCCAGCATCGCGTCGGCTGGCAAGTATTCATTCCAATATGGACGAATGCATGTCAGGGCAAAGATCCCATGTTTCACAGGGTCATGGCCAGCCATTTGGACGCTGGGCAATGCGGGGGAATGGCCGAGCAATGGAGAGTGCGATATTCTGGAGTATTATCTGGTTGGCGGTGTGCCTAGTATTCTTGCAAACCTTGCCCGTGGAACGACCACCCGATGGTCTGCGACATGGGATAGTGTATCGAAGCCTGTCTCTCAGCTTACCGCTGTTAATGCTTCCTGGAAGACGGCATACCACATCTGGACGATGCAGTGGGATCAGGACAACGTCCGGCTTTATGTGGACAACATACTGATGAATACGATCCCCCAATCGTGGATTGTGAATTCTGTGACGACATGGGGGCCGCAGTATCCATTCAAGCAGCCCCAATACATTCTTCTCAACCTCGCCATTGGCGGGGCAGGCGGTGATCCTTCAGGCACCACATTCCCGCTCCATTATGAAGTCGATTATGTGAGGGTCTGGGAAGGTGCCACAAACAATGTGGCCCCTACAGACATTTCCTTGACTACGAACAACGTCGCAGAGAACCTTCCGTTCGGCACGGTGGTCGGCAACTTATCAGCCACCGATGCAGACCCCGGTGAGGTCATCAGTTACAGTCTTGTCACCGGCACAGGCAGCACGAATAACAGTCAGTTCCAGATTGCATTCTTATCCGGCGAGACGAAGACATCAGTGCTTAAAACCGCAGCGGTTCTCAGTTACGCTGATGGAGCCGCCCGGAGTATACGTGTACGGGCCACGGACATTGAGGGTGCAACCTATGATAAGATTTTGACAATCAATGTCCTGGGCGGGGAATCCGTTGAAACATCAACCGAGAACATGTCCATTCCAGAGGGTGGGACCAATACGCTATCGGCAACTGAAGACAAGGCAAAGAAAGAGGGGTGAGCGATGTGCGAAAGGGGGGGATTTTTCGAAAAACAAACACACACCGACGAAGGTGATGGCCTTTGCCAAGGATATCCAGCCCTGGATGGAGCAGCAGGACTGGATCGCCGGTTACAACGGCTTATCGTTTGACATCCGGTTCCCGCAGGGATACACTGATGAACGGTTCTTTGAGGACGGCAGCCTGACGGCAAGGCGCAGGCGGCGCGGCAGTGCAGGGACGGGAAGAGAGGGTCCAGCTAGGGGTTAGGTCTTAGGCGCTAGAGGTTAGGCGCTAGGGAGGATGGAGAACGTGGCGAATGTTCGATTAACGAATGTGAATAAGATCTATCCCGGTGAGGTGACCGCTGTGAAGGATGTCAATCTCGACATCCAGCACGGGGAATTCCTCGTGCTGGTAGGTCCCTCGGGGTGCGGCAAATCGACGACGCTTCGCATGGTCGCGGGATTGGAGGACATCTCGAAGGGGGAGGTCCGTATCGGTGACCGGGTGGTGAACGATGTCCCGCCCAAGGATCGCGATATTGCCATGGTCTTTCAGAACTACGCGCTCTATCCGCACATGACGGTGTATGAGAACATGGCATTCGGACTGAAGCTTCGCAAGTTCAAGAAGGATGAGATTGACCAGTTGACACCCTATCTTGAGCGTCGACCAAAGGCGCTGTCCGGCGGGCAGCGTCAGCGCGTGGCGATGGGGCGTGCGATCGTGCGCGAACCGGCCGTCTTCCTTTTTGATGAACCACTCTCGAATCTCGATGCCAAGATGCGCGTGGAAATGCGTCGCGAGATCCTGCAGCTTCATCGCCGGATCAAGACAACCATGATCTATGTCACGCACGACCAGGTGGAGGCCATGACCCTGGGGGACCGCATCTGCGTCATGCGCGATGGATTGATCGAGCAGGTGGGGAGCCCCACGGAGGTCTTTGATCATCCGGCCTCGTTGTTTGTGGCGCGCTTTATCGGTACGCCGCCCATGAATATCTTCGATGGCCGCTTGCTCAGGCAGGACCGCAGTCTTGTGTTCGACGGCGGCACGTTCCAGGTACCCGTTGACCCATCCCAGCACGAGAAGGTCGCGGGGCGGGTGGGCCAGCCGATCCAGATGGGAATTCGTCCGAGGGCACTCGTGCTATCGGGGGATTCGGCGGTTGATCCTGCTGCGGCGATCACGGGACAGGTCGAGATTGCCGAGATGCTGGGGGAAGAGGTGCTTGCGCATGTCCGCAGCGGGGTGCATCGCTTCACGCTCAGTGTTGGCACGCATAGCGGTGTCGACGCGGAGCAGTCGATCAATGTCTACCCTGTGATGCGATATGCGCATTTCTTCGATCCAGAGACGGGTCGTAACCTGACGATGCCAACGCCATCGGCAGCAACAAGGCCGGTAACCTGCTGATCCCGCGGTTCATCATCCTGCAGAAACTGCTTGTCCGGGGCATCAGCCTGTCGGGCGGTGTCAAGGGTTGAGCGAACGTCAGGATCATTATCCTTCGCGGTATTCCCTTAGTCGGACGGTTTTCCGACGATCGTCCTGCGTCGTTGTAAACGCCAACACTGTGCATGCATGAGAAAGACGTACCAGGCCGCGACAGCGCTGAGCAAGAGGCCATGCCGACCCTCGCGCCAGCCCTGCCTGATAAAATATTTCTCGATGAATTTGTAAGATGGCCGCAACAACAGATGGATCGGTGCCTGCCAACCGTAAACCTTGCGCCCTTTCCGGTCAAGTTCGTCGGCATCGAGAGCGGCGTAATGCCTGACTTTTTTGAGATGGTGACGCAAATCGCGGTAGGGGACGTGCATGATATCCCCGTGCAAATCGCCTGCCGTTCCATCAGAAACAATTTCCTCATGCACCCGCTTGTCGTTGAAACGGCCTGCACCTCTACGAATCAGGCGCAGGAGCGGAATATACCATCCGCAATGCGTCATGGGTCTGCCTAGATAAAAATTGCGGCGATAAATCCTGTATCCGGCGTGTGGCGAGCAGGATGCAGTGCCTGCGAGAAACTGCGTCAGGGACGCTTGCAATTCCGGGGAAAGCCATTCGTCGGCATCCAGCGAAAGAATCCAGTCCTCTGTGGCCTGATCAAGCGCGAATTGCTTCTGTTCGCCAAATCCGCTCATTTCGCGGTGAAAAACGTCCGGTGTATATTCACGAGCAATCGCCACGGTATCGTCGGAACTGCCGGAATCCACCACCACGATCTGATCGGCAAACGCAACGGAATCGAGACAGCGCCGGATATTGGACGACTCGTTCAATGTAATGACAATAACGCTCAGACCCACGTTGCTGTCCTTTCAGCGTTCAGCCGTTAAACATGCGCGAGGCAATCGCTTTTTCAGGCAGCACCGGGCACCCGCCCGCTGAAAAACCATACTGAAGCAGCACGTTCATGGTGGCAATCTAGCGAAATCAGACTGGTGAAGTCAAGTCCGTCTGGCAGCTGCGGTTCGAACAAAGCAAATACACCGCGCTTGCCATTGCAACCAGGTGGGAAAGCAGCCCCGACAACACCACGGCCCAAGCCATCCCTTTCAGTCCGTATGCCCGCGTCATGGGGATGCAGACCAACGCGAACGAGCCTGCCATGATCCCCGCGCAGGTGGCAATCATCATGGGTTTCTTGTAAAGGTAGAAAATGGGGCTGGTCACCAGTACGATACATTTCGAGATGCTGTAAAGCAGAAGGATCTGGAATAGGGAGACAATCCCCATCCACTTCTCGCCCGCCACGACCCAGATGAAGGGACGGGCGCCGAGAAACAAGCCAAGCCCCAGTGCGCCGTAGAGGATCGTCAGCAGGCCGATGGTCTTGAAGAAGGCCTTTCGCAAACGGCTGGCATCGTGTGCGATCGTCCGGAAGGCAGGCAGGAAAACCTGACCGATGACATTGGCGAAGCACTGTACGGGCAGCAGTGCCAGGAAATGCGCACGGGTGTAATGGCCGACGGCCTCCAAGTCCAGAAGTTTCCCGACGACGCCCCGATCCATGCTGATGTGTATGTAGTTGAACAGGTTCAGCAGCACGGCAGAGGCGGCGAACAGCATCACTCCCCGTACAATCGCCGGGCGCAGTTGCCAGCGGGGTCGCCACGGATGCAGAAGATAGGAGCAGACCCACTCCGCCGCCGCCACGGTGCAGAGCTGGATCACGATGGCCCAGTAGTTGCGCAGCAGCCAGGCAGCAGCCAGGGAGATGAAGGCGACTCCGATTTGCGCCAGGATGCCTGCCACCGCCACGGGCTTGAAGTCCATCGTTCGCTGGCGGAGCTGCGCACCGAACCCACTAAGTCCATTCAACAGGAGTTGTAAGGAAAGCAGCCGGATCGGCCAGGCCAGGGCAGGGGTTGCATAAAAGTCGGCAACAGCCCCCGCCAACAGCCAGAGCAGCGCAACGGCAAGGGCACTGCGGATCACGTTGACCGTCCAGAAGGTCGGCAACTGTTCGTCGACATCCGCGCCCGCCCGCTGAACCATGATGTCCGTGCCCGTCTCGGTCAGGGATCTGGCAAAGCCGGGCACGATCACGGCCAAGGCCATCAACCCGAAATCTTGCGCCTCCAGCAGGCGCAGGAAGATCATGCTGCGAACCAATTCGATCACCGAGATCGATAGCGACTTGATCATCAGCCACTGCACCCCGTTGAGGGTGCGCCCGCGCAGCGATTCGCGGCTACCGAGAAAACGTTGCAAGGGGTTGCTCATTGCGCAACCTCTTCGGGGCGTTTCCCGGTCCTGCGGATTTGTGTGACAAGGTTGTGGCGGACCTGGAGTAGACGACCGATCTCCATGCCAACGTCCATCACGATTTTCACGATAGGGGTCATCAGCAGGCTGTCTGTGCGTTTCAAATAGTGGTGCTGGAAAGCAAACCGCTTCAGAATGAATAGGTAATAGGCGGGAATCAGAAGCATCAGAACGGGCCACCGCCAAGGGCCGAGAGCCGCGAGCAAGCCGACGATAAGCAGGAGTCGCAAGCTCATTGAATTCTGTAGGTTGTACAGCAGATGGCGGCGGCGGTCTTTGAGGTAGTCACTGATCATGAACTGGCTCTTGCCGCGTTCGACAAACCATTTAAAAACCTTGGCCAGGCTACCGCGAGGCTTGTGGTAGACGATCGCGTCGGGGTTGAACACGAACCGGAATTCACGCACGGCGCGCTGGGCGAACTCCATATCTTCACCGCGGGTATTACGGGTGTCCACGAAGCCTCCCATGCGATCAAACACGGCTCTTTTGTACAGGCAATTACAGGTGGACATGCCCGTGGTATCCACGATATGGCCCTGTGCCGCATGGATGCGCAGCAGTCCGCCGTTTGGGAACCCCAGGACAATCTCGCTGCAGCCGACGGCGTTGGCATCCTTGACCAGGACGCCGCCGGAAACACCGGCGATATCGCCTTCAAGTGGAGAAACCAGTTCCTTGAGCCAGTTCGTCTCGAACAGGCAGTCGTCGTCGGTGAAGACAAACAGATTGTGGCGGGCATGGCGGATCCCGATGTTCCGTGCATATCCCCAGCCACGGTTCTCGCGCGGAATGACCACGTAATCGACATTCCCGGGATCGCGCGGCTGATCGCACTCCTCCACGATAACGATCTGAAGGCGTTCGCCCGGGTAGTCGACCTGCCGCAGCGATTCCAGGCAGCGGTCGAGATCCTCGCGCCGATCCTTGGTGATAATAATGATCGAGACGGCAGGCCAATCGGCAATTGACGGCTTCATAGGCAAACCACCTTTTGTTGGACGCTGCCGCACCATCGGCCCCAGGTCATCGCCCCAGATTTTAGCAGCATCAGCCACGGCATGACGACAAGATCGTGCATTGCCGGTTGGAGTCCGCGCTGCGTCATGCGCCGGGCGATCAAGACCGCCAGATAGCCGAGATAAAGCGGAACCAGCAGAAACAGCGGCGGCCAGAGGAAGCCGGGCAGTAGCGCCAGCAGCAGTTTCTTGTCGGCGGGATTGAGATCGATCCATAGACGGAGGACGGAGTGCGGCTGTTTGATGTTCAGGCCGGGTGCCTGGATGATGATCACCCCGCGATCAGTACTACGCAGCCTCAAGGCGTGCGCACGGCCGAAGCCTTTGGCCTGCCTCATCATGGCCGTCAGGCAGTCGCGGTGGATATGATACACGACCGCATCGGTCAGTGTCCGGATGGTTCCGCCCTGCTCATAGAGGCGTCGACAGAGGTCGTGATCCTCGCCGGAAATATGAAGTGCCTCGTTGAATCCGCCGATCCCGTCAAAACGCGATTTTCGTACAATCAGGTTGGCGGTCGGGAAACCACCTATGCCGTCGGGTTCAACGGTGGAAAACGTCTGTTCCGTGGTGTTGGGCGGTAACGTATAAAGACCGGTGAATGTCGCCACGATCCCGTTCGCTGGTGCGGCTTTGATACACCCGGCAAAGGTACCGCATTCGGGATGTCGATGAATGGCCGCATGGATATCCGCCAGCCAGGTCACGGACGGTACACAGTCCGAATCAGTAAAGGCCAGCCACTCGCCATCCGCTGCACGGGCGCCGGTATTGCGGGCGGCTGCCGCCCCCGGTTTGGCTTCGTGAAGCAGCGTCAGGGCGATCTGCGGGTGTTCCTTGATAAAGGCGTCGACCATCCGGACAGAATCATCCGTGCTGTTGTTGTCCACCAGGATAATCCTGACCTGCGACATCGCGCTCTGCCGGGCCAGGGCCTGCAGGCAGGAGTCGAGCGTACGGGCTGCATTATGGAAAGGGATGACAATCGAAACATTCATGAACAAGAATGTAGCGAGACCTATGCCGAATGGCAAGAGCGCGATGACGGAAAGGTAATGTAATGGGTCAGTTTATACAAGAGAGGCTCTTGCAAAACCCCTCGCTGTGCCCGCTTGAAGCCGGGCACAGCGAGGGGTTCTGCAAGAGCCTCAAGAACCCAAACAAAAGGGCAGGCGGCTCGCGCCGTCTGCCCTTTAACACCGTCTGGCTAGTCTGCTTTACTGCCCCAGGATGGCACCCGCATCCTGCTTCTTGAACTCTTCATACTTCTTGGTTTCTGCATCCAGTTCAGCAAACGCCTGCGAAGCGCGGAACCGGGTGTAGAGGTTTCGCGCGGTATTGGCCTGATTATCGAACGCATCAGCGATGACGCTTGGATCCACAACCATCAGTGCCCACGCCGTTGCCATGCCGTCCTGCACGTCATATTTCAGGTCTTTAGGCACGGCACCACGCAGCACCTGTGAGGCGATATGCTTGCTGGCCGCCGAGAACAACTCGTTCAACTCGGAGCTATCCGCCGTGCCAACCTCTTCCGAGAAATCCTTCTTCAGCGACTCAACCTTGGTTTCCATGATGTGTGCAAGTTCTGTGCGACCGCGCGTCTTGGCCTTGTCCAGTGCCAGATGTACGGTCTTCGAAGAGCCCACACCGACAGCTGCCAAGCCGCCTGCCGCAGTAATCGCATTGGCTTTCTCCTGAATCACTTCAAACGGAGTCTTCTCGCTCTGAACCTTGCGGGGCGCCGCACAACCGGAAACCAGAGCCACCGCCACCGCACAACCCACAATACCTGCAATACGTTTCATCCTCATCTCCTTGTTTGCTCAGGTCACCCCAGAGCCCGTGTTAACACAACCCAACGCTCCAACCTGAAATTACAATCTACTAGAACTTGATTGGCGAATCAAGCGCGATGTGAACAATTTTGAAATGCTGGCGCTCGCTTTCGGTCTCGACGCGGAAGCCCTCTTTGCGCTATAGTTGCCTAATGAAGTCTGAATACCGAGTTGGCCGAGTCTGGGGAATACCCATTAACGTGCATTTCTCCCTCTTGCTGTTGATGGGGTACCTCGTCCTCCAGGGGGCGTATCATGGGATCGCCGCGAGTGGATGGCTGGGTGGGTTGCTGTCCATCATTTTTGTCCTCGTCGGCATCACCGCCGTCTTCTTCAGCATCGCCCTGCATGAACTCGGTCATTCGTTTGTCGCCCTGCGCAAGGGGTGCCGTGTGCGCGAGATCACGTTGATGTTCATGGGCGGAGCCGCCCAGATGGAGGAGATCCCGCGGCGTCCCCGCGATGAGTTGTTGATGGCGATCGCCGGACCGGCGGTCAGTGCCCTGCTGGGGGTTGCTTTCTACAGCCTGGGCAAGCTCCTGGATCCAACCCCATCCGCCAGCCATCCGTTACTCTCGATCATTGCCAGCCTGATGTTTTGGGTCGGCGTAACCAATGTCGGGCTGGCCATCTTCAATCTCCTGCCAGCCTTTCCGATGGACGGGGGGCGTATTTTCCGTGCCATGCTCAGCCCCCGGTTTGGCCGGCTACAGGCGACCCGCATCGCCGCCACAGCAGGCAAGGTGATCGCCGTTATCATGGCATTTGTCGGTATATTCGGAATTCCTGGCACCTCCATTTTCGAGGGTGGGAGCTACGGGCTGATCGCCGTTGCTGGCTTTGTGATCCTCTACGGGGATCGTGAATTCCGTCAGGTACAGGTTGACGAGTTGATGCGCAAACGGGGATTCGGCAGCAGCGAGCCATCGCCGAAAGACGATCCGGCGAAGGCGGATAGCGAACCGCCACCGTTGGATGAAAATACCGTCTTGGTCAGCCCCCCGCCTTACATCAAGGGCCCCGACCTGAGGGCGGAGGTCACCCGTACGCGCCATCGTCTCGAAGATGTGGTCAACGATCCGTTCCGGCGCTGATCAGAAGCCACAAAAGACACGGATACAGGTTCCCCGTCCCGGCTTGCTCCAAACGGATAGTTCAGCATTGATCGACTCCGCCCGGTTGCGCATGATGATCAGGCCCATTCCATCCGATGCGCTGTCCTGGACAAACCCGCGACCGTTATCCGTCACCCATATCGTGGTATGCTCACGATGCGATCCGATGCGCAAACGGATCTTCGTTGCAGCCCCATGCCGTATGGCGTTAGTGATGGCTTCCTGGACGATATAATAAAGCTGTACGGCCCCCGCGCCATCCAGATTCATCGGTATGGAGAGATCCTCCTCGAATGTGCAATCCACCGAAAACAGGCGTGATTTTTTTTCAGCCGACTGCCGGAGTGCCTGCGTCAATCCGCCCTCGCGCAAATCGACAACCATCAGGCCATGCGCAAGCATGCGGGCATGTTCCATCATATCCTGAAGCATGATCCCCAGTTGTTTTCCCCGATCGCTATAGGGTGCAGGGGCCGCCGCCAGCACCCGCTCCAGCGATCCAAGCAGGAAACGGGCGGCCACCAGTTCCTGGCCAAGGGTATCATGTAGATCCTGCCCGATGCGTTGCTGTTCGCGGGTGCTGACATTGATGATGGCTTTCTGCGCCTTTTTACGGAGTTCCATCTCCAGCATGAGCGTCCGATTCGCCACATCGAGTGCCTTCGTACGCTGAAGTGCCAGCTCCTCTAGATGATCCCGGTGTTTGACAAGTTCCTCCTCGATGGCGCGGCGCTCGTTGATTTCCTGATTCATACGCTCCGTGCGCTGCTTGATACGCCCCGCCATGCGACGCGACTCGAACAGCAGCAGGCGCAGCTCCTGATGCCTCGACGGTGGTAGGGCAACATCAAAATTTCCCCTGGCGACCTCTCTTAAACTACTTATCAGGGAGGCAAACGGCACGCGTAGGAAGTGATACGACATCAGCCAGGTCAGGATGCATTGAACAAAAATCCCGCCGATCGTGATCGCCAGCAGCGCAGGCCATAAGCCTGCCCGCAACGCGGCCACTGCATAACTCGACCATTGCACATAAACGGTGCCGATCTCCTCATCACGGTAATGTACCCGGTGGACGGCCTGAATGGCCGATGCGCTGTCCAGCGGTTTCGGCGTTCTCCATTCGGCAAGGACATCACCAAACTGGTTATCGACGCGTATCCCCTGCAGTGCGGGGTACATCCGATGGCGCTTCAATAACTGTTTGATTGCCCCGCTATCCAGAAGCCAGAGCGGTTCTTGGATCTCTTCGGCAACGGCTTCCGCAAAGGCCTCGGCTTCACGCGGTAGCGCCTCCGTCAGCGGGTGCAAAAGCAGGAATTGGCTGGCTAGTCCGATGCCGATGCAGAGAACCGCCAGTGCCAGAGAATGCCATAGCACCAACTCGCTCGAGAGTCGCCATCCTAACCTATTATTTCTTTTACTTAACATGGCGGTGGAATGCTGACGTATTTTGCAATCATTTACAAGACATTTACATGAGGATTACGTTCCTCCCGAATGCTCTGGCGGGTAAAAAATATAATAATCAGGATTGACATTCTGCGTATGAATGTTATTTTATGCACGTTTCATACGATGATTCCGGCGTAGCTCAATGGTAGAGTAGGTGGCTGTTAACCACTTGGTTGCTGGTTCGAGCCCAGCCGCCGGAGCCAATCGTTACTCCCGACAGCACCAGTGTAACCACTTGGGAGGTGGGCTGTTCGACGTAGTCTGCGGTCGCCGCTGCCGGGCTTCTCTGGATCCTCATGCAATGTAGCATCTCCGATTGACGGCCTTCGGCCCGTTTAAGAACTTCAATGACCTCTACTACAAGAGCCTGCAGCGTTTCGGAGATAATCCAGCCGCCCACGGCGGTGAGCAAAACGGGTGGGTTCCTTTTTGGATACTGAATATCCAACAGGGAATGTCCAGCGGAACACGTGTGGACGATGAAAGGCAAAGATCAGGTCTCGCCCGCTAACGTTCGCCGAACAAAAAATGAGAAATCGCAGGAACACTCCTTGCAGAATGTCATGAAATAACACTAAGATAACCCGGTCGAGTATGTGCGGCAAGGAGCGTTATTGAGCGAGGGGCAATGTATGAAGCGTATGATGGTTGCTGTGTTTGCTAGTGTTGTCATGGTTGCTGCCTGTCAAGGGGCGGCCAAGACCCCACTCAAGGTGTTTATTCTTGCCGGGCAATCCAATATGGAGGGGCATGCGCAAGTGAGCACCTTTGCGGTTATCCCCAAGGATCCCAAGACGGCTGAACTGTATAAGGAGATGGTCGATGATCAAGGCAAACCGGTGGTTTGTGACAATGTCTGGATTTCTTACGCCTACGGTGACTTTGGCGGAAATCCGGTGGGTAGGAAGGCCGGCAAGCTAACGGCTGGCTGGGGCAGTCAGCATCACGTTGGAAGCGGTAAGATCGGTCCGGAGTTCACGTTCGGAATCACGATGAACAAGATGCTCGGTGAGCCGATCCTGCTGATCAAGAATGCCTGGGGAGGGAAGAGTCTGATGGTTGACTTTCGCCCACCCAGCGCTGGAGCCCTTCCGGAAACAGCCAGTGAGCAGGACAAGGCAAACGCCGGGAAATATTACGCGCTGACGATGGCGCATGTGAAGGAGGTTCTTGCTGATCCCAAGCGTGTTTATCCTGGCTACGATCCCGAGGCGGGGTATGAGGTGGCTGGATTCGTCTGGTTCCAAGGCTTCAACGATATGGTTGGGAACTATCCCTTGGTTGATCCGGCGAAAGGGCGGAAGTCTATCAAGGATTACTCCGAATACAGCCGTCTTCTGGCCTGTTTCATCAGGGATGTGCGCAAGGATCTGCAAGCCCCCGGTATGCCGTTCGTGACAGGGGTGCTCGGGGTGGATGGGGATAAAACAGGCGAGGGGGGGATGGCCTTCCGCAGCGCCATGGCCGCGCCGGCGGAAATGGTGGAATTCAAGGGGAATGTCGTCAATGTTTTTACAGGTTCCTACTGGCCTGCCGAGCTGGATGCGGTGTTGGCCAAGGCGGCTCCATCCAAGAACGAGATGAATGCCAAGAGCAAGGCGATCGACGCACAGAAACTTCCGGCTGCCGAAATGAAGGAAGCAAAGGCAAAGCTCAATCTGGAGTACCGCGCCAACCTGGAAAAGGCGTTGACCGAGGATGAGCTGTTCCTGCTGGACAACGGGATATCCAACCAGGGATTTCACTATCTCGGTTCGGCCAAGTTTTTCGGGCAGATCGGAAAGGCCTTTGCAGAAGTACTGATGGGAATTAAAGAATAAATAAATGGGGGGACGTTATGCAAGTGACTGTAGAAGATCGATTGAAATGGTGGCATGAGGCGCGGTTCGGGATGTTCATTCACTGGGGGTTGTATGCCAGTCTGGCTGGCGAATGGAAGGGCAGGAAAACATCAGGAATCGGCGAATGGATCATGCATGACATGCGTATTCCGATAGCGGACTACGAGGCGCTTGCCAAGGATTTCAATCCGGTACGGTTTGACGCCGAGGCATGGGCCGAACTGGCCCGGCAGGCCGGGATGAAGTATCTGGTGATCACCGCCAAGCACCACGATGGGTTCTGTATGTTTGATTCGCCGAGCAATCCCTACAACATCGTCATCCCATGAAGGAATTGGCCGCAGCCTGCAATACGCGCGGCATCAAGATGTGTTTCTACTACTCGCAAGCACAGGATTGGCATGCGGATGGTGGTGCTGGGCACTGGGAGGAGGAGACGCCGGAGAAGGACTGGCTGCACTACAATCGTCCGGCTGAAGCCTTTCAGAAGTACCTGGATGTGGTCGTGAAACCGAACATCAAGGAGCTGCTGAGCCACTATGGTCCGGTCGGTCTGCTCTGGTTTGATACGCCGGTTGGCATTACCAAGGCGCAGAGCGAGGATCTGCGTGATTTCGTGCATTCGCTGCAGCCGGAATGCCTGGTGAGTGGCCGCGTGGGGCATGACGTGGGCGACTACGGCAGCCTTGGCGATAACGAACATCCCGAAGGGAAGGTCCGCGGAGCGTGGGAGACGCCTGCCACGCTGAACGACACCTGGGGCTATATGACGGATGACCATAACTGGAAATCGCTTGAGTATCTTCTGGAACTTCTGGTGAATTGTGCCTCCAAGGGGGTGAATTACCTGCTCAATATCGGGCCTACCGCAGAAGGTGTTGTTCCGCCGCCCAGCGTTGATGTCCTCACGCAGATTGGCTCCTGGCTTCGACGCAACGGCGAGGCTATCTACGGCAGCAGTGCCAGCCCGTTTCTTGTGGATCCTGAATGGGGAAGAATCACGACGAAGGGTAATACCCTGAATCTGCTGGTCAAGAAATGGCCGGAAGATGGGCAGGTCAGCCTGGTGGGGCTTAAGAATGCCGTAAGGAATGCCCGTGTTCTGGGGGTCGATGGGGCTCGGGTTGGCGTGATGCAAAACGGGGATACCGTGACGCTCTCCCTGCCGGGTGCCGCGCCTGAGAAGCTTGTGTCTGTGGTGATTTTGGAGCTCGACGGTGTGCCTGATGTGGAAGCTATAATTATCCAGAATGCAGGGTCTGCTATCCGGCTTCCGGTCGCTGCTGCTGAGATTGGCGGCAGTGCAAAGGCCAGCCGGGGCGGACACACGGAGGGATGGAAGGACTCGACAGGCAGCGCCAAGTGGACATTCCGGCTCCACCAACCGGGGACCTACGAGATCACGGCCATTACCTTCGGGCGGAAGCGGGTTCCTGAGCGATTCGGGAATCACGACCTGCGGATCAGTGTGGCTGCACAGACCGTCACAGGAACGGCAGGGGTCAAGGATTTGGACATGCGTGAGTCTGCTCCGGGACCCCAGAGGCCGCGCAGTGTGCTGGGTAAGGTCGTCTTCAGGGAAGCCGGGGAATACGATCTGTCTGTCCTTGCCGAGAGGCTGGATCCTGAAGCCAGCGCCGGTCTTTCGCT
>JFJP01027664.1_pt1 | contig 21350 bp, 10 predicted proteins | sample 431651 | NCBI WGS metagenome assembly JFJP01 (sample SAMN02602958, study PRJNA72255) | Microbial mat metagenome, whole genome shotgun sequencing project. | biome: fresh water; feature: sink hole; material: water; isolation source: purple microbial (photo- and chemosynthetic) mats found in...
AATTTATTTATTTATTTTTTTAAAAAAAATAAATCAAAGAGTCAAACATTATTTATAAAATAAAATCTCATGAATAAAACTTTTTTAATAAATTATCCCAAAACCTGAATGCAAAACACTGAAAAACTTGCCCAAATCCTTCTTCTATCTGAATTAGCCAAAAAAATACAAAAGCCCATCCCTGTCATTTATAAAAACAATCTAGCTCTTCATTTAAGACAAGCTTCCGTTGCTTTAATTTTCAGAATTTCTGCTGAATATTCACATTTTGACCCAATAGCTCATAAATTATTATCAAATAATAAAGAACTGTTTCTTGATCATAATAAATTCCAAGAGATTCTTCAAAAGATTTTTTCAAAACATAAATCAAATGAAAATAACACCAACAATATCTTTGAAGTCCTTTTCATTCAAAGGTCTATTAATGCGAAAGATCGACATAGCGGACAAATTGCACTTCCAGGTGGTAAATGTGACAATGATGAAACTGATTATGAAGCTGTTTTGAGAGAGACTAAAGAAGAAATAGGACTGGACATTGCAGATCTCAGAACTAATGTGAAATATATCGGAAAATTAAATAAAAATTTTAAGCATTCCAATGTTTTGCTTTGCTCATTGCATATTTTCTTTGATTTTGGAAGAAATTTTTTAAATGTAAGCCCTAATGAAATTATGGATTATAAATGGGTTCCTGCCATAAAATTAATGAATATTTCGAAAGATAATATTGTTTTAAAAGATTTTAAAACTCCCCATTTGTTCAGAATGTTTTCAATGCTGCCTAAAGCCATAATTTTAAATTTACAAAAAGAATATTTGAATACAACCCTCACAACTTTCGAAATTGGAATGAAAGTGGGGCTTTGGGGCTTTACGTTAGAAATGTTGATGTATGTTTTAGAAATTTTCGAAGAAAATGTTGATTTTTGTGAAGATAAACAACTCAAAGATTATTTTACAGCAAATAAATATGTGGAGAATTACAAATTGGGAATTTATTCAATAAAAAAAATTAGAAGCAAATTCAAAAATGAAAATAATTTTACACGAAAATATGGAAAAATATTTGATTTGGAGTTTTTTAATTTGGTTCATTCAGCTTTTTTTTATGATGGGAAAAAACAAAAGATTAAAGAAAAAATTGATTTTTTTATAAGGAATCTTTTATATTTGTCCTTAGCAGCGACTTTCTTGCCGAAATTTTAAATTATCAAAATTCAGTCAATAGGGAATGATCTTCAAAGAAAATTATTTATTTATTAATAGTTTTTTGAATAATTTGTAATTTTATTCAAAAAATAAATATCCATATAATTTTTCTTAAAAAATTAAAAAAGAAAAATATAAAAATTAAAAATGTCTTTATTTTTCAAGTCATTAAAAAAATTCAGTCAATCAAGGGTGGAAGCACTTTTAATCCAAGTAAAATTCCTGATAATGTTTTTTATCGATTGATGTTTACTTAGAACTATCCAGCTCTCGGTTATGAAGGACAAATTGCTTACGTAAAACCAGGGTTCTTCTTCAAAAATAATAATCTTTATTGATTTCTTCATAAAATTGTAGATTTGCAAAGAATTTTTTATATAAAAACCATATCGCAATCCCAAATTTCCCAGGATTAAGAAAAAGACTATATCCAGAGATCAAAGTTTTTTATGATAAATTATGTGAGAATTTGATTTAAAGATCTTTGAAATAGGATGATGATTTAGTTCATAGAAAAGAACTATATGATGAAATGCAGAATTTCAATAAAAAAATTAAAAACGTCAATGTTCAAATAAACAAAATGCAGTCTTTTACCAATCCTTCATTACTCAAAGACGAAATTACAAGTAATATTTCGAATTCGAATTTGAATTCTCATTTTTTTTAAAGTCAAAGACATTGCAGATGCATTAAAAGCGAAATATGAATGGGAGATTGACCCAAATTGCATTCAACTTGAGAAGAATATTGTGAAATTCGGAGAATATAAACTCGAAATTGTCAATTTTATGCATGCAACCTTCAAACTCAAATATGATTTCGAAGCAAAAGTGACAATTTTACCACAAAAAATTGCAAAGAAAGGCAAAAAAGACAAAACTAAAAAGATAAAAAAATAAATGGAAAAATAATTCTTAAAACAGTTAAAAAAATAGGAAAAAGTAAATAAAATTTTTTTTCATTTATTTTAAGTTCAAGAGTCTTCAATCATATTTTCATATAATTCTCTTAATTTTAGATAAAATGGAATAAATAATTTTTCTTTTTCGATTATCTTCTTCAAACAAGGTAAAAGCTCTTCACATTGTTTCTTTGTATAATCCTGATATTCCTCTAAAAATCTGCTAAAAACCTCATAAATCACCTCATCGAAATCAAATAAATTCTGATTTTTGGTAATTCCGCAAAAAGAAATAATTATTTGTTGAATGTTATATTGTGAGAATTTGAACTTTATTTCTCTTAATAAACTGTTCCAAAATTTAATACTTCCACATGAATTTAACCCAAAAAGCTGAGTTATTAAAGAAAGCATACTTGAATTCATTTCATTCAATTTTTCTAAAAGAACTTTCTCCAATTTCTCAAACAAAATTGCATTTTTATGAAATTTCAAAGAAAAAAGAACCCAAACGAATTTTATCAAAACATCATTGGGAATTTTTTTGAATTTTTCTGAATTTTCAAGATAATAATTGAGGATAAAACCATTCATAAAATAAAAATGCAAAAGATCTAATTTATTGATAATCCAACATAATTCACAAAATTCTTTTATCTGAATTTTCATTGGGAATTTTGAAAGGTCCTCATCTTTGAAAAACTGCTCATTGAGCTTATTTTGAATTATTTGTTTGATAATAAATAATTCTGATTCAGTCTCTTTCTCAGAAAATTTGCCATGTTCTAAAAGACTGATCACATTCATAGAAAAAGGTATTATGTTTATTGAGTTCGAAACCTTGGGATTCTTCAGAAAATGCAGAAAAAAATCATCCTTTATATAAGAGATATTCTTCATATAATTCACGATTTTTAAAAGATTTTCGGGTTTTATTTGAGTTTCATTCTTTCGAAGAAGATTTTCGATGTATTTCCAAAATTTCTTTGAGCCTTTTTGATGATAAGAGATAATATATAATATGTTTTTGAAGTCCTTTTCATGTTTTTCTAAGCCAGTTTCTTCGAATTTCTGCAAAAGTTCAATAATTCTCTTTTCTAAACTCAACCAGAATTTATTCTTCAATGGCAAATTTGTTCTAAAACTGCTTGTTAAATAAGAAATATCTTCGAAATTCATACTAGGCAAATACTTTTGAAAATCTTCCTCGATTTTTGTCCAAAATTCATCAGACCCTTGATTGCTTTTGGCGAAATAAAAGACCGTATGTTTGAAATACTTGATATCATCAAATTTCGTCATTATGAGAATTTTTTCAAGAAAAAGAAAACATTGATCAATTTTGTTTGAATTATAATTATTCATCAAATTTATCGAGGATGTATAAAGTCCTAATAATAAATGAGTGCATATTTGATTTGTTAATTTATCGCTCATTATCTCCTTTTTTGAATTTTCTACATTTTCTATAATTTTCTTGAAAAAAACTTCACAAAATTTTTTCGATAAAAGCTGTAATTCGTCAATAAAAACAGTTTTATCAGGAAAATTCTCTAATTTATTCAAAATACAGCCTATGAATGATAAATCGAAAAAACGATCGATTTTTTGAAAGTTTTCGTTTATAAAAGCAATCATTTTTTTCAATAAATTTATCTGATCCAAATTATCCTTTTGAATTTCTATTGAAAAGAGATTATAAAGAGTTCTGATCAAATTGCCCATTCTGATACTTTTGAAGTCTTTTTGCAAAAGGTTTTTGGTGATATTTATGAGGAATCCCTCTTTGAAAATTGATTTATCTATTTTCACTAAAGAAATCGAATAAAGCAAAAGACTTAATGATTCCCCATCAAATTCAGAAAGGTTTTTAAAGGCTAAATTTAACAATATATTCAGGTATTTTTCTGTGTTTTTATTAAGATAATTTTGCTTGAAAAATATCATTATCAAATAAGAAATTTGCTTGTTGAAAAATCGATCATGAATTTCCCCTTTTTGTGAAGAAATCTCAATTAATTCCAAGATTTTGTTCATTAAAATTTCATTTTTTATTGAGTTTTTAGACATTATTTGCATTAATTTTATCAGGTTTATTATATTATCACTATCATTTTTATTTATCACGAGGTTTTTCGGATAAAGTTCAATTAAGAAACTTAAATAAAAATTTTCTTTCGAGTTGATTTTGAAAAGAAATTCCAGAAATTCTTGATTTAAATGTTTGGATTCTGTGTTGTTTGCAATGGATTTCAATAGATTTTCTTTTATGGAAAAAGCCTTTGTTTTCAGGGATTGGTCTCTTGTAAGATTCGAAAGTCTCTCTAAAAATAAATATTTCTCGTAGTAATTAGAATCTTTGAGATTTTTCATTCGGAAATTCGGCAAAAGAATCTCATTAAATTGCTCGAAGTTTTTTGAAATATCATATGTATTCTCGAGGTTTATGTTTAGTTTTGATGTTTTTGTCAAAGTGCTCAGAAATTTCTGGGAATTTGAGAAAAAATTTTGTGGATATTTTTCAAAAAAAGTTCTTAGCTGCATTTTTTTAAATATTAAAAAAATTGAATTTTTTTTTATTTTAAATAAAAACAATTTGAAAATTAAAAAAAACATTCATTTCAAATATGTTACTAATTAAATTGAACAAATTTTTTTTTTAATCATTCAGAAAATCTGAAAGAATAAAATTTAAAAAAAATTGCAAATTATCAAAAAAATATAATTTTTAATCAAATGTTTTTTTAATAATTTTAGCGTTAAAACTTAATAAAAACTCAAGATCTTTATATTTTTCAGAAAAAACATTATACACTTTTTTCATTTGATTCTCGATTCGAAAATAAACCCCATATTTCTTCAATCGCCCCCATTCGCAAATTGTAGAATATTTGATTTTTTCATCAATTTTATCATAGCTATCCCCAATAGCCAAACATCCAGTCTTCCAAATTAGAAATTTTTCATTATTTACGCAATTATCCAAATAATTATCCATCAAAATATCCTCAGAAATCACTATTTTTCCTTTATAAACCTGCGCATTAAAATTCTCAAATTTCTTCAAATTACTTAAAAACAATTGTTTTGCTTGTGTTTTCGAATAAGTTTTTAATTGTAAATAATTCACAAGAATCCTGTCACTCCAAACTTGTGGCTGATAATTTTCTAAACGACTCTTCGGCACATAATCTTCTATATTAATCTTAAGAAACCTGACTTTTTCTTCTGAGAAATCACCATAATCAACTGCCATTTTTGAAGAAGCCAAATTAAGAATTTCTTTTTCTGAAAGCGAATATTCATCATTTAGAAATTCGTAAACACTTTGGATATAAACTAATGTAATATCATCATTGCTGTTTGTTTCTTCATATTCAAAAGAAGCTCGAATTTTGAAATAGATCTTTGAATTAAAAGAAAAATCCGATTTCAAGTTAAGTTTTCGAATATTGTCCCATTTAGCTAAAATGTCCATTATTTTGCTTTTATCCTCTAAAAATCCTTCTTCTTGTGTTGCAAAGCTGCTGTCTTTTTCAGCTTTAACAATGAAATAAATGCCCAAATGAGATGTTCTATTTGTCAAAAGCTTGAATCTATTGATAATAGAAAGTTTGATTTCTTTAATTGAGGTATAAGATTCACAAGAAATTACCACATGTTCGCCAGTTAAAAAGAAGATAGGATATAGAATTTGCTTATAATTTTCAATAGATAATAACTCACTGTCCAAAGGAACATGTTTTCGAGCTCCTATTTCAAAGATTTTACTAATTCTGATGAAAATATATTTGCATTGCATCACAAATTCTTCGTTACTTTCCCCCAGAACTTTAAAATACAGAAAATTCAATATAGACATCAGGATATTCGAAGTAGGGGGTATTAAACTGCTAATAATCGCAAGTAATTTTAACAATTGTTTCATTGAATTCTTATTAGGATTATTTGATAATTGCTTCATTATTTGTAAATAAATCTCATCTTGCAAAAAACTGCTATTATTCTCAAAAAATAACAAATTGATCAATTTCTTCAATTGCGTCGATTTGGGGAACTTCGTTTTCCGATCATCACTGTATTGCAAGACATATTTGAACATTCTCTTCGCTAAATCCTTGAACTTTGAAGGCAAGTCCAATAGAGCGTTATCCAACATTTTCGATTGGAAACTCATCAGCTTCGAATATTTTTGTTTATGACCCCATATAGTCCTTTCTATGATAATTTTTTGCCAAGTTTCTTCAAAGGATTCCTTTTTAAGTTCTTCAATAAAATGAGCATCCAAAAGCTCGAAATCTAAATAAACATCATTAGAAATCGGCAATTCATTGAAATCAAGGAAAAGTGGTTCTTTTTTATATTTATTTTCCAAATATTCTTCTAATAAAGACTTCGTGCTTTTATTGGCAAATGCGAGGAAATTCTTCGCACTGACACATTTTCTACGTTTTTGTTCGAAATCTGCATTTTCTAAGGTTTCTTCTAATTCTGTTGTGTTTTCTTTTTTCAATTTATTGTCTTTTTCGTCGTTTAAGTAATTAAACTCAAGAGAAACGGATTCTTCAGGAGAAAATATAGAACTTTTCATTGAATTCTTAGTTTTTTTTTTGTTGAAAATCGATCGATTTTCTAGAGTTTTCATCAATTTATTCTTCAAAAGCTTGCCAAGAGACAATTCAGTCTTAATAACAGTAGGTTCTGTTAAAATGATCGAATTTTTCTTGAATTCAATGGTTTTTTCACGTTCAATTTGCTTGAGAATTGCATCACCTTGAATGATTTTCGAAGGATAACTGTGTTTCAATGATATTTTTTCTGGAATTTTTTTTGAAGAAAAAGTTTTTTCGATTTGAACTATTTGAAAATATCGAAAAAAATAATTTCGCAAAAAAGAATTCCTAGAAATCTGTAAAATTCTGATTAATTTTTTCAATTTCTGGTTCTTTAATGACAAACTCAGCACTTGTATTCGATATTTCTTGAAGAAATTCTTCAAAATATTTCTTTCATTATAACTATGAATCAATGCCAATGCTTTTTTCTTCTGATGGAATTTCTTTCGATATGACCTCGCACGAAATCTCTTTTGAAATTCGATTATCACCTTCAAAACTTGCTTCAAGCCATGAATACTGAGCTTCAAATTGATTTTGAACTGTGGTGTTGAAAAAAATTTTTCTTGTTTGATTGAGTTCTTTTTGCAAAGAATTGCAGTCTTTTTGCACTCTAATTTCGAATAAATATCAGCTTTCAGATAAATCTTTGATTTTCCCAATAGAATCTTCGAGGAAAAAGCTTCAGGAAAAGTTGATTGAATAATTTTCTCGCAAAGTTGCTTTGAATCTAAGACTTTTTCCTTCATGAAAACTTCACAAGATGTCTTTAATAAATCTTTGAAATCTTGATAAAATTTCGAATAGTCGATTTTATATGTGAATTCTTCTTTATATCGTAGAATAAGGTTTTGAATTTCGAAGATTTGAGTCTGATGGAGAGAGGAAAATGAGTTAAATTTGATTTTATTCGACACATTCTCACAGTTTTTCGAAACTTCCAGACAAAACACGAACCTTTTCTCACAGAAGTTTAGGGAGTTAAAGAAATTCTCGACTTTTGTTCTAAAGCGCTGAATAAAACTCACATTTTTTAAGAGATTTCTTTCGGAAATTATGCTAGAAATAAGCTTATTTTCGAAATTTTCAGATTTTTTGAAGTTTTCCGAATTTTTAGTCGAATTTTCAGAATTTTGGATTTTTTCAGTTTTTTCAGATTGATTTCTTCTAAATTCTTGTATCCAAAGAATTTTCTGTTTTTCCTTCTGGCTTTTCCTTAGAAATTCCTCAAAAATTTCATCAATTGAATAATAAACTTCGTTGAAGGAATGAATCATTACAAAAGAACGCGTTTTCTTTGTCATTTTTCCTGTGAAAAATATGTCATTTCCGTCTCTCGCCATGATTTCCTCAAGTGATTTCTCATCATAAAGAAGTTCGCATTGTTTTATTTGATTTTCGAAAAATTCGAACAGCCCATATACTGGTTTTTCAATGATTTCAATTATCGGTAAATTGTCTTTAAAATCGAGAAATTCACAGTTTTTTATAAGATTTTCTTGAAGGAAATTGACTTCCTCGTCTTTAAAAGCGTTTTTTAAGTATAAATGATGAATTTTTTCAAAGAAATAATTCAATTTAAACTCGAAAAAACCGAAAAATTCAGGTTTTTCTTCTTTTGGTTTTATACCAAAAGAATCGATTAAATGCAGAAAACCATAATTAGAATTGTTATTCGGATAGAAGTTTTCTTCACAAATGGCTTGAAACCATTTTAGATTCTCTGATAAAGAAGCAGAAGTGTTGATTTGGGAGGCAAACGCCAAGTTGATTTTCTTTTGAATCCATTTGAAAAGTCGCGAATAAAGCCAATCTGCGAAAGAACCTTGATAATTCTCTTTTATTTTAGAAAAATCATCAGAATAACCAATTAATTCTTGAATTTTCTTCGAGTTTTCTTCAGTAGAAGCCTGACCTAAATGAATTATCGAGCTTAAAAGCTTGAAAATAAAGGTGATTTCATCATTTTTGAAGCCAAGAACCTGAAAAGAGTCGAACATTAATTTGAAATAGTCTTTATTTTCATTGAAACTCGGGTACTTATCATCAGAAATCCTCATAAACTGATATTCTTTGATTTCTTTTGTTAAATTCAGATCTTTTCGCAAATTTTCTGGCAAAAATTTTATCAATAAATAAAAAACATAGAAATTCGATTCGTTTTCAGCTTTGCAAGAAACACGGTTTTTTTCAAGAAAATCAGCAGAAATCGAGATTCCTTTGATCAATAACGTTTTTTTCTCGAATAAGAAACTGAAGGTTTTGACTGCTCTCGAAGAAAATTCACTGGAAGTTGTTTTTGCATTGGTGAAAATATCAAGAATAAAAAGGGTAGAAAACAGCAATTCTTCATATATATCGAAATGCATAGAGTCTAATTATGGAAAATAATAGAAAATTCAATAAAAAATCTCTTTTAAAGAAGAAAAATCGATTAAAAAAATCTCTAATATCAAGGAGAAATCTAATTATTAAAGACAAATCTCTAAAAATAAAGAAAAAATCTAGAAAATCTATGAATAATTCAATAAAATACTTGAAAGATCCAAAAAATCCTCAATTTTTTTACTTTCTTTGCTTTCTTTATTCAAAAGACTGATAAATTCAACAGATTTCGAGAAATTAAGGCTTTTTCCTGAATTAGACTCTCCTTGAAAGAAAACTGCCTGGTTTTTAGTTCTTAAAGCCTTAATTGCATCACTAATTTCTCCATAAATATGTGGTAAAAAGTCCTTTGTAGTTAAAACATCGTCTTTTTGTAACATTTTTTTATAAAAATTGATGTTAGTTTTGGAGAATAGGCTTTGTGGTACATCTTTGGAGTTGGTAAATAATAAGAATGTGTTGATATAACTATAATGAATATTTTGGCAGAACCTATTTTTCAAATTCCATAGATTTTCAGCTTCATTTACCACGATCATCTTTATCATATCATCATACCCTTGAGGTTTATATAGAGAATTCAATCGATAAATATCCTTTGTACTATATTCCTCGTAAATTCGAGATTTTATCGAATTTTGCTGAGGAACCTCTAAAAAACGAATTTTCACGATGTTTTTCATTAGATCAACTGAGATTATTAAGGCTTTTTTAAAGATGTTTAGGTTATCATCAGGTTCTTTTAATTTTATCCAGACGGTGGCGTTTGGGACCAGAAATTTGTAGGGATCGGACTTTTGATTCCAGGTTTTTTTAATGTCTTGAGTCTTGCGGTTGAAGTTCATAATTGATGGGGATTTTAATGTTATTTTTGTTTTCTTTTGGATTAAAGGTTAACAAAATTTTATTTTGAAATTATTGAAAATCAAAATTTTTTTCAAATAAAAAAAAATTACTTATTAATAAAAAAGGAAATTCAACTCCATAATCTCTTCTTCTTTTACTTTATTTTCCTTCATGATTTTCAGCAGAGACTCCTCTAATTCCCTTATTCTTTTTTTATCAGTTTCAAGCATATAATTAATATTATTGATTTTTTCATTGTTATTCATACGAAGTCTTTCATTTTCTTCTGATTTTAAGTGATTTTGATACTCTAATTGATCAATTTGATGTTTTAAATCAAGAACCTCTTCTTTTTTGAATAAAGTTCGATTTAAAACCTGCAAATCCAGCATCTGAGCTTTTAAATCCTCACATTTACCTTGAAGTTCATGAATTTCTTGCTTCAAAACTTCATTATTTTCTTCTAAATTGGCGATTTTCTGCCCATTTATATGAGGATTCTCGACTTTTATCAGAATTTCCTTGATATATTTCTCTTTTTTCTCCAATAATTTGCTCATTTTTTCATTGTCTTTTTCCAATAATTCCTTGACATTTTTCAGCATTTTTGCTTCATTATCGATTGAATTCCTGCTTTCACAAGCCAAAGCGAAATCTGATCTCGATTTTGTTAAATTGTTCTGTAAATTCTTGAGTTGCTTCTGCAAATCTTGAATAAAACTCTCTTTTTCAAGCAATTTTTTATCTGAATCTGCATTTAAAAAACCTTGAGTTTTTTCTTTCCAATCTTTGGAATCCTGATCTTTTTTTATTTGTAAACGAAATGAGATTTTTTTCTCTTTTTCCAATTCTTTCATAAGCCTCTCTTTTTCATTCTGAAGAATTGAGATAAAATCCTGCATTTTATCGAAATTCGTTTGTAAAACCTCGAATCTTTTCGAAAGTTTGTTTACTTTCAGGTTTTCTTTCTCATAAAGTCTCTTAAAAAAATCGATATTTTCTTGTGGTTTTTTGTATTCATTTTCTTCTTTTTCTTGTTGATTTTCTCTTTTTTCTTCCATTTCTTGTATTTCCATAGCGAGATTCTTCAGTTCCAATTTATATTGATTGATTGTTTTATTTTCATTAGGAATAATCCCATCAACTATCAATAAAGCCTGAGACATCAAAGATTCCAAACTCCTCATTTCTTCAGTATCTGAAGCATTTTGATCAGATTGTTCCACAATCGTTGATAAAGGACTCTTTATTTGTGTATTATCCATTGTCTTTTTATCATTAAATTCATTCATTTCATTTACTACTTCATTATTTATTGAAGAAATCTCTTTATAAGACTCAGTTTGTTCGGATTCTATGCGTTTTAATTTGTGAAGAAGAAGATTTAATTTCGGAGATAGGATTTTCAAGGATTTTTGGTGCTTGTATTCGGAGTATAAACGCTTGAAAAACTCCTTAAAGCTCGCGATTTTATATGATTTTATGATGTTTTGAGACATTGAAGCAGATTTTTGATTGCAATTTTTAACCTTTGGAAGTTTTTTTAAAATAAATCAGATAAAAAACAATTTTTCTTTTAAATTTATTATTTTTTTTAAACATTATTTTAACAAAAATGTGGTCTTAGAATTTAAAATAATATCACATTTTTGAATTAATTCATTTGCAGTTTTTTTTATGGACTTTAAGCAAACACTTTTGTTTCTTGTATTATTTGATTCAAAAGACTTTTTTTTCTTTCTGGATTTGCTGAAATCTAATGAAAAAAAATCAAAAATTTAAATTTTTTTTCAAAAATTCAATTTTATTTTCAAAATTCTTCGAATTCCTGCTGTTTATTGTATTTTTACTAAAAAGAAAACGGGTTTTCTGCAGTTTTGGGCTCCAAAATAAAATGAAGATCATAAGAGGGGAAACAAAAAATTATTGATATATTATGTTCTTTTGCCATTTCCGAATAAAGAAATTCATTTTTTTTCAGCATCATTGCAATTTTTCTCTGATTCAATTTTTTTTTGAATATTTTCATTTATCGACAAATATAAAAAAGATTTTTATAAAGAATGCTCTCATTTAGAACACTTATCTCCTTTTTCTTAAAAATATTATTAATATTTTGTTTATCCTTCTTGAATTCCGCTTTTTGAGTGGATTGCTTGTTTGAATTTTTTGAATTTTTTGGGGGAAGTTTTTCTTTTTTAAGAATTTTAAATAGGCAAATTCATCAATTTTATCGAATATAAAAGCTTCAAACTTTTATTTTGAAGATAAAAAAAATTGAATATTTTTTTCTTTATAATATATTTTCAAAAATCAATTTTTAAAAAATTAAAAAATCACTTTATTAATTAATTTTCCTCACTTTCATAATATAAAAAAAAAATAGATATAAAATTTCTCAAAAAAACAAAACAAAGAAGGTAAAAAACTAAACAAAAATTTTAATGAAAAGCTGAATTCAAGAATTTGTTTAGTCCTATGCAAGCAGTTAATGAAAATTGCAAGCAAGTTACATCAATATTGCTCCAAGCTTTAAAAACGCAAAAAAATAATTTATGGGAATTAATAAATTGTGAGAATCCTGATAAAAAAGCTTCTTTCATTAAGGTTCAACTCTAAATAGCCTCTAATTTATACCGATTTTAGATTGAAGGGATATTATCTTTAAAAGAAATGATTGTTTGTGTGAAAAAAATAGCAGGCCCACCTGCAACAAAAGAGTAATTTTATCTATTTTTTTCTTAAAAAATAATAAAAAATTTAGGGAACAATCATCTTTGTTCATTTTATTCAAAAAAAACCTGAACTACCTTCATGAAAGAACTATTGTTCTTGATCTTCCAAAATATTTTTCAGAGCTTTTAGAAGCTGAAAAGAATGATTTACAAAACGATATTGAAAAAGTACCAAATATTTCCATTTAGAAAAAAAAATATAAATTTTCTAAAGAAAAAAAATTGGAGTCCAGAGGAAATAACCACTTTTTTGGATGATTTCGTCAAAAAGAAAGATGAAGAAATGAAGATGAAAAGTAGATTTCCTCTAAAGATTTAATGCTAATTAATAAATAAAATAAAAATCAAGTTGAAAATCATGAGGAAGAAGAAACGAACCTAAACGCAAATGAAATAGAAGAAGAAAATCCAGAAGAAATTATAGGTAGTTTTTGATTAAAAATAAAATCAATAAATAAAAATAAATATCATTATTGATTAATAGAAGAATGGGAAGATGCTTCGAATACAGGGGATGATATAATAGTGGTGGACGAAGAAGAAATCAAAGAATTAGATAAAGATTTAGATGAAGAAATGTTTAACGACGAAGAGGAAGAAGAAAATGAAGAAGAGGAGAAAATACAACCTAATAAAATTTCCGAAGAAAAAATAGATGAATCTTTAAAAAACTTTAAATTCCATCATGATTTCGCTCTTGGTGTTCATTTTCATCCATCGAGCCAATCAATTTTTTCTTCTTGCTCCGGTGATGGTCTTGCAGCAATTTGGGATCTAAATAAAGAAACCCCTCAGTTTATTTTAAAAGGTCATACAGATACAATCAATTTTTCCTCGTACAATCATGATGGAACTTTATTAGCTACTGGCAGTTTGGATGGCACTATCAGAATTTGGGAGGCGAAAACTGGAAAATTAAAATATGTTTTAGAAGGTCCTTCTGATGAAATTAGGGTTTGTTTTGATTTTTCTTTTCATTATATTTTTTTATATTTTAAATAATAGTTTATCGATTGGCATAAAAAAGGCAATGCAATTTTAGCTGGTAGTGCTGATAATACGGTTTGGTTGTGGAATGCCAATAATGGTGAGTTTATGCATATATTTCAAGGCCATTCCGATGCTATAACAGCAGGAGGCTTTACGCCAGAGGGTTTTAAATAAAAACAATAGCATAGTTGATTTAAATTATTTCATTTAAGGACATTTGGCTATTTCTGTTTCCGAAGATAAAACCTTAAGAGTTTGGAACCCTAAAACTGGTGAACCAACACATAAAATAACAGGTGAATTCATTACATTAAAAGAATTAAAATAAAAAGAATTGTTTTTTATATGCTTATTAAGGATATGGATTTCATACAGATGTTATAACATGTCTGGCATTTCATAATTCTTTGCCTGTTTGTTTAACAGGATCCGCAGATAAAACAGCCTGTCTCAGTAATTTCTCAACCGGGAAAGTTTTATTGATTTATATGCGTTAAATATTAACATATATATAATAGATCTTAGGAAAAACAATGGAGCATCTTGATGGAATTGAAGCAGTGTTGTTCTCAGAAAAGTAAAATTATTTAATTATTATATTTGTTTTGATTATAATTTATTTTTTAGTTTAGATATATTTTTAACTGGATCAATTGATGGACATTTGAGAATTTTCGACTCCGCTAAATTCATATTAAAAGATGATCTCACTTTAGATGTTATTAATATTAAATTATTATACTTTATTTGTTTTATTTTATATTTCAGAGTGGAATCACAAAAATAAGTTTTGATCCTCAAGAAATTAACACGATTGTCGCATCATCATTTGAAGGAAAGCTTTATCGATTTGATCAAAGAAAAAAAGGAACCGATTTAAAAACATATTCAGTAGCTTCTACAATACATGATTTTGCCATAAATAAGTGATTTTGCTTCGATTTTTAGATTTGATTCTAATTTTATTATTTTATTTAGAAATTCAGAAGTCGTTTGCGCTTGTGAAGATGGGGTTATCCGATACTTTGATTTGAAAAAATGATCATGAAGAAAATAATTTAAATATATTTGAAAGAAAAAAAATGAATGTTATAATGAATTGTTTCAAAATTAAAAATTGTTTGATTTAAAAAATAGAGGCATAACAAAAAAAATAGTTTTTATTGTTATTTTTTCAAACTGAAATTTAATTAACTGATATAATATATTCAATAATTAAACAAAGTTAATCTTTAAAATAAATATTGGTTAGTTGTCATAGAAATTAACTCAACTCTTATGCACTATCTTATTTACGAAAAAAGTCAAACTTGCCATCAAAGTGATTAAATAATACCCTGAAATTGAGTTTGCAATTTTGCAGGTTAAAAATTTTTCAATTAATTTGCATTGCGAATATAAATGTTTTACCTGAGCTTTTGAACATATGTAAATAAACAATGCAAGAATATCATCTGATTCGACCTGATGTTCATTAATCATTTTATTTTTCTGATAGAATTTATTGATCGCATCTATCATAAAAACAGAAGTTTTTATGATATTTTTCAATTTCAGAATTGGACTTCGAATCTTTTCAATTTTTTTCAGGTTTCTGATAGCAAAAAAGTAGGGTTGTTCCTCATTTGGTTCTTGATTTTTCTTCTTTTCATTAATAAATTCGCTTCTTCTCACAACATTTTTCCCCAAATTCAAAAACATATTATCACAAGCCAGAGTCCGCATATTGATTCTAAAATTATCTGCACACAAAGAACCTGTTTTGAAAAAAAACTTCTCATTTCTATTGTTATTAAGCAAAGGGGTTATATTTGTTGTTTTGGAATGTTCTTGTAGATATAATATGCTTTCACAGGAATTTGACTCGGAATGAAAGAGATTCTTTGAGAATTTCTCTTGAGAAATCTCCATTTTTTCTGTTTTTTCAGATAAACGAAATTTATTTGCGACATTGAAATCTTCGATTTTCCAATTTTCACACAAATTCAAATTATGAATAATATCAGTTTCTTTTTCGAATTCATGCTGGATTTGCAAATCCAAAAGAAAATCATAGAGTTCAGAGTCTGAAAATATAATTGATGTGATGAAATTCAAAAGATTGTCTTTGCAAAAGAAAAAGGGAGGTTTCATGACAGTTTTATAATATTCCAGATTGTAATAAACAGCAGTAGTTTCTTCGAAAACTCGAATAAATTGTTGCAAATCTCGAATCGAATCTTCATAAATCACTTTTATATATTTCATTCTTTTCAAATAATCTTGAAACTTTGCCACTTCTTTCATTAAAATCCTATAATAATTCAAATAAAAACTAATGAATTTCTTCTTTAAAAGAGCCAAAGGATGAATATCTGAATTTTCCAGCTGTTTCTCGATGATTTCAGTGATTAATTTATAATGATGTAAATTCTGGATTTTCTGTTTATTATAATCAATTTCTTTTTCTTCGTTTTCTTCACAAATTTGATTGATTTGCATAGCTTCCAATATCGTATTATTTCGATAATCACTCATATAAGAATCATGAACAATTGACTTTTTCTTTAGCTCATAATTAAAAAGATTGCTTATATCATTGAATTTATTGCTTCTATCAGTGAATTTATGTTTAATTCTCAAAGAATCTTTTGTGCTTTTGATATTTTTATCTGCGAATAAATAATTCTCATTTATATTGCTGTTTTTATGATAAAAATTTTGGGAAATATTCACGTTTCCAAATTCGTCTTCCCAACCAAAACTGAAATATTGTTCAGGAAAAATACCCAAACTTTTCAATAAACTTTCAATCTCTTCTTGTTTTATTTTTTTTTCTCTTTTTAGCCAATTTTCTTCTTGATTTTTGCTGTTTTCCATGTTATTTATGTTTAAATTACCTGAAAAAATATTCGTCAAATAATTTATGAAGTTAATTTCGTTTGAAAAATGAGCGAAATATGGATTATTCACTTTTTTCATTGTTTTAATCATAGAAGTAGCCCAACAGGATTTATTCATAAACTTTTTGGCTTCTTTAATGAAGAAATGTTTCCAGATTTCCTTTTGAAAAAATAAAAGAAATGAATAAAAGAAATAAATTTATTTACATTTTCATGAGTTTGAGACGAGGAAATGCATTGATCAAAACATAAAAGAAAGTTTGTTTTCTTGATTTTAGAAGGATTAGTGGAAACAATCTCATTGATCTTCTCTATAGCAAGGAAATCGCCTTTTTTGTAGACTTTAGAATGAGAACAGGCTCGACATCTACAAGATTGAATTGATTTCTTCGATTTGGAATTTCCCATTTCTGAGGTTTTTTCTCAATTATCTTGAAAAAGCTTTTTTAATAATCAAAAAACCTTTTTTTAATTAATTTTTAGATTGTTTAATTTTTTTACCTTTTAATATTAATAGAGCTTTTTATAGAAAAAATATTTAAAAAAACCTTTTTGAAATCTATTATTATTATTAAATTAATGTCTAAATTTTTGTCTTTAATTAAATGTATTTTATTTATTATATCAATTGGATAAATTTTTAGAAAAGTGGTTTCTTTATAAATGCTAATTTTAAAATAATTAAAATTTAATAAATAAAACGATTAAATTCATAAATGATTGTTTTCTATCACATAAACAATATTCCTTTTTCCTCTTTAAAACAGGACAAATATTTTGATTTTATTAATCATAAAGCTTGTATATATTTTTATAAAACACATTCTCGAGAACCTCAGTGTTCACAGGTTTCGATAAATAATCAGTCATACCTGCAGCTTTGCATTTATCGACCATTTCTTCATCAGTAAAGGCAGTGCAAGGGATAATGATTTGTTTAAAGTTTTTCTCTTTGAAATATTCAAAAATTTCCAAACTTGTTTGAATTCCATCTTTAAAAGGCATGTCAATGTCCATAAGCACACATTTATAAAAGAAGCATTTCGAACAAGGCCAAAATTCAGAAAATGATTTGATTTTCTCAATAGCTTCATCTCCACTCAAAGCACTTTCAACCTTAAAAGAAAAAGGCTCAATCAATTTTTGCAAGGCTAATATATTAAAAGGATTGTCATCAACAAGCAGAATATCAGGACATTTGCACGTTTTTGTTGAATTTTTTTTTTTAAATTTCTCAATAATTGAATGTATTTTGCATTCCAAGTTCGATTTATGCGAATTGAAGCTTTTTAAACTCAAAATCGCTTTGCTATGAAAACTCGACATCTTTGTTGAAGTCTGATGATTATATTCTTCAGGTGCTATTTTTATTTCATCAACGGGGTTCAAAATAATTGAGAAGTGGTGGCTTGAAAAATCATTTGGTGAATTCATCGAACGAATCCATTTCGTGTTTCCACAGCTTAAATTCACATCACCTTTCATGTCAAAATCGCATCTGGTTTTTTCATCGAATTTATTCTTAAACTCCTGCATATTCAGATATTTCGGCACAGAATTTGACAAATAATTGATCTCACAATCATTTTGATTATCAGGGTGGTTTAGGGGTGAATCATGGCCTTCTGAATCTCCACCAATACTTGAAAATTTCGAGTCTAGCATCGTAATATTAATTTTCTCCAAGAGTTTCTGTGGTAAAAACTCGTTGCTCAATTCTATATTCTCTTGGATTGAGTCAGATTTGAGGTTTTCTATATAAAAGCTAAAGGTTGAACCGACTTCTTCTTCGCTTTTGACATAAAGACCTGATAAAGGTTGAGGAGCTAAATATTCAGCTATATAATTGCTGATAGTTAGGCCCATTCCCACTAATTTTGTATTGGATTCTATCACTAATTTTCCTAAAGATTCTATCAGTTTTTTATTGATTCCAGAGCCTGTATCCTGAACGGAAATCTCAAGTAAATCCAATTTTGAAATGTTTTGCATTAGACTGACTTTTATTAAGATTCCACCTCGTTTTGTGTATTTCAGTGAGTTTGCTATTAAAATTTTTTTATTATTTTTTAGAAAAAATTAATGATTTATAAATAAAAAAGTTTACCCAAAAGATTTAATAAAATCTGTTTTATTCTGTTCGGGTCTGATGTGATCCTGGCCGGAACTTTCTCATCATAATCGAGCTCAAGATCTATTCCTTTATGAGCAGTAGCAAGTGAAATTATTTCCATAACATCCAAAATAGCAGATTTGAGAGCAAACCCTGTATTTGCAATTTTAAACTTTTCAGAGACCATTGCCGAATAATCAATTAAATCATTTATAATAAACTTCAAATTTTTTGTGCTTAATAATATAGGATGTAGAAAATTTTGAAAGGTTTCTTCATTGATGTTATTTGCAAGAACCTCAAGTAGATTCAAGGAACAGTTTAGTGGAGTTCGTAGTTCATGTGATATTGAAGAAACCATTCCACCAATGATGTTTTGAGTTTCTAGTAATATATCATTAATTTCACTTTCCCGATGTGCAGTTATGTGAAAAAAAACTAAATTTCCCTCAGTGTCATTATATATTGACAATTTGTATAAATTGTCAAAAATTTCTTTTGACTTTTTTCCGTTTTTGGAAAGCAAAAAACTGGAAACAAGGGTAAACTGGCTTAGTTGGCGTTCAGTTAAAATTTTTTTGTTATTGGTTTGAAACAAATAAATAATTTTTGATTTGATTTTAAGGAGCATTTTGTGGGCATTCGCAAAGATTCTTTTGAAGACGTTTTTATTATTCCTTTTGGACTTTCTTTGCAATGTTATAACTTTATGAATAAGGTCTTTGTGACTTGGAGTTTTCATTTGCTTTGAATATCTCATTTCAATTTCAGAGTCTTTTTTTATCCTTTTTAATTTAGTTATTTTTTTCAGATTTCTTTGTTTTTCATCTTCTTCATCGATTTTTTTCATTTCTTCTAGAATATATGCCAGAACGCTTTCAGCCTTATTTTCCAATATCTCTGTATAAATTTTACGACTTTCATTTTCTTTTTCTATTTTCAATGCTTCATATTCATAAACTGCCATATTTTTTTGGAATAAATCAGAAGATTTTGCAGCTTTTCCCTTTAATTTCAAGAGATATTTGAAATTTTTCTTCAAACTATACAGTCTAAATTCTCTAAAGTTTTGAATAAATTTCTGATAATCTTCATTAGATTTTCGCGAAGTCCCCAAAAGTGTTTCAAAATAATTATTAACATAAAAGATCCTTTTGGTTTTTTTTTCGATTCCCAAAACACCTATGCCTAAACTATTCAATAAATCCATTTCCTTTAGATGATTATCAGGTTTTTTTTTTGCTTTTTTAAGGTTTTGGCAAACATAAGCACACCCAAAAAGAAAAATTATCAAGATTCTCATTAGAATTTTTAAATTACTTTCTTCGTAAAAGTAAATAAAGAAATAAAACGTCAACGAAACATAATTTAGCAAATTCAAATAAGGATTAACTTTTTCGTTGAACAGCTCTCTCATCAAAAAGAAGAAATAAGCTCCTTGACCAAAATCAAATGAGCCTTCAAAAAAAATTTTTTGGAAATCTTTTTGAAAATTGATCATTAACATTAAAATTTTGGTAAAGCTGAGAATAGAAAACTGGAAATTCTCAAGTTTCCTGCTTATTTTCGAATAGCTAATGATTAAGTCAATCAATAGAACCACAAAAAGAATGATATTATGCTTCAAAAACGGGAAAAAATCCTGATGATGATAGAAGACAAGGAATATCTCAAATATTGTATAGACAATAAAAAAAAAAAACAACTCGCAAAGCGATAAGAAAAGATTATTTTTTCGCATTTTTTTCTCTTTTTAATTTATTTATAATAAGCTTATTTCATTTCAATGCTTTTTTGTTTCATTTATCAACGACATCATAATATTTTTTTTTGTCAAATCCGAATTCCGAAAGCTTTAATTTCCTTCTATTTTTATCTTTATTCAAAGCCTTTCTTTTTCTTCTTTCTTTAATAAACAAAGGGTTTTCAAACCAAGCTTTTTCCACAAATTTTAGTGACCCTTAAACAAATAAAAAAAATTCAAAAACTAAAACATTTTTTAGTACCCGAATTTACGCTAAATCTCAGAAAAGTGGGGGGAGGACCATCCATGTAGACTAATCCTAAATGACTTTTGCACTGTGTTCAAAAACAATAACAAAAATTTTAAGTTTATATTATATTATTGAATGCTTTCTCATATAATTTACTTGGGAACAAACACATCTTTGCTTTTCTAAATTTTGGAATTGTTTGACATCTGTAATATTATCGAAATTTTCCTTAATATCCGTTGAATCTGATACAGTTTCGATTGATTTCGGAATATGGGTCCAAAAAGAAGCCATTCCAGTTGGTGGGAAAAATTTGTGTTCAGATCTTTGTATTTGTTAAAATAATTGGCAAATAAAATAAAATTTACAAAAACAATTTCTTAGAACAGGTCACACATTCGTAATGGCCAGTATCCTTCGTAAACCAATAATCCCCAGTAAAAGGTCTTTCCATTCCTTTTCCCTGAGTCAGCCAAAAGGCATGTGGAGATAAAGCAAATCGGTTAATTTTTATTTCTTTTGGTTTCTTTGTTGGCGGCTGTTTTGTTTCCTCAGAGAGGGGTGAAATATCTATTGTCTCCGATTTGACTTCTGAAAAAAAGCAAAGAGGTTGAGGTTTAAAAAATGTGCTTAAAATCCAATTCTTTAAATAAAATTTTATGTTTGAGCC